>Ga0302324_100000549_pt1 | contig 97931 bp, 91 predicted proteins | sample Palsa_T0_1_FD_201949 | JGI IMG/M metagenome (GOLD analysis project Ga0302324, IMG submission 201949) | Peat permafrost microbial communities from Stordalen Mire near Abisko, Sweden - Palsa_T0_1 | ecosystem: Environmental > Terrestrial > Soil > Palsa > Peat permafrost | place: Sweden: Abisko... | reverse complement strand
GTACCGAGACATGAACTATCTGCTGCTGAAGGCGCAGCGCTTGGCCGCCACCAAGACCGAATTCGTCGCTTTTCAGAAAGCTGCGTAGAATGAGCACTCTTACAGATTGTTGTGTAGAGCCTATTTTCCCGTTGTTGCCAATCACTGACTAATCACCTACCTGCCCATCTGTGGAAAACGTTCCTCAAAGATGGCTTTTCGTAAGACTTTTCACCGAACAACCGATCGAGAAAAAAGCCGCTGACGATTCCTATTAAAACTGACTATTGCCCAACTGTGCTCCCCCACAACGTCTGGTGGCGTTTCCCTTGACATCGCTACAAATCGCCATCATGTTGCCTAACAGATGGTATGGGCAACCATTATCCGCAAGACCATCCGCGGTCATCGCTACCACTACCTGGTCCAGACCGCCTGGGTGAACGGTCGCTCTCGCTATGTCAAACAGCGCTACCTCGACAAGGCCGAGGACATTGGCAAGCTCCTCGAGCAGTCCACGGCTCCGGTTCCCGCTCACTCCTTCAATTTTGAGTTCGGAGGCACCGCCGCCCTCTATTCGGTTGCCCAACAATTGCGGCTGTCGAGATCATCGACAAGCACATCCTGAAACGAAACCAGGGACTCTTGGTAGGGCAGTATGCCCTGCTGGCCATTCTCAACCGCTGCCTGGCTCCTACTTCGAAGCTCCGGCTGGCCCACTGGTACGCGGGAACCGTCCTGTATTGATTGCTCCCAGCCGATCCCGCGCACCTGCGCGGCCAGCGCTTTTTCGACCACACGGGAGAACTGTCGCTCCCAGCCATTCAGGCGATCGAGAAGGAGATCGCGCAGGTGCTGGTGCAGAACTGGGGCGTCGATCCGACATCCCTGGTCTACGACGCCACCAACTTTTTCTCCTGGATCGACACTCGTCTGTACCCGTGAGGTTTACGGAGTTCAGCGGACCGTGGTGGTGGAACCGCACCTGCGCAAATCCGCGGACTCCTGGCCGCTGTGAACCTGCTGCCTGCGTCGCCTGCGTCGCCTCCAAACCCGTCTCGAGCACCGGCGCAAGCAGGCCCGCCCCCAAGGGCAAGGCACCCACCGTGGCTTCCATCAGCCGTCAGGTGCAAGCCATCCCATCTGCCATGCCCGCCACATGAACACCCAAGTGAAAAATACCCGCTCCGGAGTTCGTCTCACCTTCAAGGTGAAGGAGCGAGAAAAGAATCGCCTCATGACTCGCCTGTTTGGCAAGACCATCCTCTTCACCGATGAGGTCGCCTGGTCGAGCGAAGACATCGTCCTCGGTTATCGGGGACGGTACAAGCTGGAGGATGTCTTTTGCACGATGAAAGATTCTGAGGCCTGCTGCTGGTGGCCGATGAACCACTGGACCGACCAGAAGATCCGCGTTCACGGTTTCTTCTGCGTCATGGCGTTGCTCCTGCTGAGTCTCATTCGGCGTCAGCTCGCACAGAAAGGCATCGACCTCAGTATCACCCGCCTAATCCGGCGTTTGACGGAGATCGAAGAGACGGCCTTGGCTTATGATCCGCGCCCCGCAGCTCGTGGCAAGACCAAGGGGCGCTCCGTCTTTGAACTTACCAACATGGATCCCGAGCAACGCGCTCTGTTCGACACTCTCGACCTAGCCCGCCATCAACACCCCACCTGGTAGGTAATAGTCAAGCCTCCTTGTAACTCATTGCTGCGCCGACACTTGTCCTGCCTCTTCAGCGTAACGAGGAAAGTCGGGCTAGGGAAAACCATTTTCACAGAAGCCACAGAAAGCGATCAACGATTACTCCGGTCACTAACCATTACTCCGGTCACTGGAGATAACATGTGCGTTCACATATGCTTATGGAAGGGCCGGAGTGGACCACGAAGTGCTAAAATAAGCGCCACAGAGATTCCCAGTTGTTGTGGCTGCGCTGCGTTTCCCCCAGCGGCCGGTAACCCAAAAAGCTAGTGCGAGCGCGGTTTGATGAAGACTGAAGAAACCTACTTGGGATCAAACCTGTCAGCCCTGTAGCACGGAGGAGTCGATTGGCGATCGGAACCGGTTGGTCCAAGACCTGGACATTCTTCGAGGGAACTTGGCACGAGGGCAACGTCGGGATCATGGGCCCGCGCACGCATGCCGCCTGGCTTTGCTCTGTGGTGTTCGATGGCGCTCGTGCTTTCGAAGGGGTGACCCCTGATCTTGATCTCCATTGCGCGCGCGTGAACAATTCTGCGTCGAAGCTTTACCTTAAGCCTGCCGTTTCAGCCGCAGAGTGGATCAATCTGGCCCGTGAGGGCATAAAACGGTTCGACAAGGATGCCGCGCTTTACATCAGGCCAATGTATTGGGCGGAGAACGAAGGGCCTTGGGTTCAGGCTCATGATCCCGAGTCTACCCAGTGGTGTCTTTCGATCTACGAAGCACCCATGCGCACACCAAAGGGTTTCTCAATCACGTTGTCTCCCTATCGCCGACCCACGCTGGAGACGATGCCGGTCGATGCCAAAGCGGGGTGTCTCTATCCGAACAACTCCCGGTCGCTTTTTGAGGCGCAGGCCCGCGGCTTCGACAACGCGATTGTTTGCGATATGCTGGGCAACGTCGCCGAACTCGCCACCTCCAACATCTTCATGGCTAAGGACGGTGTTGTGTTCACGCCAATTTCGAATGGAACTTTTCTAGCAGGCATTACCCGCCAAAGGGTGATTGGGTTGTTGCGCCACAATGGCGTAATTGTGGTTGAGAAGACTCTCACCTATCAGGACTTCGAGAAGGCGGATGAGATTTTCGCGACGGGAAACTATTCCAAGGTGGTTCCGGTGACTCGTATCGGCGACCGCGCTCTCACCTTCGGCCCGTTGTACACCAAGGCTCGAGAACTCTATTGGGCGTTCGCACATTCATGAACGCAGAACCCGGTGCAGTGTGAAGACTGAAGCCAAATCCTCAATGACCGAGGTACTTACGTCGATTTGGCAGCGCGTGCTGCAAGTCTCGTCCATCCGTGTCGACGATGACTTCTTTGATCTGGGGGGCGATTCTTCGTTAGCCCTTCAACTATTCAGCGAAATTGCGCAGGTCTGTGACCGAGAACTGCCCCCGGTCACGATCTACGAGGCGCGTACGATCGCAGCTCTGGCCGCTTTGCTGGAGCAGCCCATCACACCGCGCTTCCCCGCAGTTGTACTGCTGAGGACAGGCGCTAAGAAGCCCCCGATTTTCCTCGCGCATGGTCTGGGTGGCAGCGTTATGGATTTCTTTCAACCCGTAAAGTACATCCAGACAGACCACCCCATCTACGGTATGCAAGCGAGGGGCACAGATGGGCGGGACGAACCGTTGGAGCGCATCGAGGATATGGCTGAAGTTTACCTCCATGCGATCAAGGAGGTGCAGCTCCACGGTCCGTACGTCCTCATAGGTTACTCGCTCGGCGGCCTGGTGGTGCTGGAAGTGGCCCAGCGCCTGTCGGCAAATGGGGAAAGGGTAGCTCTACTGGCCATGCTGGACGCATACCCACACATCCGATATCTGTCGTTGGGCGAGCGTACGCGCCTGATCGCGCGTCAAGCGAAACGAGGATTGCATTCTCTCGGAAATCTCAGCGGAAGCGCGCCGTATCAACCGCCGGCTGGCGTATCGTTAACCCCGGCGATGCAGCGCGTCCGCGACAGCGCTTATCAGGCTTTGACCCGCTACCGGCCCCGGTTTTATCCCGGCAAGATAAAGTTCGTGCGGGCCGAGGTCAGCTCGGCCTTCCCAGATGATGCCGCGGCGGTCTGGGCACCCTTAGCTGAGAACGTCGAGGTCGAGACTGTGCCCGGGGATCACTTGGGGATGATCGCGAAGCACTACGAATGCCTGGCTTCCGTCCTCTCTCGATATCTGACTGAGGCGTTCTCCTAAACTGCGATAAAGTCCGCCCGAAAGCAAAACTGCATTTTTTAAATCGTTGATACCACTCCAACCTATGCCGGCTTTGCAGCCCGCTTTTTTGCTTCGATCAAGTTCACGAAGCGCAAATACGAGATTCATCACGCCAGGCGCACACTCACGGAAGGGGGAACAGGGTGCGGCGTCGCTGCAGGCGATCGAGTCGGTTGAGGGCCTCGAGGCTACGCTCGATCGTTGCGCCGTAGCGAAGAATCTTCCAAAGCATCGCGATTCGGGATGACGTGCTGCCTAAGTACTCGTTGTTTGGTTCAGAGATGGCCGCGCTTTTGGACTTCCCATGGCCGCTGCTTCGCTCAGGTTCTCGGAGCAACGGTTGGCTAACTCTTGTCCTTTAATGTTCCCCCACAAGTTTTCGACCGGATTTGACTCGGAGCATAGCCGGGTAGCGCCTCGACCGTGAGCCATTTTCGTTGTTCGAAGAGATACTCCTTCATCACGCAACTCTTGTGCGCCGGGAGGCCATCCCATACCAAGATGACTTTGCAGCCGCGCACTTCCCGGCGCAGATCTTCCAAGAATGCGATCAGCCGGTTGGTGTTGTAGCTGTCCGGACAAGTTTGAAAGAAAAGAACAGGGCGCGGGCTCCGTCCCAGCGATAGCCCAGGGCGGTCGAGAGCGACATCCTCTTCCAATTGAAGGCATGAATTAGGACCGGTGTTTCCCCCCTGGGCGCCCAGGTTCTACGGATCGAGGGTCGTTGGGAGACTCCGCTTTCGTCCTGGAAGGAGATCCAGGCCTTTTGCTGGCGGGCTTTTTTTTTAGCGCCGGCCAGGTTTCCTTAAGCCGGCGATTCACTTCTGTGGATTACACTCCCGCGCCTGTGTGGCTGGCTTTGTAAGGTCCATCGCATCGCCTTCAGAATCTTCCAGACATGACCGGGATGATAGTGGATGCCCGTCAATTGCTCGATCAACTTCGCGACTCGGGGTAGGGTCCATAAATCGGTTTGAAAACCGTTTGCCCGCGCCCCTTCTCGGAGCGCCTCGTCGAGTTGCTCCCATTGTTCGGGCTGGAGACGAGGTTTCCGTCCCGCCCGACCGGCTCCCCCCAGCGCCGCGGCCCCGCCTCGTTTCCAATCGGCGTACCAGCGACTTACACTTTGCCGGCTTACGTTCAGTTCTCGAGCGATCTCCGCCAGGGATAGTTTGCCCGTCTCGAAGTACCGCCCCGCTCGTTTGCGTCGTTGTTCTAATCCCTGAAAATCACGTCGTGGCCGAACTTTCTTGTTCATAGCCACAGCCTAACTCATTCTTGCTCATCTGTAACTATATTATGCGAGATTCAATAAGCAGTTCACGCTTTGAGAAGCCATCCTTCTGAGGAAACCAGTCGTCCTGTAGTTTGTAGCCAGAAGGCCCGCAGCGTTACGATCCATGTATGCCGGAAACCACTCGCGACGACGTTGCGGAGCTCTTGAGGAACCTTCCCGAGCGCACTTGCGACGTGATCACGCCCTGGTCCGAACAATCGCCGCAGCGGCTAGCTTTGGTGGAAATGTCCGGCACCTGGTCGTATCGGCAACTTGCGTCGGTCGTCTCTGACACCGAGAGCTGGCTTCTTGACCTTGGGGTGCGCCCCGGCGACCGGGTCATGATCGTGTGCGAGAACTGCCGGGCGTTTGTTGCGATTCTGTTGGCACTCGCTGCTCTCGATGCTTGGTCGGTGCTGGTCAATGCGCGTATGTCGGCGCGGGAAGTCGACGAGATTCGCGATCACTGCGGCGCCCGTCGCATGATTTATACCACGAGTGTTTCGGCACAAGCTCGAGAACATGCCAAACGGCATGGCGCCGCCATTCAGGAGGCGACACCCGTGGGCTCGATCGCAGTCGGGCCACTCAATGAACGTGTTGAGCCGGAATCAATTGATGCCGAGGCGTCGCAGCGCGTCGCCGCATTGATCTATACGTCGGGCACAACAGGACTTCCCAAGGCCGTCATGCTGACGCACCGGAACCTGTTGTTCGTCGCAGCGGTATCGGCCAAAATTCGTTTGCTGAGTCCGGACGACCGCCTGTATGGCGTTCTGCCAATGTCGCACGCCGTCGGTCTTTCCGTGGTCTTGTTGGGTTCGTTGCTAAGCGGCGCGACGCTATATTTGGCGTCACGTTTCGATCCGGTAGCAGCTCTCACTACCCTGGAGAAAGAGCGTCTGACAGTGGTTCTGGGCGCTCCCTCGATGTTCTCTCTTCTCGTCGACTACGCAAAACTGAAAGGACTAAAATCGCTCAAATTTCCCGACCTTCGAATTATTTCGTCTTCCGGCGCACCTCTTGAGCCTGCGCTCAAAGCGCAAGTGGAAGCACTGTTTTGTACGGAGCTCCACAACGGATACGGGGTTACGGAATGCTCTCCCAATATTTCGCAGGCCGTCGTGGGAGAGCACCGAACCGATACCTCGGTGGGCAAGATTCTTCCGGGAGTGGAAGTTCAGTTGGTTGGATCCGATAAGAAACCGGTGCCTGATGGAGAGGTTGGGGAATTGTGGGTGCGGGGTCCCAACATCATGAAGGGTTACTATCACGCGGCCGAGGAAACGGCTGCGGCCATCGACCCCCAGGGATGGTTCAACACCCGCGACCTTGCTCGTATGGAAAACGGATATCTTTTCATCGTTGGCCGAACCAAGGAATTGATAATTCGCTTCGGAGAGAATGTCTACCCAGCTGAAGTCGAGGCGGTGCTGAACTCGCACCCCGACGTTGTGTGTTCCGCGGTCGTCGGGCGGACAGTCAAGGGAACGCAAGGCGGAGAAGAGGTTGTTGCTTACGTGCAACTCGCGTCGTCCTCGCTAACTTCGGAGACGGACTTGGCGCAACACGCCGCGCAACATCTCGCTCCCTACAAGCGGCCATCCCACATTCTGCTAGTCCAATCATTGCCGCTGACTAAGACTGGAAAAGTAATCAAAGACGAGCTTGCCAAGCTGGCCCCATCCACCAATACCCGTTAATGACTCTGAGCCGCCAGGCTCAGCGTGGGCCTACAGCGGCACCTCAATCAGCGTCGGTCCTTCCGCTTCCAACCCCTCCCGAAGCTTCTTCCCAAACGCATCCAGTGAGGTGACTCGGAAGCCGGGCACTCCCATTGCTTTCGCCAAGAGCGTCCAGTCGAGATCGGGGTGTCCGATCTCGAACATGGCGGCAGCGCGCGGTCCAGGGTTGCCCACACCCAAATAGGAAAACTCTCTTTTCAGCACGGCGTAGTCGTGGTTGGCGAAAACCACCGTCGTGACGTTAAGACCCGCCCGCGCCATTGTCCACAGGGCTTGTGCTGTGTACATCCCGCTGCCGTCGGCACTCAGGCACAAGACACGGCGATCGGGGCAGGCCACCGCTGCGCCGACTGCCAACGGCAAGGCAATTCCGATCGAGCCTCCGGTGTTTGCGAGCCAATCGTGCGGCGGAGCTCCCTTCGTTGTCGCCATCAGTCCGCGGCCTGACGTCATGGACTCGTCGACCACAATCATATTTTCGGGCAGCAGCGCGCCGATTGCCGCAGCAAGTCCTGGTAACGTGATTTCTCCGCTCGGCATCGCGGGACGTTCCGCTCTCTCCGCCGTCAACTCTTCGCCGCGTACCGGCAAGGCCTCTGCCAAGGCATCGAGCGCGCCGACGTAGTCTTCACCAGGTCTTGCTAGTGTGTGGATCTGACAGTCGGGCGCAGTGAACACGCTGCTTTTTCCCGGATAGGCGAAATACGCGACTGGAGCTTTGGCTCCCACAAGAATCAGCTGCCGAAATTCCTTGAATTGCTCGATAGCTGGTTCGAGAACATATTGAACGCGATCGACGTTTGGGATCCCCGCTCCGCGTTGCAGACGAGTTATTGGGTAGGGGGCAAACAGCTTGGCTCCTGCAGCTGCTGCGATGCGCCCAACCGTCACCAAGCCCCTTCCGTATAGCGCATTCCCGGCAATTAGGATTGCGGTTCGCAAGCCTGAGCGGAGTAGAGCCGCGGCACGCTCGACCGTCTGCGCGTCAGGCAAAGGCGGCTGAGGCAGCGCGGGAACGGTCGCGATCGAACCGCCCTCGTTCCAAGCAACATCGGCGGGAACGATAAGCGTGGCAATTTGCCCTGGCGCAGTACGCGCAGCGACTATTGCGTCCGCAACGTCGCGACCAACCTCGGAAGAAACGCGAGACGTACGCAGCCACTTAGAGTAGGGTCGCGCGATACCCTCTATGTCAGAAGTAAGCGGTGTGTCGTAGTGCAGGTGGTAGGTCGCATGTTGCCCCACCAAGTTGATAATTGGCGTCTGCGCCCGACTTGCATTGTGCAGATTGGCGAGGCCATTGCCGAGGCCGGGGCCCAGGTGAAGCAGGGTACATGCGGGTTTTTCTGCCATTCGCGCATAGCCGTCAGCAGCTCCAGTGACGACGCCCTCAAAGAGTCCCAGCAGGCAGCGCATTTCGGGGATTCGGTCCAGAGCGGCGACAATGTGGATTTCCGAAGTGCCTGGGTTCGAAAAGCAAACATCAACGTCCCCAGACACCAGCGTGCGTATCAGGCTTTCAGCTCCGTTCATCTCGGATCTTCCATGTTGGATGTGGACTCTTCCTTGGGTGGTAGTCTCTCACGTCGCAATGAGTATACCCAACGGTCGAATCAATTAATGCTCACTCGTGGCTCATCAGTTTGTTTTGCGGCGGGTGGGGGTTCCTGGATTTGCGTTGGAACTCGTCGGGGACAAGCCGTACAAGCTTTTATAGGAGCTTCTGACAATCCCGACACCTAGTCCCGCGCCGGTCGTTGACAGAGATTGTCGGTTCGCCATTGAGTTGCCAGTCGATGGCGAGGTCCGGGTCATTCCAAATGACCGTACGTTCATGCTCTGGTGCGTAAGAATCGGTGGTCTTGTAGGTGACAGGACTCGTTTCAGATACGACGCGAAATCCATGAGCAAATCCCGCCGGCACCCATAGCCGGCGTTTGTTATCACCCGGGTCTCAAGGGCGCCATGTCCGAGGATATTCGGTGCCGGCCCTGCAGCGTTCTGGACTTTGGCTTGCTGACTTGAGACTCCTTAGAAACTTGGCCAATAACTCCTGTCGAATCACGAGACTTGCCAAGTTTCTCCCACGAGCGACGACCCAAATGGGGCGTCAGGCGCTCCTCCTTAGAAACTTTATTCTTACGGCTGTAGGGGTGAGAGAGACGAGGCCGAGGTCCTTCGCCTTTTTCTGAATGTTGCGGATTTCGTGCTCTCGCAGCACGCAGGCCTCCTCGGGGGGCGGAAGGAGTTGTTCAGCAGACCAAAGGTGTGCAATTGCACCCACCGGCTCCGCATCTCGATCCGGGGGCCCCGCCACGTAATGCGACTCATCGCCGACATCACTCCCCGCCGCGTTGGGATGCACCACATCCAGATTCACCGCTCCACTCCTGTTGCTCATTCCCGGCCTTCTTCTTGGCTTCCCGTTCATTGCCTCGTTCTCCTGGTTGATTTGGCGGCATCCGGCCCGGTTGCGATTGGTTTGTAATTCTCCTCAATGGGGTCGAGCCTACCCTACTTCGGCAACCTCGCCACCATGCCAGTGATCGCTCAAACCGGAACCACGCGCTCCATCGGAGCCAACTGGATATTCATTTGCATCAGCGTCTTCTGTATGCGCTTGTATGCGGGGAATGTGCCGTCCGACTGTCCGCACTAGATCATTGCGCTGCCGCCAGTACGTCCGCATGGTGCGAACCTCCAGCGACGGCCGGAACGAATTACGGCCTTTCCCAATCCTACATTCCTTCCATCGGAGCGGGTTCAGAGCGGCCCGCAGCGGTCAATGACGCGAAGCTCTACAGGCGCGGCGCAAGCGAATCCTTGACGGCTCAACCGGCCAAAAAACCGTGGTTCAAGCACCAAACATCCATCGCCGGCCGCGCTGCGGTCATGCGTATCTCGCCATCTGCTGGCAACCATCACATAAGAACCTTCATAGCCTCTCTAATACTTACTCACGCATTTATCGGATACAGCTCTCCGTCGTACCGCACCGGCTCAACCATCCACACGATTGCGCTCAGGTGTATTGTTGCACGTCGAAAAGGTGGACGAAACGACTTGGGACCTGGCCGCTCGCAACGGCCAGGCAGTTGCGTGCTTCCGCTCCCCCTTCTGGCTCGCAAGGTCGGATGGCTTGTTGCTACCTCGCCGCGGGGTACGTCATCCCGTGTACGACGTGCTCTGTCGCGCCTTGGCACAAGCTGCTCAGCGCGCGGGTTGTACCGGCAAGGTGACCACTACCCCGTCTTCGTCATACCTTCGCCACAGAAATGGTACGTCTCGGCGTCAGCCTGCCTGCCCTTATGCAAATGCTTGGCCACAAAGACATCAACCTTGCGCTATGTGGAAGTCGTACAGTTTGGATCTGCAGCGGGAATTTCATCGCGCTCGCCAAAATTGGCGAACTGCTCCACACGATCAGCCATCTCACCCACAGTGTTTGATCCTCCTGGTTGTTTGGTCGCCCGGCGGGGAGCCAGTTTCGGGCACTTGTGGAAGTGGGACCTTTCGTGAGATATTAACAATTCCTACGAAGCGTACCCCCAAAACATTGAGCAGGAAGGCTACTCCTTTTGGGTAGTATAATTTCGAGTTTTTGGCGCGTAAAGCAACAGTCGCCACAACGCGATCCATTTAAGCCAACCCAGCAACTTTCTATTCTACGAATGCGAACCACCGCTGAACCCAAGAACCGCCGCAACCTTCATTGCTGGATGCTCGAATACGAGATAGGTTTCTTGATCTGCCCTCAAGCGCTGGCAGCAAAATACAAGAATGGATTTCGCTGATGAATCCAGCAGACGAGGGGTCCCATATCGATGTGGGGAAATCTGGCGCAACTACCGTTTACGAGCTCAACCCGCTGTCTGATCCGCGCTGGGAGACGTTCGTCGGCAACCATGCTCGATCCTCAATCTTTCACAGTACAAACTGGCTTAGAGCCTTACAGATTGCGTATGGGTATGAGCCGGCGGTTGTGACTACATGTCCCCAGCAGGCCGCTCTGACCAATGGTCTTGTCTTTTGCCGCGTCAAGAGTTGGTTGACGGGGCGGCGAATGGTCTCTTTGCCCTTCTCCGATCATTGCGAGCCACTTGTAAACAGTTCAGGCGAGTTGGATGACCTACTCTTTAGTATGAAGCACCATGTCGACGCCGGCGGATGGAAGTACATAGAGATCCGGCCCCCTTTTTATCAGCCGGGCAGTCTAACCGGTTTCGACAAGAGTTTCACGTATTATCTTCATCGTCTGATTCTGCGCGGAAGAAGCACACAGGAGCTGTTCCACAATTTCCACAAGAGTTGTGTCCAAAGAAAGATTCGACGAGCCGTGCGGGAAAGGTTGAATTACGAGGAAGGGACATCGGAAATAATACTCCAACAGTTCTATGAGCTTCTGGTCATCACTCGGCGGCGGCTGTTCTTGCCACCACAACCACTGTACTGGTTTCGTGCGCTAATTGCCTCATTGGGCAAGGACTTGAAGATCCGAGTTGTGTCCAAGGACAATCTGCCTGTCGCGAGCATCCTCACGATTTCACACAAAAAGACAATGGTTTACAAGTATGGTTGCAGTGATGAACGGTTCAACAGATTCGGCGGAATGGCACTTCTCTTTTGGAATGCTATCCAAGAGGCCAAGGACAAAGGTCTCGATGAATTTGAGATGGGACGGTCCAACGATAACAAACCCGGCCTCATATCGTTTAAGGAACACTGGGGGGCAGTCGGGACGCAGCTGAATTACTGGAGATATCCGAGTCCGACCTTAGGGATTGTAGACACTTGGCAAGAGAACATACTACGACGATTAATTCCAGCGACGCCAATCTCTGCTCTACGGATAATAGGAATGCTCTTGTACCGACATATCGGCTGAAAGCACACCCGGCTACCGAGCCGGTGCGTGGCAGATGAGGGCATCGAATTGAAAGGGAGCGGCTGGACGCCCCAGGAAAAAAAGGCTGTTGCGATCCATCAGGAGATTACGCGGGAATAAACCTCCTGCTTACCCGCATCTTTTGCCGAACGGCACAAGACTGGGGAGATGGATTTGGAAGCCGTCGAAATGGCCCTGCGGGCGAGCGTGCATCAGACCGGGGCTACAGCCTTAAGCACATTGTTACAGTTCGATCCACCCAGCCCGGAACAGCGGCAACTATCCTGCTCCTGCGGCCACACCGCCCGCGATGTCGAGTTGCGTTCCAAATCCCTGCTCACGACGGTTGGAGCCGCCACCTGCCTACGCCCCTATTTATCTGTGTGACCACGGCCATCAGGGTCAATTTCCCGTAGACACCGAACTGGACATAGAGAATACGGAACTCTCACCCGGAGTGCGACGCATGCTGGCTACGATCGGCCACGAACTGCCTTTCGCGCAGGGACGCCAGCAGATGGAGTTGTTGGCGGGTTTATGCGTCACGACCAAAGCGGTAGAGCGCACAGCCGAAGCCATCGGAGCCGATATTGAGGCACGGCAGCAGCGCCAGCGGGCGCAGGCCACGCAGTTTAACGTGCCCATCCCCATGGGGCCGCGCATTCCCCTTCTTTACGTGGAGATGGATGGCACGGGCATTCCCGCAGGCCGCGCCGGCAAACAGGACGGCCAGCCGGCCCACACCCGCGAAGTCAAACTAGGTTGTGTTTTCGTCCAGACCACCGTGGATGTGGAAGGCTATCCCATCCGCGACGAAGCTTCCACCAGTTATGTGGGGGCGATCGAGAGATCGAGAGCTGCGAGAAATTCGGCCGCCGTCTCTATGCCGAAGCTTGGCGACGGGGCTGGGCCCGTGCCGAAGAAAGTAGTGCTGGGGGACGGGTCAGAATGGATCTGGAACCACCTCTGGACCTTTGGCAGCCAAACTCTATCCCAGTGATGCGCCCGCCCAGAAGCGCTGGGTCATGGTGGAGAAAGACAAACTGGATGACGGGAAAATCGAAGAGCGACCGGACGGCCTTTCGAGAAAATCTGCAGTGGCTGGTCGAGCGATTCGCAGGCGGGAATATATCAGCCTTCGCGCATGCGCTCTCCATGAATTTCTTCGTTCTTAACAAGTGGCTGAAGGGTGAATGCCTTCCGTGCCTCGATGGTCTGCTTCAGTTATCTGAGAAGATGAACACCAAAAAGCTGATCAATCTCGTCTTGCCGGGCGGACTGATCCGAAGCGTGGACGCGGACCGCATAGAAAGAATTGAAAGAATGATGCGCGAGGGCCCCGGCAACCACAAGCACTTTCCAAATGCCGCTGAGATTCGCGGAGAGTTGCAAGCTGCAACGAAGCAGGTTCCTCCGCCCCCACTGACAGGTGTCGCACATAGGCTTGGCTTTAAGGATAGAGGTAGCCTCTACCGGGTCGATGCAAATCTGTGCAAACGTATTTCCAAGAATTACCGGAAGTCAGCCGATTCTTACTGGTGGCGACAACAGGGGGCCAAGCCGATCTGTTCTTCCAAGGAACTCTCGCGCTGAACCGGCTGGTTATGCAGCCTTGGGTTCGATAGGGACGAGTTGGTAGCCCAGTTGTTTGGCTTGCCGTTTGAGTTTTGCTTCCCACCTCTTCTCTCTCTGGGCGTCTCTGGCTTCCCAGATGGTCTCGTCATATTCGACTTGGTTTTTGACCATAGTGTAAAAGATCACTGCAATCTTGTGGGCGGTTGCCATGGTGGCAGCTTTAGGGCCCAGCTTGGCTTTCATTCGGCGCAGGTGGTTGCCCAAGGGCGTGAGGCTATGATGGAGGGAAAAGGCTGCCAAGCGGAATAGATGGCCAGCCCGGTTTTTGACCCTGCGGGATCCCCTCCACAATACTTTCCCGCCGCTGATGTCGTTGTCCGGACAGAGTGCAAGCCAGGAGATAAAGTTTCCTGCGGTGGGCCATCGCGACATGTCGCGGCCGACCTCACTGAACAGTGCCAAGGCGTTCTCCTCTAACCCGGGAATCTGCGTCACATCCACTCCGAAGAGTTTGTAGGCTTCGGTGCGCAGATCGAATTCTGGATGGGGATGCCCGTTCTTCTTTCTCCTTTTGCTTCCGGCTCGATTCCGTTTTCGGTCGGGGGGTAACGGCTTTTCCGCGGGGTCGGTGCGAGGCTCGAACTCCCGCAGCATCTTCTCGATTTCCAGATCGCAGTTTACGATCTGTTGCTGATAGATGCGATAGAGATCTCGCGATTGACCGAGGGTAAACAGATGCTCGGGCCGCCAATTGCCTTCCAGTGATTTTCGGATGGTCTCGGTGTCGGCTTTGATGTGTGGATCCCGGAGCTTGGCGAGCTCTGCGCCGTCCCGTTGTCCAGCCAGGATGGCGTCCACAATGGCAAGGCCTGTTAGCCCGGTAATGTCACTAATGACGTGATGGATTTGCAGGTTCATTTGCGTCAGCGACTTGTGCATGTGCTGCACGTGTTGACTGGCCGCCGAGACCAATTCATTACGGTGCCGCAGCACAGTCCGCACGGCGCAGATGTCCTGCCCAGGCCGAAATGCAGCCCGCAGTAATCCCACGGAGTGCAGGAACTGTAACCATTGGCACTCGTGCCAGTCGGTGCGCCGTCCGGGTGCGTTCTTCATGTGGCGGGCATTCACTAAACAGGGGCGAATGCCTCGTTGTTCAAGAATCTCGAACAGTGGAATCCAATACACCCCGGTGGATTCCAGGGCCACCGTGGTTACGCCGCACTGCTCGAGCCAATCAGTTAAGCGCTCCAGATCTTCGGTAAAGGTCGCGAATACCCGCACGGGATTCTCATCCCGGCCAGGAGGTACGGCCACAAACATTTCTCGTGCGCCAACGTCGATACCGGCTGCATTCGGCTCCAACACCGGCCGGTCTTCCAAACACATCCCTTTGTTTCGTCTCCGCCGCTTGGGCTTTTTCCCGCGGTTGCACATTGCCATCGTGCCGATTTTTCACTGGTTTGCTCGCTTTCTGAGCTGCAAGCAACGGCCAAGGTGCGCAATCGAAGATACTCTTCCAAACGGAATCAGTTGGGTTGCCCCAACTGTTAACCACTGCTCTGCGCATGGAACTTGGAGCCACGCTATTGATCGGCGTTGTTACAACACACCACTGCCAAAACGGCTTACTTCCGTTGCCCGTCCGCTCCCTCTCAGGATGCAGGAATGGCTCGGCCAAGACAAGTTCCTTTCCGCTTTGCCCCGACCATCGGCCGGGCCCTACGCTATTGAGGAGATGAAGAAAGCCCTCGAGACCGCACTTACGGCCGATAACCCTCCGCCAACCAGGCACATATCCAGGCGATTGGGCTACGCCGATGATGGGCTGATGCGGAAGCGATTTCCGGATCTCTGCGCTGGTATCAGCGCAAAGCGCAGGCAGTGGAAGGCAGGCCTGCCCGCGAGAATCCGACCGTCCTTCGAGAAAGCGCTTCTGGAAGACCCGCCGCCGTCGCTGCTTCAATTCGCCAGACGACAGGGAATCGGGATCAAGACTCTCAAGAGGTACTGCCCGGTCGTGGAGCGGAGACTCGCGGCGAGGCAAGCCACCCTTCGCAACGCCACGGATGCACAGCGTACGACAAGCCCTCACCGAGAATCCTGTCCCCTCTTTGGCGGATGTTGCTAAGCGGCTACGGGTCTCAAAGGCTCTGCTCAGCGCCCACACTTTTGTGATCTCTGTGTTGCGTTCGGCGAGCGATATCGGCTGGATTCAGGAACTATAACAGGCGGAATTAGGGCGACATCTTCCGACAGAGGTTAACTTCCGTCAGTACTCGCCAAGTTGACGAGCCGCTTCTGAAGTTGTGAGTCCGCTGCTTGCGTTTCCACCCGACCCACGGGCAAACCGAAGATAGTCACCTTATCTCACGCATACGACAGCATGCCTCCTCCTCTTTGGGGAAGCATATATTGGCCAAATGGCCATTTTATCGTCACAATGACAGATCGGCAGGCTCAAACGGTCAGGGATGTTCTGGACGGTACGCGGAGGCAATGCCATCATCGCCCTCCGCTGCTGCCAGATCAGTGGTAGATTCGAGGACTACTGGGAGGCCCGACGGGCGTTATCTACCACTTTTACGCCGCGCACCCGATAAGGCAGTAGTTGGCATAGAAGGATTCTTTCGCTAGTCAGCATCACACAATTACCGAAAGACTTCTCAGGCCCCTGAGTCCAAATGTAGAGGCCCACTCCGGTCGCGGGCCGGTTAGCTTCATCTTCGGAAAGCGCTGCACCAGATTCAGGAGCGCAATCTGTCCCTCTAACCGCGCGAGTTGGGCTCCAATGCAAAAATGCAGACCCGCGCCGAACGCCAGGTGTTGGTTGTTCAGCCTCTTCAGGTTTAACCGATTGGGTTCCTTAAATTGTTTTGGATCCCGGTTCGCCGCGCCGAGCATGCATAGTACCGTCCATCCCTTCCGTATCTGCTGGCCGCAAACCTCGATATCTTCCTTGAGCACGCGAGCCGTGAATTGCACGGGGCTCTCATAACGCAGAAGCTCCTCCACAGCCGAACGGATCATCTCCGGTTTCTCTCGTAACTCCGCTGCCTCTTGCGGGTGCTGCAGGAGCGTGTACATTCCGTTGCCGATCAGATTTCGAGTCGTCTCGTGCCCTGCGAAAAGCAGTGCAATACACTGCGCATATAGCTCTTCTTCGGTCAACACTTCTCCTTCTTCCTCGATGTCGATCAGAAGGCTAATTAGGTCGTTCCCTTTATTGCGTCTGCGTTCCGCCACGGTCTTTCGGAAGAATTCGGTTAACTCAATGAGCGCATCCTGCGCCGCGCGTGCCTCTTCCACCGTACGATTCGGATTGCCTCGAAACACTGCAATCGCTCTCGACCAATTGACGAATGTGTCGCGCAGTTCCTGCGGTATTCCCAGCATCTCCAAAATGATGCGCACGGGCACCGGATTTGCGAACTCGCTCATGAGGTCGACTTCCGAGCCATGCTGTAGCGGCTTTAACATTTGATCGACGATGGCCTCGACCTGCGGACGCAAACCTTCAACCGCGGCGGGCGAGAATCCCTTGTTGAGAAGTTTGCGCAGCCGGGTGTGCTCGGGTGGGTCTATGAATATGAGCCACAAGCCCAGCATGCGCGCAAGCTCGCTGAACTCGGACTGGCGGCTGAGCGGCAAAGGCAATAACATCTGCTTCGCGCGTTTTGCGGAAAGCCTCGGGTCTTTAGCGATCGAAGAGCACTCGGCGTGGCTGAAAATCGACCATACCGCCCATTTGTTGCCAACATCCAAGTAATGCAACGGACCTTCTTCGTGCAAGTGGGCGTATATAGGATACGGGTCCTGCAGAATTTCGTCGCTGAAAACAACCTTCTTGTCGGGAACGATAAGCTTGGACAACCGTCACTTCCTCGCAGGGTCGGTATTTTTGGTCACGCAGAAACCGGTGACTTACTGGTGTTGACTTTAACATAGCACGACCGAGCCGCAACCAAAACACTTCGGCAACTTCGGCAAGCCTTCAGGTGTCAGTCCTCAGCTTCAGCTTTAGCCGCTGATCTCCTTCTGCAATCTCCCGAAATAAAAGTCCTCGCAAGCCTAGAAACAAACCTCCAACCATGGCAGCTTGAGTGCCCTCACTATAGCTCGGCGTACCAGCTTTTCGCGTGCTTGTAGATGTGTAGATGGGGGATGTGGGGTGGGTGTCTTTCCAGAGGATGAGGAAATCTTTCTAGGCGGCGAGCGCCGCCCGGACGCCGGCAGCATCGGCATCCGCGCCCTGCGTAGGGGTGCAACCTTTGTGTTCTTGACACCCCTTCGCAAGCGTGGAAGACTTTCGATACACAGTACGAAGCTGGCATGGTCTACGTTCAGAAGCCCAGGAGTACGAACTCCATACAAAGGATAAGGAGCAACATCATGAGACCTGACTCGACGACCGCTAAAGCCAGATGGGTGTTATTGGCGCTATTGCTGGGGGCCGTCGCGGCACCATTAGCCCGCGCCCAAACCTTCACCGTGATCCACGACTTCACGGGCGGAAGCGACGGGGCTAACCCCCTGGCTGGCTTCCTGATCGACGGGACAACTCTTTACGGGACAGCGAGTTCGGGCGGAAGTTCACGACTCGGAGTGGTGTTCGCGTTGAAGGAAAGCGGCGAGGAGACAGTGCTGCACGAATTCACCGGTGGAACCGACGGAGCAAGTCCCGAAGGACTTTTGGTGATGGATAAGGCCGGCAACCTTTACGGCACCACCACCTTAGGCGGGGTTTCCGATGCCGGAACCGTGTTCAAAGTAACGCCTCTAGGTACGGAGACGGTGCTGTATAGTTTTAAGGGCAAAGCGGACGGGGCAAATCCCGTGGCGGGTTTAGCAATCGATAAGGCCGGAAATCTCTACGGCACCACAACGAAGGGGGGCTCCAGCAAGGATGGAACAGTCTTCGAACTGGCAGTCCCCAAGGTGACAGCCAGCGAGTGGACGGAGGAAGTCTTGCATAGCTTCGGCGAGGACAAAGACGGGGCAAATCCCGTCGCTGGCGTTACCTTTGATGCGTCCGGCAACCTTTATGGCACCACTTCTGCCGGAGGCACTTACGGATACGGCACAGTCTTCCAAATGACACCGTCATCATCCGGCTGGAGGGAAAGCGTTCTCCATGATTTCGAGCTGCAAAGCGACGGAGGCGTTCCGTATGCTGGCCTGGTCCTAGACGGTGAGGGCGACCTTTACGGTGCTGCCACCGATGGCGGCGCCGGTGGTGCGAACGGAGGCGGCACAGTTTTCGAGCTGAAGCGCGCAAATGGTGGCTGGACGTTCACCGTGCTCTACCGTTTATCCGGTTGGGGCATTTCGGGGAGTTACCGCAATCTTCTACTTGTATCCGGCAAGATTTATGCCTCGACCCATTGCGACGGCACGAATAACGCCGGGACGGTCTACGAACTGACGGACTCAGGCACTACGTGGACCTACAAACCGCTCTACGTCCTTAACGGCAGCAGCAACGGCCTGTACTCGATCAGTAATCTGGTTGCCGACAGCCAGGGTAATCTCTACGGTACGACCCTAGAGGGCGGGGCAAACGGTTCAGGAGTCGTCTTCAAGGTCACGCCATAACTGAACCCTGCGGAGATCGAGCTGCGCCGTTGAAAGCGGCAATGGCGATTTATCAGCCCCCACTTTGCGGTGTGGGCCTTGGCGTCGTTGCGGGTGCCGGCTCAGTCATAGCAGTCGTCGCGTATCAGACCGCGCTCGGGTACGAAGTGCAGGCGGAAAGCGGGACGACCCTTTCATCCTGAAACACTACCGGAGGCCGCGCCCGCTGAACCGGCGAGAAATGACAGCGTCGGAGTGGCCGCTCTGGTCGATGTGCCATTCTCTTCTGCTGGGGTCAATATGCGGTTTTCTGTTGCAGTCGTGCTTCTCGCCGTTCTCACGGCACCACTATCCGGCGTGGGGGATCCTCGACCTCCTTCGGAAAGCTCGGCAGGATCCGTCGCCATTTACGACCCTGACCCCAGCCACATTTGGAACCGGCTTCACGCTATATTCTTCGTCCGTGAGGATCTGCCAGGAACCGAGCTGCTTCCAGACGCTCTGGACCCGCCGTTCTGGTACCACACGACGTATCTGCTGGCGCAGCCTTCGCACAATAAGGCGCTGCGCGTTCTAGATGAATTCCTGCAGACACACGCGGAGAACTTGATTCACAACCCTGTGAAGCGAGCTATCCTGCAGCGGGATTTGTGGGCGGTGTTCGATTGGTCCGTTGAAACGGCGCCGCGCTATGAAAAGGAAAAACGAGAACTGCAAGCCCGATTGACGGAGATCTTGCGGCGATTGGCGCCGATGCCTGAGCAACTCGGGTCGCTTCCGGACAACTACGCGCAAGCAGTCGCTTCGGGAGGATTCGCCAAAGAGTACGATCCGGAGCACAGAGACTGCGCATTTCTTCCGCCTGACTTGTTTGAACCGCACGGGCCGTGGGTCGAGCTCGAAGGCCGAGGGAAGCCTCTGCCAGTGGCCGAGCAACATGATTCTTTTTTCTCCGGGCGGTCCAGCTTCTTAGTATTCCTGCGGCTTCCGGGGGGACGCAAAGCGACGTTCGATTACTTGAAGACTCTGTGGAATTCCCCCGTGCCGTTGGTTCCGAGTCCGCACTTTTCCCCCCTTCAGGACGAGGCTCCGAACCCCGACTTGCCGCAGTTGCCGGCCGGGACTCAGGTCGCGCTGGTCCGTCAGATGACTCTCTTCGACAATCAGGGTAGGCTCACGGCCTCGCCCATCACGGAAAGTGTGCAGATACGGGTATATCGGTCGGTTACCCTGAGCACTGCACCGGCCGTGGGCATAGACCAGATGATCACAAAAAGCGGGCAAGATTTCTACGCGATCCGGCTCAGTCGTTCGTTGCTTTTTGCCAACCAATCGGGGGGACTGAAAGCGGCTCGAATGGATGAACGGGACTTTGCCCTCTTTGGTGGTGGCGGTCCCGACGAAGGTCCGCCGGCTCACTATGCGTCGCTGGCTACATACCAACCCGTCGTCAAGGCGTGCGTCATGTGCCACCGGGAAGTAGGCATCCAATCGTTGAGCACCCGCGGCCGACTGCTGAAGCCGAATCCTTTGCAGCAGGACCTCCCGACCGAAGCCTTTGGACCTCGCTGGTGGCAGGATGCACGAGTGCTCTCCTGGAAACAGGGCCAAGACGATTGGCACCTGCTCAACAGTTCTCTCAAGTCCGCTCAGTGACCTTCGCTTGGTTGAGCACGCGCCCGGTTCCATTGCAACCGTGGCACTTGGCACGCATGAACGCAACTCCCTGCTCGCCATTCACGACTTGAACGATGAACCCTGGGCCTCCGCAGCTCTGGCAGGCGTCGGCGCCTGATTCGTGGCCACAACGGTGCTTCAGAGTGTGAAAGGCCAAACGCTGCCTGACAATGAGTGACGGGAAGTGCAATAGTGCAATGAAGCTTTCCTAAGTACTCTAGTTCAGAAGTTCACTAACGTATTTTTGGGATTCTTGGGGGCAGCAAGGGTTGCCTATCTTAGCCAGAAGCTCGGCAAGATCCTAGGGTTTAGCCTTGTCCTCCCAATAATACTGAAAATTGAGGAAGCGTTCGGCGACAGAGTTAAGGTCCGGGAAGTCGTTAGGGTTGATAGATGATAGATGGATTTTTGGAGAAGAAAACGATTTGGCGGTGCAAAAGACGCTCAACGCGGGCTTGGCTGGCGCTCGATCTTGGCTGTTCCCTCTCAGTGCAGCATTCGCCCTTCCAAGGCAATCCCGCTCTTCCCGGAAGAGGCGCTTTTCAGGAGCGGGTCGCTAGACGCTGCCAAATCAATTCGACGGTTTGGATTTTCCCGTTCACCGGGGTCGGCGGTGTAACCAATATAATTCGATCACTCTGGAATTTGACGTTTCGGACCAGGTCCTTACCCACATAGTTCTGAATCGATGAGATTTCGATGGAATGGGTTACCTTGTCGCCGCTGATCGTGTATCGTCCGGCATAAGCAAAAAAGGTTTTAAACGCTTCAGCCTGTTCCTCCAGGCTCCCGCCGCCGACAGAAAGTGACTTTCGGCCGTCGTAGCTGATTAAGGCGGTTACCCTGCCATCCCAATACGTGAGAAAACCCACAGGACTGGAACCGTATGGAGCTTCATTTCGCTCCCCGCTCGATGTTGCACTCGAAGCGGACACCAATCTCCATGTACCCACAAGCTTATCGTCGGTGTGCCCGATCATCGTGATTCCTCTTTTCGATTTTATGTCCGGGAACCGTGCCTGTCTCGTCACGGCCCCCAACGGCATCCTAGCTTAGTACTCTAGTTCGGAATTGCGGTGACGTATTTGGCGAATCGTCAGGCAGCTGCAGCGAGGGTTTTGGTGGAGAGCTTGGTTAATAAGGCGTTGAGATCCTTGCGAGTGAAGGAGTGAAGGTCCACTGAAACACTGAAACGGAGAAGCAGTTCGCTGATAATTGCTTTTGGAAGTCCAATCTTTGAAGAGACAACTCGTCAATGGGAGAATGTGGTGAACGACAGTAAGCGTCAGACGAAGACACGGTTGACAGATGTGCCTATAGATGTCGCAAAGAGGACTAAACCTCGACACTGAAGGTGGGCACCATGCAGCCCGTCGGCTCAACCACGGTCACGGCAACTGATTACGGAGACTCGAACATCGCCGAGAGCTCGGCGTCGGTCACGCAGACGGTGCAACAGTAATCGAAAATCACAATTCGGGCTCGCGGTGCCGCACCATCTACAGCACTTTACTTGCACGACGACGCTGGGGGGAAAACAGGGCGGGCCGCCCGCCCCGAGGTTGCTCCTGCAGGCCCGGCAGACGCGCCAAGGCGAATCGTTTGCGCCACTTGCTCACGATCTGCCGCGGGGTGTGCAAGCGCGTGGCAATGACGTCGTTGGACAATCCCTGGGCTGCCAAGACGGTCTTGGCGCGAATGACGTCCCGATACGATGACGTATATTTTCGAGCTCGTGTATTTAGTTTCTCTTGTTCTTCGGAAGTGCACGATGCGGAATGGGCTAGAGAGCATGACAAGGCAGTCCCCTCCCGAGGAACAGCCTACATGCGTTCGGCGTCACATTCCACAACATTATACGTAACTGTATTCATGTTATTGAGTACTTGGCTAACGGCTAATGCCCCTGATTCCGCGTTGGGTGCATTGCACCGCGTTTCGTAATACCTGAACTATGCACAGATTCATGGTTCACGCAGATCCGGCCTACCGAATCGGGTTGCCGGGGGGCACCCGAATGGTGATGCGCTGCAGGCGCGAAGGTCATAGAGAGTACGTCGAATTCGTCGAATAAGGCTCTCGCGAACTCGGTAACTCAGTAAGAATCGCATTTTCTGTTCAGTGCTGATGCGCGGATTCGATGCATAAAATTCTATGCACACGTAGCCCTGTATTTTAAAGGAGTTGCAGGTATTCTCCCTAACGTAGCTACGACGGCTTCGGAACTCAGCCCGGGCGGATCTGCATAATCTAGGTAATACACGTTTGACGAGAGCTTCACGCAAAGCCTACACTCTGCGGTTCCATCTTGCGACGTCTTATCGTGAAGGAAACTATGACAACGGAATTGGAAGGCAAAGTGGGGCTCGTGACTGGCGGGACGTCCGGTATTGGCCGCGAAACCGCCGTGCTTTTCGCAAAGGCGGGGGCCAAAGTGGTGGTTGCGGGCCGGCGTGAACTGGAAGGCAGAGAAACTGTCGAACTGGTCCGTGCCGCAGGCGGCGATGGTCTGTTTGTGAAAACCGACGTGTCGAAAGCTCCCGAAGTTGAGGCGCTCGTTCAGAAGACGGTGGAGAGATTCGGCCGTTTGGACGTCGCGTTCAACAACGCTGGGATCGAGGGGGTTTGGGTACCCATCATCAAACAATCCGAAGAAGACTGGGATCGGACCATGGAGATCAATCTCAAGGGCGTCTGGCTCTCTCTCAAGTACGAAATTCGGCAGATGCTCAAGCAGGGCGGTGGCGGAGCCATTGTAAACATGGCGTCGATCATGGGCTTGATCGGTTCTGCCGGGGCCGCAGCGTATAGCGCGAGCAAACATGCAGTAATAGGGCTAACGAAGGCCGCCGCGCTCGAAACCGCTCGAAGTGGGATTCGGATCAACACAATATGTCCAGCCGTGGTCGAAACGGCCATGGGTAAGCGGATTTTTGGCGCGCCGGCGGTCCATAAATACGTTCTCGGTTGCCATCCCATGGGCCGCTTTGCACGAAAGGCGGAAATAGCCGAAGCCGTCGTATGGATGTGCTCGCATCGCGCCTCATTCATGACGGGTCAGTCCCTTGTTCTCGACGGTGGCTTTCTGGCGGGCCCCAATTCTCCGAGCTAGCTGCAAGTTGTTGATACCTAAATCATGCAGATCCGCCCGCGCTGAGTTCTGAAGCCGTCGTAGCTACGTTAGCGAGTACACCTGCAACTCCTTTAAAATACAGGGCTACATGGGCATAGAATTTATGCATAGAATCCGCGCATCAGCACTGAACAGAAAATGCGATTCTTACTGGGTTCGCGAGAGCCTTATTCGACGTGCTCTCTATGACCTTCGCGCCTTCAGCGCATCACCATTCGGGTAACCCTCGGCAACCCGATTCGGTAGACCGGATCTGCGTGAACCATGAATCTATGCATAGTTCAGTGAATTCAGGTGATACTTGCCGCTTGCTGTGGGTGCATCTGTGGCGCCGGGTCTCATGACTGACTAGCGACTGCGGCGGCAGGGCCACACTCCAAGCATTGTAAAGCATTGTGGACTATGGCTCGCAAGGTCTCCAATAACCACGAAAGGACGGTGGTATGCGCGGACCACTATGCGGTCCTGAAGCGGGAGTTTTCTTATTAGATTATTGGGGACCCGGCTCTACACCGGTTCGAGATCGGGCGTCCTGATCTCGATTGGGTGCACTTGGCCACGGGCATGGTAAGCGCCCAGCTCGTCGGCGCTCGTCAGAAGTGACCTACCCATCGATGACCAGGTATGGCTCGCGCTCCCCGGTACTGAGCACCACCACGATCGGCGTCTGTTGGCCCGATTCAGCCAACGACGCCATCAGCCGCCGCTGCGGTTGGCGGACGCGCAGATGTTCCCAGCGCCGCTCGAGTTGGTGAAACTCCAGTTGCATCGTCGCCTGCGGGTTCACTATGCCCCATCTCCGAACTCGTCTTTCGCGGTATGTACCAGGAGTGAGCCCAGAACCCCCATGAAATCTGCTTGTTGAGACCCGAACTCGTCTTTCGCGAACCCCCACGGGTAGTTGGTCCAACGGGGCGGGTACTCGCAGCACCTCAGGCGGCTCGGCTTGTGCCGCCGGCTGATCGATCCGGTAGGCGATGGCATAGCCCCGGTTCCGCCGCCGCCACTGGGCTTGGGGTTTTTGCCGGTGCAACACCCGGCACTCCGCTTTGCCGCACGTCCGCTGCCGCGCTCCTACGCGCGGGTTGGGACGGAACCATTGTCGGCAGATACAGCAGGGTTTCTTTCGCAGATCAGACATGGGTGACTTATCATCACCGCTTTTCCGCTCTGTCGATCCGCTCAACTAATAAGGTGGGTCACTTCTGACAAGTAGACGTGGGAAACTTCTCGCAAGTGCCGACGGCCCAGCTCGCACCTCACTTCGCTGGGAGGGTTTACGAAGGCTTTGCGCGTAGGGTTTGAGAGGTAGGGTCCAACACTGATCGAGGTTCCGCTGTAAGATTGGCGATCAAGGTCTCACTGCCCTGGCTGATGTCATCGGCAATCTTGGCCAAGTCGCTTTTCGCAATTTTCCCGCTCGGCGTCATCGGCATGGTTGAGATTAACAAGATATCTGACGGTCGTTTGTACGGGGCAAGGTGTTTTGCGGCGTATTCAACCAGCTCAGTTCTCGTCAGATGCGAACCCGGCGACGGTTGAACAAAAGCTAGAATCTCCTCATCTCCTTGGGCCGTTCTGCCGATCACGGCAGACTGGTCTACGGCGGGATGGGCATTCAGAACAGCCTCAACTTCAGCGGGGTAGACGTTGAAGCCAAATCGGATGATGAGATCCTTCGTGCGTCCGACAATGAAGAGATTCCCATCCTCAAAGCGGGCAAGATCACGGGTGTTAAACCATCCTTCCGCGTCTATTGCGGCGGCGGTTTCGTCGGGCGCGCGATAGTAGCCTTTCATGATGTTGGGCCCACGCACCCATAATTCACCTACTTCTCCCGTGGGTACTGGTTGACGGTCACGTCCAGCCAATCGGGCTTCCACTCCCGGAAACATAGGGCCGACCGAGTTATCCGTGCGTGGCGGCGCTTCGACCCTCACCTGCGCTATGTTAGGAGAACACTCCGTTATGCCATAACCATGATGGAGGGGCAGGCCAAATAGACCTTCCACCGACGACTTTGTGGCAGGGGGCAGTGGGGCTCCAGAGCAAGAAATGATCCGAAGCGCGGGAAGCTTCAACGATTGCAATTTTCTCATTTTCGCGTATTGCAGGAACTGAGAAAACATAGAAGGCACTCCTAACATGATTGTTATTCGATCTCTCTCGAGTGCCACACGTGCAGCCATGGGATCGAATCGAGGCTCAAGATAGATCGTCGCTCCGCTGAGCAGCGTTCCCAGGAAAACGATTGAGAGCCCAACGATATGAGACAGCGGCAGAATGCCATAAAGGCGGTCTTCGGGGCGCAAGGACCGGATCTTTGCTGCCCCCCCAGCCGAAAAGATCAGGTTATTGTGGGTCAACATGACGCCTTTGGGAAGACCGGTAGTACCCGACGTATAAATCAAAGCAGCAACGCGACTGCCAATGTCAGCCTCGATCGGCTCGGGTTGGACGTTCTCATTTAGAGCGCTGAGTCCTATCTGCCCAAGATCGCGCACCTCTTTTATCAACGCTCCATGCCGATTCGCATGTTCGGTGGCATGCAAAGACACACTCGTCGTATAGATTACGCGCCGAGCCTCGCAGTGATCACGGACCGCATCGATCTCGCGCCCTGACAAATGTGCGTTCACGGGCACGGGCCAAGCGTCCAGACTGGCGACTGCGAGCAAAACAGCCGCAAATTCACGGCAGTTTTCACCGACGATCATGACCCGATCCCCGGCTCGCACTTCGGAGTCGCGAAGCCAATCCGCAGTCTGCGAGACGATTCCGTCCAGCTCCCGATAGGTCCAGCTGCCGTTTGGATCAACAACAGCTTTGTGATCGGGCAAACGGTCTGCCCAAGGCTTCACGACGTCGGAGATCCGCATGGGCGTTGAAACGTTTGCCGAAGTCGGAGGTAGCTGATGTTGCGTCACGGTTGATTTCCTGAGTCGCGCTGAAGTAGTAGCTGTGCGGGCTTATCCGATTGCAAATACGCCGAATTGCTGGTGGCGCAAGTGTAAATGGCTGATACCCTCATTGAAATACGCCGATGGTTGCTGGGGTTAGCATACATATCAGAAACTCGCCTTCAGTGAGACTTAAATCCGGCGTGAATCTGAGTCTTTCTCCTCAATATGGCTCCAGAATGCCATTGGTTCACCAAGAACCCGCGTTTCTATACCCGCCACTCGCAAGTATGCCGCGGCGGAAAGTCCATAGAGGGACCTGCCCAACAACCGTTGCATAACAATCTGATGAATTGCCGCTCACGACCTTTGCACTCATTCTCGCCAAAGCAGTCGCTGTCGACTACCCAATGTGTCTGTAAAACGATCTCCCGGCCACTTGCAGCAAGCTATATGGACACAAACTAAAGAATCTCCGCGCGAACAGGAGTTCCCGATCAGCTGAAAGCCTCTTCAATTGGCATCGCCAGTATGTTAGCTTCGAGCGGTTCGTGCCCCAGCGGTCCTTAAAGATTCGTAATCCGGAGTTCCCCAATTCACAACGACCCAGATCGAACTCAGCGAAGTTCTTCTCTTTTGCTTCCTGGATCGCTCTCCACAACAACAACTGGATACCGCCGATCCTGTGGTACCGTTCGTCCGAACAACCGTATTTGTATATAAGTTTGTTCTTGCAGCTGAATGTGAGAATGCTCGCGATCGGCCGACCGTCTTTCGAGGCCACACGAATCTTAATGCTGTTCGCTAGGAACATGGCCAAGTTGCGGAACCACGCCTTCGGTTGCGGAGGCAATCGGTGCCGTCGACGCGTACGCTTCAACAGTCCGTAGAAGCTCTCGAGCAACGCTTCACTGTTACCTTCATCACAGACAACACCTTCTCTCTCCGCTCTGCGAATTTTTCGTCGAATACAGTCCGGGTGGAAGCGACGAAAGATTTCCCCAGCGGTCGGAGAAAGGTCCAGCCGATGAAGCCAGAACCTCTCGGCCTCGTGAAAGCTATTCTTGCCGAGCTTTACACCGGGGGCCGCGTCCACGGGCCGCAGTTCAACATAGCGCCAATGGTCCGACGCATCATAATCTATAAAATCACCCGGATCCTCACCTGCTCCCACCAGAGGTTCACAGTGGTCGGAGAAAGGCAATGACACTAATCGACTCCCAGTGAGCCAACTTCTTACCCGACAGAAAACAACGCCATTGGCCAGTGATTGCGAGGGAGAAGAAGTCGTAAAAACTACCGGTTGGTATCCATAGGTCTGGCGCAGCGCGAGCAGCCAACCTGGAGTATGAAATAAAGACGCGCGAGCATCGCGCGCGATGAGCTCTGTCCAACGAGGATCTGTTATCGGATCAATCACCTGAGGAGGCACGCGATGTCGTTCTGTGCACATCAGCCTTTGCATACACTTCTCGGACAAATCCTGACCTCACCATTTTCCAGGTCATACACCTTCAGCCAGTCATACGGCGTCACCTACACGCTGCGGCGCCATTCGAGAAGATATGGGCCAGGAGCTTGCCGGAGGTCGCCTATCACGAGGCAATGTTAGAGAGCGAATACTCGATCGCGGCCATCCCCGAGCTGACGCTGAGCCCATCGACTCCGCCTTCCATCGCGTCCACGCGCTGTTCGAGCAGCGTGTTCGTAGGATTGCCGATCCGGGTCTAGATGTTTCCTTTGACTTCCAGGTTGAATAGGGCGGCGCCATGTTCCGCGCTATCAAACTCAAACGCGACAGTCTGGTAGATCGGCACAGCCACAGCTTTCGTCGTGGGATCACCCTCGTAACCCGCGTGAATCGCGATGGTCTCAAGTCATGAGTCCGTCGGCCTTTCAGTCAATCGACTGCCTTCACTTTGCAGTTGTCGCTATGCTGCGAACCTGAGCCAGTGCAGGACTCCGCACCAGCGCTTTCGCCATAGCTTCGGTGAGACGGCGAGCGGCAAATCCAGCTCCGTAAGCGAAACGCATCACCGGCCCAAAGCTGTTGGCAGCCGCAAGCCCGGCGAAATAAATGCCGGGCACGGATGACTCGAAGGTCGACGAGAGTACCGGTGATCCCTTGACCGTCTCGATCTTCGAGCGAATTTCCGTGCTGAGGAAGCGCAATCGTCCCAAATCCACTTTGTAGCCGGTCGCTGCGATGACGTGCTCGGTGAGAACGTCGCGCTCGCTGCCATCCGCTGCACGCAGCTGAAGCCGAACCTTCCCGTCCTGGACTTCGACACTCTGCGCTGTGTAACCAAGCAAACAAGGTACTCGCGACATCTTATCTTTGACGTACCATCCTGCCGAGGGACCAAGAGTTTTTGCGACTAACTCCAGACGAAGACGCTCAGGCAAATAATGAAACAACCCCGGTGCATCGGAAAAGAACCGCGACCGCAATCCGGGCCCCAGCCCCGACTCCGGATGTCGAATTTGCTGCCATCGCGAGCGCGGCTTGCCCGTCGGAGTACTGTGGAATTTCAACGCCGGGCGACGAGCAACGAGCTGTACATCCGCATCAGCCTCATGGAGTACTGCCGCCAGATCAATCGCTGAAGCGCCACCTCCGATTACAACCACGCTCCGTCCTCTAAACACTTGAGGGTCCGCTTGGCGAAAGCCATGCGACAAGAATTCCGGCGGCAATTGCGCCAAGTTTTTAGGCACATATTCAAAGTGGGTAATTCCTACAGCGACCACCACGCGGCGAGCCGTAACTATTTCGCCATTTTCGAGCCGGAGAACAAACCCTCCGGGCGCAGGGTCGAGATTGACGACCAACTTGTCTTCAAGCTCTGGAAGCAATCTTTCCCTAAACGCCAGCCCGTAGGCGGAGAAGGTCTCAAGACACACCGGGATTCCGGTGTCGCCGTATTTGATTCCCTGCTCTGCGCAAAACTGTCTTAAGGTGAACTCCCTGTCCGGATCGTAGATGTTCGAGGCAAACCCGTCCGACTTCAGCATCATGCCTCTCGGCATGTGATTCAGCCAGCTGTCCATGGGACGACCAAAAATGCGGAACGGAATGCCGCGATGCCGGAAATGTGCGGCGATTGAAAGTCCGTATGGACCAGCTCCAATGATGGCGGTATTTAGCATACCCTGAAAGAGGCTCCTTTGAGAGTTTGGTTTCGTAACGGCAAACTACGGCAATTCAGTGGTGCTCTGAGTAGAATTTTGGAGGAGGATTGAATTGTATCACGCCGTCCGCCGGAGACTTGCCGAAAAACGGACGGTTCAAGTACCACTAGTAACTAGCTTAGTTACTATTAATAGTAACTAGCTTAGTTACTATTGAGTACCACCAGTAACTAGCTTAGTGTCAGTACTATACGAAATCGTCGAGCTAGAGATCGACGATCGATTCGTAGTCGGCCGCCGCGGCGACCACATCAGAAACCTCTCTCGATTACCAGCTAGGGGAGCAGAACCACTTCGGCGAGTCAGGGTAGCGGATCCCTCGCGCTAAACGCTTCCACATTGCAATCTCTCAACGAGCGAAGACAGATCTTCAAACTCGTGTCACCGCTCAGAATCGCCGTCATGGCCGCCGGAAGATCTGTAGTAGTCCGGACCCATGCCACTTTGGGGCGGCCTTTGCAGACCGGCACAGGCAGGCCAACTTGATCTCGATGACATATTTTCCCCGTGCTCACTGATCCGACAGTGTCAAATATTTACGAGCGGAATCACCGCAATACCGGATCTCGTGACGTGTCCTTGTCCGACATATTCACAGAAGAGATTGCCTCCGGGGGGGGGCATGTGTAGGCGATTCGCCCGTGCTCCTCACGGGCGTATGCTAGACGGGCTCGCTCGCTGCCCGGACCCTCAACACGCCAGCCGAAGTCGCCTTTTACCACTTTCATTTCTGCTCTTTGCCTCCACCAACGATCGACCTCCCCCGGTGTCGCAATCCAAACCGCTTTCTCTCTTCTTAAATCTGCCAGGTGCGCAAGCAGCGCTTCGAAAACCACGCGCTCCCGACGGCCGCTCACATAATCGGGATGCACGATCACACTGATCAAGCCGTGCTTCTCCATGATCAGATTGATCTGCTTCTTCCATAGATCGATCGAATGCTCATCCAGAATGTGGAACAGCGTGTAGTCTTGGGTGGTCGTAACCGGCAATTCCAGAATCTTGCCCACAAAGTACGGCATGACCGTGCAGCACCCGCCACGTTGTGGGTCGAGGTGCGCAACATTGGGCACTGACATGTCATAAGAGAAGGCTAAGGCATCGAACCAGAGTTGCTTTCGGTACAGAACCGCAGCTCGAAACCCGGAGGCGCCAAATTTCTCCTTATAAAAATTGATTTTTTCGGCTCGCCGAAGGAATTGGTCCTTGTCCCTGAACAGTTGCCCGTCGTGATTCAGATCGTGCACCACGATTTCAAAACCACGTTGCCGAATGGAATCCAGGAAAACGTCGGTCACTTCGTAGCGTTGCTCAGGAATTATCTGAAATGACCCTTTGATGCCAAACGCATCCCCTATGTCCATAAGGTAAGAGCATAAACGTACGCCCAACGCAGTTTCCACATCGTGAGTCATGATCGCGCAACTGGTGGCGCCTTCCGGCCAAAACCAAATGAACGGAATTTGGTCTACGCGCTGCGCTTTGAGGGATAAGAGCATGATCTGCTCGAACACCTGATCTACGGTCCGATCCACCGGCCAGTGTGGGAACGGCAGCCGCTCCCAATCTCTGAGACGCCACCTTTGCAGGTGCTTTCGAATAGACACTGAAAGGAATGGGCGGACCAAATAATAGGCTCGAGCCATCATTCCGGCTTCTGCCGAGCTGGCAGTTCCCCGGGAATACAATTCACAACGGAGATTATCAACAACTTCCTTCAAATCGAATGGCAGGTTCACCGCACTTCCGTCGATCCTTGCATCCGACAGCACATCAGGGATCATTTCTGTCGGAGAGTGAGACGGAGCTGGGCCGGCGCACCTCCCGTAACACGTTGTGCCAGTCCCAAAGTCGAAATAGCCACTCCGCTCCGAGAGTGGTCCGCTCAGATTAAGTTGAACATAACTTTCTGGACACCGATAATATTGGACTAGAGAATCGTTTACCTGGATCTCATCCTTTTCGCTCGGAAAAACTCCCATGCTGGGAACTCTACTCTCATTGAGAACTCTCTGCTTGAACGCTCGCCTCTTACTGAAAGCTCTCTGATAGGCTGCGAGCAAATTCTCGACGGAGTGCTCCCATGCGAGTTCCCTTTCAACCCGTCTGTACCCGAACTCGCCCATCTTTCTTCTTTCATCAGGGTGGTCGACGAGCCAGAGGATCTTTGCGGCAAAATCGGCCACCTGGTTCCGGGTATCGGCGTACACGGCGGCGTCCTGGGCGCTGAATCGTCCTTCGCATAGATCGAACTGAACGATGGGCTTGCCCAAAGCCATGTATTCCATAATCTTGATCATGGTGGAGATATCGTTCATCTCGCATGGCTTGTCCGGATTGACGCAGATATCCGCAGTGGAGAGAATCTGCAACAACTGTTCGTCTGGGACTCTGCCGGTAAAGTTCAAGATGCCTTCGAGACCTTTGTCCTGTGCCAACTTCCGAAGTCCCGCCAATCCGGGTCCCCCGCCGATGCAAGTAAAATGAATATCGCGTCGTCCCAGGTTGTTGATCTGCAGCGCCACCTCCAGGAGGATGTCCAAACCCTCCTGGATACTCATGTTTCCGACGTACCCAACGAGGTAAGGTTTACCGTATTTCAAAGCTGGGTCGGGGGGCACGGCTCGAAAGGTCTTCAAATCGGGCCCGTTGCGAACAATGAACACATCCTCGGGAGCGATGCGGCCCCTCGTTAGGGCGAGACGTTGGTAACTGCCGTTGGTGGCCATTACAACGTCACTGAAACGGTAGGTCAGCTTTTCCAGAAGAACCTGCGCTTTGTAGAAGAGCCCGCACTTGTCGTATTTTGAGAGGTAAAGTTCGGGATTCGCGTCATGGTGATCAAAGATGTACTTAACCCCGAGTAGCTTAAATGGCAGCGCTACCAAGAAAATGTCGTCGGGAGGATTACAGCCCTGAATGACATGAAATCCGCGCCGCAGATAAATCCAACACGCATACCAAAACTGCCAAAACAGCGCGCAGCTATATTCCCCCAGGTATCCGAGGGGGCTATTCCCGTCCTCGGGCATTGGATGGCGATAGATGTGGACCCCGTCGATGACCTCGTGCCCGAGTTCATACCCCTTGGCCTTTCGAGACAACACCGTGACCTCATATCCGGCCTCGTGAAGCGAGCGCGCCTCCTTGAACACACGCGTATCGAACGGGACAGGCAGGTTCTCGACGATAATGAGGACTTTTTTCTTCACTGGGAGATCGCTTCGACTTTCAGCAGTTGGTAGAGTCCAGCGGGGGCGCAGAGCGTCGTCGCCTGCCCCCAGTACAGTGTGGGGGTTTTGTTGACAAGCCATGGCGAATATCTAAGGTAGTAGAAATAGCTGGTGCGATTTTGCATGTATGTGATCGTCCATTGCGCGACCTTCAGGGCCAAGGGCAGGCTCTCGGGATCGCGGTCGTGGAAAAAAACGAGGGTATCGATCGCCTGGGAGCTGCATTGGATGTCGAGGGGCAGCATCTTGTAATCGTAGTATCTCGGTGTCCCGTCGGCCAGGAAAAAAGTCTTCTACCAGTATTCGTATAGGTTCATCAGTTTCTGGTTGAAGCGGTCATCGCCAGTGCCCTGCGCGCAGTGCTCGAAGCAGTCCACAACATACCCAGAGTGAAAGTTGTCAACGCAGTGGAGACTTGCCTCCTCGCCACGGTACCAGGACGAATCGCGCCTTTGATGTTGGGCTGTGTCACGGCATTGCCTTCTGCGACAACTCCCGGTAGGACTCGTTGTTGGTGTGCGAATAAGTCCGGGCGAGCAAACTTGCTCCGAGCGTATTGGCGTTATGGACCCGGCTATCTATACCCGGAACGTAGTTGATGCAAACCCCCTCCCGGGAAACGCGTCGAGATCGTGGAGAATGTGCTGGCACGCACTTACCGCGACTTGCAGCGAGCGGCCTTTCTGAAAATGATCGTAGGCATCCACGAAAGCGTGCCCGATCAACGCGGTCCACACTACCGTAGGCAACCCCTCGGGTAATAAAAGCCTCGTGATTGATGGTCGAAACGATTGCCCCAGCACGCACCTCGATAACCCGGCAACTGGTTGTCGATCAGCCACTGCAGAGCAAACTCGGCTTTGCCCGCCCACATTGTGGGTCGCCCGTCGTTTCGTGCAGGCGGGTGAAGCCGCGCGCCAGAAAACGCAGGCCTTTGTTGGAGTGTTCTTTGGTAATTCCCAAGACTGGACGCAAATCTAGCGGAAATCTCACATTTTGCTGGAGTGCGATGCGCAGGCACTTGGTCTCGAAGGTGAATGGCCGCAAGAACGAGCACTAAGGCCGTCGAAAGTATCGTAGCCGCGACAGTCGTTCTCTTCGAGCCAGTCTGAGAGTCGCCCAATGGACTCGTGGATCATTGATTTTAGAGCCGTGTTCGAGCCTTCGCCCACACGCCTCTCACCAGCAGATGCCGTCATAATTGCCATTCTTGCTCTTTCCTTTGATGATCCGCACAAAATCCACTAGGAGTTGGCCCTCTTGAAGCCGTTCCGGCACTCCCTCGAAATCCGGATCCTTGTTCCCAATCACGACGGTCTGAGCGTGATTCAGCACCGCGTCAATGTCGCCGACCATAAGTTTCGATATGTGCGGAATATGGTTGAGGATAAAGTCCCGGTTCGCGCCAACCAAACTGGCGATATTCACGTTCTTGTCATATATTCGCAGGTCATACCCCTTCCCAATCAGACGCTCGATGACTTCAATTAAGGGGCTTTCTCGCAAATCGTCTGTTCCCGCCTTGAAGCTGAATCCCAAAATGCCCACTCGTGTGTGCCCTTTTTCCACAATGAGTTGCAGTCCCCGGGAGATCTGCATTTCGTTGCTCGGCAGAATGGAAGTGAGAATTGGCAAGTGCAAATCGTGCATCTTGGCCTGATAGGACAAGGCCCGAAGATCCTTCGGCAAACACGAGCCTCCGAACGCAAAACCGGGCAACAGGTACGCAGGAGAAATATTGAGTTTGCGATCCTGACAAAAAATATTCATGACCACGTGCGCATCCAGGCCTAAAGATTTGCATAGATTGCCGATTTCGTTGGCAAACCCGATCTTGAGGGCGTGCCAACTATTGTCAACATACTTAACCATCTCCGCAGACTCTAGATTCGTTCGGATCAACGGCGCATCAAGCTTTTTGTAGAGCGCCGCCAGGATGTCTCCGCTGGCTTGGTCCAACTCGCCAATTACAGTCTTAGGGGGCTGGCGGAAATCTTTCACCGCCGATCCTTCCCGGAGGAATTCGGGGTTGTTGCAGACCCCGAAATCGACCCCGGCTTTCTTCCCAGAGAACTCTTCCAAGGTGGGAATCACCATCTTATGCATCGTGCCCGGCAAGATGGTGCTGCGAATGACCACGGTGTGACGCGCACTCTTGTTCTTGAGTGCCTCGCCGATCTGCTCGCAAATCCGTCGGATATATCGCAGGTCGAGATTACCGTTAGCCTGGCTTGGTGTGCCAACGCAAACAAAAGATAGCTCCGTCTCGCGGATCCCTTGTCCGGGATCGCTGGTGGCGCGCAACCGGCCCGCCTTGGCAGTGGCTGCTATGATCTCGCCGATGTCTGTTTCAATGATCGGAGATTGCCCACGGTTGATCAGATCGACTTTGGTCGGAAGGGGATCGACTCCAACGACCTCATGTCCGTCATCGGCGAGACACCCCGCCGAAACCGTTCCGACATAACCCAATCCAAAAACGCTGATTCTCAAAATGCCTACCTTTTCCTTATGCTATCAGGCCCAGAGATTTGGGATCTGCACATAGTGAGGTGCCCTCTGCCGGGTCCCACAGACTGACCGCTGCAGGACAACCCATGCAGTCGCTCTAGCCCTACCTGCCCTGGCATCGCCTCCCAAGACAAAAAAACAGAAGTTTACGAAGAAGAATTGACTCTGTGATTTCCCGCCCTATAATTGGGGTTCCAACCACGTCGGTTTCGCAACCGCCCGCTCGAAGGTTACAGCAAAACGACCATCTACGGCGCTTGCATAGGCTATGCGCGCTCGTTCACTGCCTTCCCCTTCGATCCGTACTCCCGCACGGTCCTCCACAATTCTCATGCCAGCCCGTTGCCTCCACCAGCGATTCACCTCGCCTGGAGTCGCGATCCACACTCCCCGCGTTTGTCGCAATTCGGCCAAATGCGAAAGCAGCGCCTCGTAGACTTTCCGTTCCGGACCGAAAGTGGCATAGTCCGGATGGACGATGAAGCTCAGAAGACCATACTTTTCCATGATGAGCTCAATTTGGGTCGTCCAGATATCGGTGTCGTAGGCCTGAAGGATGTGAAATAGCGTATAGTCCTGCGTCGTAGTAACGGGAAGTTCGAGGAGGTTGCCGACAAAATATGGCATTACCGTACAACATCCTCCCCGCTGTGGTTCGAGGTGTGCCACGTTGGGCACTGACATGTCATAGGAGAACTCCAAATCGTTAAACCATTCTGGCCGGCGATATAAAACAGCGGCACGAAACCCTTCAACTCCCCATTTGTGCCCGTAGGAATTAATCTTGGCAACGCGTTCCAGAAAGGATTTGCGACTTTTATACAGTCGCCCATCATGGTTCAGATCGTGCACAGCCACTTCGAAGCCGCGTTGGGTGATCGAGTCTAGAAAAGCTTGTGGCACAGCGTAGCGCCGTTCCGGCACCACTTCGAAGCAGGACTTGATCCCATAGGCGTCATCAATATCCATCAGCGTGCTGCACAGGTCTCTTCCCCGAGCCATCTCGACATCATGGGTCATGATTGCGGAACTTGGGGCGCCGTCCGGCCAGAACCAAATGAACGGGATTCTCTCTGCTTTCTGCGATTTGAGCGAAAAAACCATCAGGAGTTCGAACAGGTCATTCACGGTACGGTCGACAGGCCAGTGCGGGAAGGGAATGCGGTCCCAGCCCCGTAATCGTACCCTTTGGAGGTGCTTCCTGATGCCGACGGGCAGGACGGGCCGAACATAGTAATACGCGGCCGTAAACAGCAAGTTCGTCGTCGATGGTGCGCTTCCTGCAGACAATGGATATAACTCGAGTCGCAGATTGTCGACTACCTCCTTGACATCGAAGGGCAGCTTAACGCTACCCTCATCGATCCTCACGTCCTGAAGGACGTCACGCATCATCCCCGTATCAGAGCCGTTCTGAGGCTGAGAGAGTCGTCCGTAACAGACATTGTCTGGACCGAAATGGAAGTAACGACCGTTTGCCGAGAGGGGTCCGCTCACGCCAAACCGCGCATAGCGCTCCGGACATTTGAAATACTCTAGAAAGGAATTGTTGATCAATTGCTTCTCCCAGGATCTCGGCGCCACTGCCCCGCCCTGAAAAGATATGGCGAAACGAGAGGCATTCGAGTCCTTTCTCGTATCTTTCTTGACAATTTCTCAGAGGGAGTCGCGGGGGAGATATACCGATTAAGAGGTATCGCACATTCCAAACTTCAAGTCAATGTAACTATCGGGCCATTGTTTACCAGGTCGAGAGATCTCAAGCCGCAACTGCGAGACCTGGGGCAGACTGGGCATGGATGATTTCGGGAACAACGATCGGAGGCGGTGGGTCGTGCCAGGAATCGCCGGGCGTTTCCGAGGGTCGCGGTACGAGGTCGAGAATCTTCTACTTCTCGCGGCAACCTAGCGATTCTAGCACGACCTCGAATGGATTCTTGCCCTGCTGTTTGGCGGTTTGGAGGCCGCAAATTCCCTGCAGTTTTCAGCCACGATCATGACTCGATCGCCGGCGTCAAGCTCAATCGGCCTCGATGGAAGGCAGCGATGGAAAGCCCATCGCGACCGGCGCCAATACTTGCAGTGTTTAGCCCACACTGATTGAGAAACCCGCCTTCATGGAATTCGGCCGTCCCAAGATTCACGGCCGGGCGGTATGCGTCCGTGTTTGACTTGCATATCTGCTCTCCCCTCTGTCCCCGGTATTCGACCCATTAATGGGGATTCCCGTTTCGACTTCCGTGCATTCTACGCCCGTGTCGAGCAGGGTCCCTGGAATCAGGAGTCCGGACAGCGCAAACAGAGCTTCGCCTCGCCCGCAGGCGGATACTGAATGGTTAATATGACACTAGGCATTTTTAGGCGGTCGGGGTTTGGCCGAACGCGCAACTACCGTCTTCACATCTTGTCGAGGAGGACGATGGGCCGACTGATCCCAGACCTCAAGAGCGCGCTTTCAGCGCGGTCGACTCGTCTGCGGCCGGCATCGGGGTTTGTCTTGAGCTCGAACCGCCTGAAGTCGCCTTCTCCCGCGATTCTAGCGCTGGAATCTCGGAAGACGCCGCTGGGTTTCTCAGCAAGCGGAAGTAAGCTTCTAGCAACCCTTTTCGTGCCCGATCTAACCCCACCAGCTGTATCGAGCGCTGCAGACCAATATCGCCCATTTTCTGGCGACGAGGGGCATCGTCTAGAAGTTCGAGTATTGCTTGTGCAAACAGCTTAGTGTCTTCCCGATCAACGTAAACTGCTGCATCGCCGGCAGAACGACGCGTCTCCAACAAGTCGAACGAGACGATCGGCCGTTGGCATGCCATATATTCCATTATCTTGGTCATGGTGGACAGTTGGTTCATACGGTCAGGCGGATCCGGAGCCAAGCATAAGTCCGCCGTTGACAGATAGTCGAGCAAGAGATCATCTGATACATGTCCCAAGAACTCTATATAGTCGGCCACCTTTAACTCTCGGCTCAGCCTTTGCAACTCATCCCAACATTCGCCCTTTCCGATCATTGCAAACATTACATCCTGACGTCCAAATGTATGAATGACATGATGCGCAGCCTGCACAACTCGGTCCACTCCATCTTGCTTCCCCATGACCCCTAGGTATACGGCCATATAAGGAAACTGCCGTTTGAGCTCGGGGCGAGGTATTTTGCGATAAAAGCGGCTAATGTCAACTCCGTTTCGGATGATGGCAGAACGTTCCTCCGCCACATCTCCACGCTCACGCGCAATGTCACGATAGGATTGATTAGTCGAAATCACAAGATCAGCTGCGCGGTAGGACAGTCTTTCCAAAAACAGCAACGTCCGATACACACCATCTTGACGCTGGAACTTGGATTCATAGAGCTCGGGACACAGGTCGTGCTGATCATAAACGACCTTTTTCCCCAGTAGTCTGAATGGCCCGGCGATAAGGAACAAGAGATCAGGCGGATTTGCGCAATGAATTATGTCAAAACCATCGAGCATCAAGACCATGAGGGACAATGCTCCCAAGCACAATAGTGCCCAACCATATTCAAGAAAATAGCCGAGCTTACTGCTGGCGTGAAACAGTTGGGGAAAGCGGTATACCTTGATGCCGTCAATGACCGCGTAGCCGCTCTGATCAAACTCTTTCCCTCTGGGGCAGATCACGCTGACGTTGTACCCCGCTCCCCGCAACGCTTCCGCAAAGTGACGCATTCGTCGATCAAATGGGAACGAAGCATTCTCGATTAACATGAGCACGTTGCCGACTCTTGACTTCACTGCATCACTCGGTGACATATTTTCTCCATACTCGCAAAATTGCGGCGACATTGTAAGCACAGTCGCCGGGCTAGAGCGCGCGCTGATCCCATGTTCGGTCTAACGAAACTAGCGGGGATCCAACGCGCGCCCATCGCAAGGTGTAGGCTGGTTCTCAAGGATAGCGGAACCCGTGTGGAAGCCCCCTGGTTATAGCAATTGGTAGAGCCCCGCTAGGGCACAAAGCATCGTCGCCTGTCCCCAGTGCAGCGTAGGCGTTTTGTTCACAAGCCATGGCGAATATCTCCGGTAGTAGAAATAGCCACTGGGATCTTGCATGTGTGTGATCGTCCACTCCGCGACCTTTGCCGCTAGCGTCAGGCTGTCTGGATCGCGATCGAAAAAGAAAACGAGGGTATCAATGGCCTGAGAGCTGCACTGGATGTCAAGGGGAAGCGTCTTGTAGTCGTAGTATTTCGGCGTTCCATCGGGGAGAAAGAAAGTCTTCTTCCAGTGCCTGTATCCGTTCATCAACTTCTGGTTGAAGCGGTCATCGCCGGTGCTTTGTGCGTAGTGCTTGAAGCAGTCCAGGACGTATCCTGAGTGAAAGTTGTCCACCCAGTGCTCATCTGACTTCTCGGCGTAGTACCAGGACGAATCGGGTCTCTGATGTTGAGCTGTGTACTGCATCGCCTTCTCCGCCAACTGCCGGTAAGACTCGTTGTTCGTGTATGAATAGGTCCGGGCGAGCAGACTTGCTCCAAGCGTGTTCGCGTTATGGACTCGGCTATTTTTACCCGGAACGTAGCTGATGCAAACCCCCTCTCCATCTGGAAAGGCGTCGAGGTCGCGGAGAATGTGCTCGCATGCACTAACGGCGACCTGCAGGTAGCGGTCGCTCTGGAAATGATCGTGGGCATCCAAGAAGGCGTGCCCGATTAGTGCCGTCCACACTACAGTAGGCAACCCCTTGGGTATGTAATTACCTCGCGATTGATAATCGAAATGATTGCCCCAGCACGCGCCGCTGTAGCCCGGTAATTGGTTATCAATCAGCCAGTCCAGAGTAAACTCTGCTTTACCCGCCCACAGCGGATCGCCCGTCGTTTTGTGAAGGCGCATGAAGCCACGGGCCAGAAACCCCATGCCTTTGCTGGAGTGTTCCCTGGTAATTGCCAACATGGGACGCAAATTCAGGAGAAACCGTCTCACACTCTGCTGCAGCACGATTCGCAGGAACTTGGTCCCGAAGGTAAATGGCCGCAAAAATCGAGCGTTCAGTCCGTCAAAGGTATCGTAGCCGCGGTAGTCATTCTCTTCCAGCCAGTGTGAGAGTCGTCCAATGGACTCGTATATCATCGACTTTACGGCGGTGTTGCAACCTTGACCCACATCCGGCTCACCAACAGATGAAGTCATAATCGCAGGGGTTACCCTTCTTTCGATGATTTGTGCAACATCCACTACGAATTGATCCTCGTGAAGCCGCTCCGGCGCCGCCGGTCGCCAGGACTATCCGTTGCTACGAAGCTTCTTTTCAATGAAGGCAACCACACTTTTCACAGAGGCAAAGTTGTCAGTCGTCACTTCCTCATCATCTACGGCAATGGTGAAGCGCTCTTGAACGAACACGACTAGCTCGATCACCCCCTGGGAGTCGATCACATTGCCTAGCATCGGCGTGTCGTCAGTGAGCGCTTCGGTGCGGCCAAAAAGAAATTTCTCCGTGAGAAAGCTACGAATTTCTTGTTCGATCTCTGTCGTTTGCATTTGCATAAATCCCCCCTAGTTTTCGTTGCGAAGTTGTGAACACAGAAGTTGGGTGGTACGAACTGCAACCATAACCATGTTGTCCTTCAAGCTGCCCTGTCACCGGCACAAACCTGCCGGCCGCATTTTCCAGCGCGCCGTTGTCGCAGATTCCGGCTTTGCCGAGGGGAGAGGTTGAACCGTGCTCGCTCACATCGTCCATGGCGGCTTGGTCAAACCATGAGCGCCAGCAGAATCAGAAGTCGGAGAAGGTTATGCGCAGAGTTTTCTTTTCGCCTCTGACAGGTTATCGTTCGCCGCATTTTCCGGCAGTCGGTCAGCGCTCGCCACCAATCATTGGGGGTTGCGGTTGTCCCCGCCATCAACCACCCGACGGAAAGGCACTTCCAAGTCACTTGGGCTCCCTATCACGACAATCGGATGTGCGTTTCGAAGGCAACTTCAGGCCCAACAGAAACTCTTCGTAGGCATGTTGCGGCGTGAGTGGAACCGTTGCCATTCCCAAGGCTTCGGCAGGAGGAGGTCCCCAAAAAGTGTGTGCCGGCACATTGCGGCTCACCACGGTACCAGCCCTGATCACCGCCCCTTCGCCGATTCTCACGTTGGGCAAGATGACACAATGCGGCCCGATGAAGACGTCCTTTTCAATGACCACTTTTCCGTTGCTGGTTGGTCTTCTGGGTCCCGAGTAAAAGTGGGAGATGATCGACGTTCTGAGGCTGATGGTGCAGTTGTCTCCGATGGTTACGTCCGTGGGATGGATTTCATCAATGTACACAAACTGGCCAATCCAGACGTTGCCTCCGATCGCAACTCCGCGCAGCCGCTGCAGCCACGGTCGCAAACTGAATCCCCCCGGAGCCACAAAAGCTATCTTAGCCGCAAGCCGACTGAGCAGAAGTGGCAACGTCAACGGTTCCGACCTCTCATTTCAAGATCCGCAGGGCTGGAAATCGGACCTGGGTCATACGGCTTTGGACATCGGGTGACCACTGGCGCTTCACATTCGCCGGGGTAAACTCTTCGCGGGTTGTCGTCCTTGGAAGTGGCGGACATACACCCCGCCCACTGCACGTAACGCAGCCAGTTACGATAGATTGTCGTGGCGGATGCGTACCAGGTCTTCTGCAGCGTCCCGGCGAGCGCCTCTTCAGGGAAGCGCTCCATAAGTTCTTCCCGCCGGTCAGATAGAACCAGGTGTTGAAACTCGGTCACACGTCTGGCGGATTCCGGATCGAAATAACCGCTCGGCATCGCGGGATAGGTCTCGCGCTCTCCCCGGACAAATCTTTTTATGTCACGACGGTACTCCTTGAGCAGAGTGTGCGCGTCGTATTCCGGATGGCCCTGGAAGTGTACAAAAAGGCTCCGCTTTTTCTTCTTCACGAACGAGTCCACTCCACCCTCGGCGGACTGAGTCAGCACGCTGTAACCGCAGGCCGCCAGCGCATCCGCCGGCACCTCGTTCCATCGCGAATGGGGGAAACATATTTGTTCCCCCGTGCCGCCGGTGAGCGGGTGGTTGCCAGACTTCGTGAAGGCGAAGACGCCGAACTGCTTGTCACGCAGTGGACGCCGGCTGATGCCATCGCTGTGGAGAACGCCCGCGTGCGCCGCCAGGCAAGACAAGATCGTCGAGACGGTGTGGTTCTCCGCCCAGTCCAGAACATTGGCCAAGGCAGACCAGTAAGGTTCATGGCGCAAGTTGGACTGCTTTGGTTCGGTTCCCGTCATGATCATGCCGTCAAACCGGTGGTCGAAAAGATCGTCGGTACTGAAGTAGAAGCGGTTCAGATGCCCTTCGCCCCGTTCCCCGCGAGCAAGTCCGGCCAACGAGTGCAGCTTGACGCACACAACAACGTCGCCGGACGCCACATCCAGCAATTCAAAGAACTGCATTTCAGTGTCTTCCAGGGCCGCGTCCGGCATGTTGTTGATGAACGCAAGCCTGACGCACTCCGCCCCCGGGGCGTAGCTTTCGACCGTCCCCGACGGCCGCTTTTTCCTCGCGGCCCAACGAGGTGGAACGCGGCCACCTTCAATGAACAATGGCATGAGATTGCCCCCCACTGATCAGCACCATGATTTCCCCACCGTTATGCTTTCGCCTTGTCCAGCGCCTGTCCCAGATCCTCGAGAATATCGTCGATATGCTCGATACCCACGCTCAGTCGGATCATCTCCGGTGTAACTCCCACCTTCGCCTGTTCTTCCGGCGTTAGCTGCCGATGCGTGGTCGACGCTGGATGACACGACAACGACTTGGCATCGCCCATGTTCACCATGCGCTTGAACAGGCGGAAAGCGTTGAAGCACTTCCTGCCTCCCTCATACCCGCCTTTCACCCCGAAGGTCAGCAGCGAGCAAAAGTTGGAGCCGAGATATCTATGCGCCATGGGATAGAGCGGATTGTCGGGAAAGCCGACGTAGTTCACCCACTCGACCATCGGATGAGCACGCAGAAACTCCGCGACCTTGCGTGCGTTCTCCACGTGGCGCTCCATGCGCAGGGCTAGCGTCTGAATTCCCTGCAAGAACAAGAAGCCGTTAAAGGGAGAGAGCGTGGCACCGGTATTTCGCTGACACACGGTGCGGCAGCGGGCGACAAACGCGGCATCTCCGTAGTGATCCACATAGACGACGCCGTGATAGGCGATCTCCGGCTTGTTCAGCATATAAAACTTCTCGGGATACCGGCGCCAAGGAAATTTACCGCTGTCCACAATCATCCCGCCAATACTGGTGCCGCCGCCGCCGATGAACTTGGTCATGGAATGCACGACGACATCGGCGCCGTACTCGATGGGCCGCAACAGAATCGGCGTAGCCACCGTGTTATCGACCACCAGCGGGACCCCGTGCTTGTGCGCCACTCGCGCCAACCCCTCGATGTCCGCCACATTTCCGGCCGGATTGCCAACACTCTCGCAGTACACCGCTCGCGTATTTTCGTCGATCAACTTCTCGACATCTTCGGGCCGGTCACTGGCCGCAAATCGTGAACCAATTCCCCGCTTCGGGAAGATATGCGCCAGGAGCGTGTAAGTGGCGCCATATAACTGCGGAGTGGAAACGATATTATTCCCCGCTTCGGCAATGTTGATGAGCGAATACTCGATGGCGGCCATTCCCGAACTGACGCTGAGCCCATCGACTCCGCCCTCCATTGCGGCCACCCGCTGTTCCAGAACTGTGTTGGTGGGATTGCCGATTCGGGTGTAGATGTTCCCTTTGACGTCCAGATTAAACAAGGCGGCGCCATGTTCCGCGCTATCAAACTCAAAAGCCACGGTCTGATAGATCGGCACCGCCACGGCCTTGGTGGTGGGATCCCCGTCATAGCCTGCGTGGATTGCGATGGTCTCCAGCTTCATGCGTCCATCAGCCTTTCCGACCGGTCCAGTTGCTTCACTTGGCGCTCGTCGCAACGCCACGAACCGGAGCCAGGGCCGGACTGTGCGCCAGCGCCTTCACCATGGTTTCAGTGAGACGGCCAGCGGCAAATCCCGCTCCGAAAGCAAATCGCATGACCGGCCCGAAGCTGTTTGCGGCCGCAAGTCCCGCGAAATACAGCCCAGGCACCGACGACTCGAGCCCGGGGGAGAGCACCGGCGCTCCCTTGACCACGTTGATCTTCGATCGAATTTCAGCGCTTAGGAAGCGCAATCGTCCCAAATCCACTTTGTAGCCGGTCGCCGCGATGACGTGCTCGGCAACAACATCGCGCTCGCTACCATCCAGCGCGCGCAAATGCAGACGAACCTTTCCCTCCCCGACTTCAGCGCGCAGCGTCGTGTAGCCCAGCAAACTGGGCACCTGCGCCATCTTATCTTTGACAAACCATCCCGCCGAAGGACCCAGAGTTCTTTTCACGATCTCCAGACGGAGGCTTTCGGGCAAATAGTGAAACAACCCCGGCGCATCCGAAAAGAAGCGTGACCGCCACCCCGGGCCGAGCCCGGACTGCGGATGCAGAATCTGCTGCCACCGCGTTCGGGGCTTCCCCGTCGGAGTACTGTGGAACTTCAAGGCCGATTGACGGGCAATGAGTTGTACGTCGGCGCCGGCTTCATGGAGCACTGCCGCCAGGTCAATGGCAGAAGCGCCGCCCCCGATCACAACCACGCTCCGTCCCTTGAACACTTCAGGGTCCGCGTGACGAAAGCTGTGCGACAGAAATTCCGGCGGCAAATGCGCCAAATTTTCCGGGACGTATTCAAAATGGGTGATCCCGACCGCAAGCACCACTCGTCGAGCCGCGACCGTTTCGCCATTTTCAAGCCGGAGAACAAACCCTTCCGGCGCGCGGTCGAGACTCGCGACCAGCTTTTCCTCGAGCTCGGGAAGCAATCGCTCCCGGAACGCCAGCCCGTAAGCGGAAAAGGTGTCAAGGCGCACCGGGATTCCCGAGTCGGCGTACTCGATTCCTCGCTGGGCACAAAACTGCCCCAGGGTGAACGCATTCTCCGGATCGTAGATGTTCGAGGCGAACCCGTCAGACTTCAGCATCATGCCTTTCGGCATGTGATGCAGCCAGCTGTCCATGGGACGGCCGAAAATGCGGAACGGAATGCCGCGATGACGGAAATAAGCAGCGATTGAAAGTCCGTACGGACCGGCCCCAACAATGGCGGTTTCTAGCATGCCTAGAGACTCCTTATGTATTTGTAATGGTAAAACTACGGCAACTTGGGGGGGTGAACAAAATCTTACGGGGAGAACCCGATTGTAGCATGGCAGTGTCCCGGAGGACATGTCGAAAATGGACGCCCCGCTTGCCTTTTACTTCGAGCCATATCTTGTTTATTATCAATAAGATACAGCGACATTGGCCGGAGGGCTCACGCATCCCCTACGGAGGGCTCGCGGCAGGGGAGGGGTAGGGCGCAATTCCTCATTTCTCGGCGGCGCAAATCAGTTCGCTGCTGGCCCGATCAGGGCCGATATCGCTGGCTTCAAAGAACCTCTTCAGCCTGAGAAACGGCTTCTCCAGCAGGTTCCACGACAAGGCCGCCATGGCGTAGGTGGCAATCGTAGTCATCGCCAGCGCCAACAACGGGGGCAGGTGGAGATGAAAGGTTTTCGCAGCATCGAGCGGAATCTTTTGCAGCAAATAGATTCCATAGCTGATCGTCCCGGTATAAACCAGAAACCGGCTGGTCAGAATCGCGTGCAACCACTTCTGCTTTGAAAACAGTGCGAGGTAGACGAACGAAGTCGAGGCCAGGGCAACCAACGAAAAAACCATCCATCTTGCATGAAGGGTGCCAATCATGAGCGCGAGCGGGGCAGAGACAAGCAAAGCAACCCACGCTTGCGTGACGAAACGCGACGGAACAAAACCGCGCGAGCGGGCGACCAGCGCCAGAAGTGCCCCCGCCATCAAGCCATCCAAACGACAGAACGTGTTTGAGTAGATATTGACTTGATGCTGCGACAAATAGAAACGCAGTGCCGGGGAAACGCAAATCACCGCGATCGCGATCTTGCTCAACTGCGACTGGCTGCAGAATCGCACCACCCAAGGCCACACCAGATAGAACTGTTCCTCGACCGCAAGCGACCAGGTGACGCCCAACAACCCCGTGGCCATGGTGGGAACCGGAACCAGGAAATTCTGGAGAAATAAAGGAAATGCCCACCAGGGCTCTGATCGCGCGCCGAAGATGGCTTGGCGCTCAGCTGGAGGTAGCAGCTGGGCAAGTACAAGCATGATCAGCAGCGCCGAATAATAGAGCGGCCATATCCGGAGGCACCGCCGCGCATAGAAATTCCTGAAATAACCCGCCGATTCTTGCGCGTCGACCAGAATCCCGGTAATCAGGAAGCCGGACAGTACAAAAAAAAGATCCACTCCCATCCATCCGTTGTTCGCGATAAATCCCAAATGCAGGGATGGATAGATGTCGGTGTTGTGCATTAACACCAGCAGCACGGCCAAGCCGCGAACCGCATCCAGTTGAGGGATTTTCTTCACGTGGGTATCGATCAGCGCCGTTGGGCAGGCCTACGCCAGTCCACGGACAATTCCCCGGATTTCCTTCCGGCTCGGGCAGCAAGGAAAGGAATTCGACTGACGCGGGCTTCCAGGCTGCCGCGGTCCTCAACATCCCCTGCACACGCTCCGGCTCCCCGCCGTACGGCCTGAAAAAGTGGGCTCCCTCGGTGGGCCACCAAGCCCTCGGCATAGGGATCACGAAAAAGCGTGTCCGGCCGCCGCGTCTGGAGAGCGCGGAGGCACGCTACCCAACCAGCGCTATCGGGAACTCCGCGAACGGCAAGATTTTGCTCATTGGCGGCGCTGTACATGATCTTCACAGTGGTAATCTTTCGCAGGCTGCGCCAGCCCACCGGCCGTGTCTGCCTCTATCGAGGATTCCGTCCAAATCGCGAATCCGAGCACTCCCCGCTCACGAGTTTGGAGCTGTGGCCAGTGAATGCGCTTGGCCCACCCCGGAGGCGAAGTCCTAAGTCTCCTGGCCACAAGGCCACTGTCCGAATTCAGTCAACTGCTCGACGAACTGAACCTCTTCTCTTCCATATCCGCGCTGCGGGATGAGATGGCTGGTGGCGTGAACCAGTTAAGCTTCATGCTCCATACGCACAACCTCGTTCCCAGCGCCGTCCCGAACGTGTTGGTGATGAGATCCGTCACCCCTGAGTCTCGCGTCGGAAGAAATGCCTGCAAGACTTCGATCGTAAGACTGATCACGAACCCCAACGCAATCGTGTTCCCCACCGCCCGCTGGCTTTTTCGCACCCAGGAAAAATACGCGAAAAAGAAAAACCCGAGGGGAATAAACCCTACGATGTTGATGCCGACGTTGTTCCAGTAGTGCAAGTCGGAACGGAATTCCTCCCAGGGCAGTTCAAGAAACGGTTGGTGCAGCACGAAAAAGCGCTCCGGTATGAGAAGGTCGGTCGCTGCATCCACCTGGTTGTGGACGACCTTCCCATTGCCTTCGTTGAACAGATAAAGTCCCACCGCGCCCTCCCTTCTGGCGTCGTCCGGAAGCTCGCGCTTTGTCCAGTCCGCAAGATGCTGCGATACCTCGCCAGCCGTTAGTTCGCGGTGGTAGACGGCAAGTCCTTGAACTTGACCGGACCAGTCGTGGGTTGTCACCGGTGAGTTTCCGAGGACAAGTTGACCAGTCAATTCCTGACTTGAAAGCCCGAAATCGGCGAACTGCTTTACCAACGCGCCATCCGCATAGACCGTCGTACCGGTATGCGCGGAGGTAATCGTGATCAACACCGCCTTGGGATGGCTGAAAACTTGGTCGACATAGATACTGGCTTGCTCCGCGTGGTGCAACCTGTCCTCGCTTGTGCGCTCGAGTACCAGCCCGCCCTGGTATTGACGCAGTAAGAAGCGGACGATTCCGCCTTCCGGCCAGTAAAAGGCGAGAATCGTGCCTGAGCGCTCGCCACGCCTCGGTTCTAACCAGATCTCCAGACTGCAGGAGCTGTCTGCCTGCGACGGATTGGCCTCGAAGCTTCCGGCGCTTACGATGCTGCCGTACTTGTCGAATTGAAGGCCGTTTCCGTGAGTCAACCAACTGACTTCATTTCTGGGGGCATGAAATGGCCACAGCCCGGCCGCCAGAATGCAAACCAGAACAAAGGCGCAGACTGCCCGCAAGAGAAATGTTTGGACTTTGGCGCTTTGTGCACCCGGGATACTTTTCATTTGCCGACGATCGCTAAAACAACAGGACTGGGGATGCTGCCGCCCAACTCACGGCTCAGCCTATACTGGTTTTTCTCTGGTTCGCCGGCAAGACCGGGAGATTACGGAAACCTAACAGCATGCTAGCTCGATATGTCTGCGCAGGGAAACACGAGCCCTCGAGGGGACGGGCTCTGGCCGAAGGCTGGCTGCCATGAATCCCAGAGCGGGCGGATTGCATGGACGCTCGCCCGCAGGCGGAACCAGGTTGTGGCTACCGTTCCGCCGGGTTTACAGGACCTTGATGCAGACGCGAGTGTAGCCATAAACCGCGGCGATGACCTCGTATTTTACTCGAAACGATCGGACGAACGCTTCGAAAGCTCTGAATTCGTCGAGTGGGCAGGAGAACTCGTCAAAGAAGAAAAGGTCTCCGGACTTCAAGCACGGTGCTAGCGTCGTGAGCACAAACAGGGTCGAGGTAAACATGTCAGCGTCCAAATTGACCACCAAGCGGCCGGACAGATCCGTACGCACCACGAAAGCAGGCAACGTGTCTTGGAACAGCCCGACTTCGAAGCTGCAACGGGGATCTTTGATCTCTGGAGTGGCTCCGTTGGCGTTGAAGTGCCCCGCCGGTTCGGTCGATCGCCACCTCTCGGGCAGACCCGTGAAGGTATCAAAACCCACAAATCGCGAGTCCGGGTGCGAGATCCCCTCGAGCCACAACCGCAGGGAATCGCCCCGGTAGACACCGAACTCGAGATAGGTGATCGGCGTTTTGTCCAAGGCCTCCCGCTCGATGACCGACCGATAGAGCCAGTTCCGGCCTTTCCCATCCTTGCCGTGGCTGGTCCCGGGCGTGGGATGGGTAGTGCACCAACGAGAGAACCGGGCCCAGTACGCGACGGCCGTAAGCCCTGCGGCCGGGGCTTCAAGGTTCACGCGGCCAACAGTCTTGGCCAAAAGCGAAGTTACGGTTGGTCGCAGAATTTGTGGTATCTGCGGCTGGAAGAATCGCCGAATCGGGGGAATCCTGGGAATGGACATTCAACTCTCCAATGCGCCCGGGCTGGCGCTCAGCAACCGAAGCTCTTGCCCGCCTTTTCCAGCACACGAGTTTCGCAAACCGGTCTACGTAGTAGAATTTGAACAGCGGAGGCCGCAGTGAGTCTTTGGCAGGGAGTGAAATGGTATTACGAACTGTGCGGGGGCCGAGGCGTCTGCGCGCTCACTTGCTTTCGTCTGTGCGGTCGACCGCGCGAACTGGCAGTGGTCCCTCTCCAAACCAATCACCGAGTTCACCTCCGGATGGATACGTCCGATTTTTGTGCCTATCGGGACGTGCTGATCTTCCAAACCAAATGCTATGACCCGAGTATACCGGATTTTAAACCGAACACAATCGTCGATGCCGGAGCCCATATCGGCATGGCGAGCATTCGGTTCGCCCTCAAATACCCGGCGGCGAGAATCATCGCCATTGAGCCTGAGCCCTCGAACTTCGCGGCATTGATCAGAAATACCGCTCCCTACCAGACGATTACTCCCATTCAGGCTGCCCTCTGGCGGGAAGACGGAGAGGTCAGCCTGGGCGCCTCCACTGCCCATCCCAAGGGAGCCTTTCAAATCGTCGAGCACGGCCAACAACGAGCGCGTGCCATCACCATGGCGACGGTCATGCGTGAAGCCGGTGTGGATTCCATCGACCTGTTGAAGGTGGACATCGAAGGCGCCGAGATCGAAGTGTTTGAGTCCTGCCCTTGGCTCCGGAGCGTACACGTCATGGCCGTCGAATTACACGACCGTATGCGACCGGGATGCAGTTCCGCGGTCAATAACGCCGCCGGGGATTTTCAATGCCGCCAAGACCGTGAAGTGACATTTTTCACCCGCCGCCAGACGGGCCAACACAACCGCTATCGCGCCGATTCCCTTGAAGGCAAGCCTGAGCCTCCACTTGCACTCACCGGCTGAGCCGGAAGCTGCCCTCCCTACTTCGGAAGGTACTTCTTGGCGACCAGGTAGGGAAGCATCAGCACCTCCGCCACCGAAGGCATAGGATCCCGCAGACAAAACACCGACTCGACGCGCGTGCGTCGCAGGGAACTGCAGTAGGAGTGCAGGTCGAATTCGCCATCCCAGAGGTCCGAAGCCAGGGTGGGCAAATCCGCGATCGCCCGGAGCCAGCCTACGCCCGTTTTCGCCCGGCACCGCCTGGCCGGTTGACCCAGCTGATCGGCGTATAACAGATAGGGAAAGTCCACACCCGCTGGACCGCCGAGACTGTGGAAGCCCCAGGTTCGCGCGTTCACATCCAACAACTTGAATTGGCCGTCCCGAGGGTCCCGCTTGAACTCCACCTCAACCAGCCCGTAGTAATCGATGGCCCGCAGAAAGCGCTCGGAGAGCTCTTCGATCTCGGGCGCCTCGATCGTCTCAACGTAGGTCGCTGCCCGGCCAAATTCTCGAGGATGCTGGCGTATCCGCCGCGCGATCAAAGTGCTCTGCGCTTCGCCCTCCCGAAAGAAGGCACAGTACGAGTATTGTTGCTGGCCGTCGCCGGGGATAATCTCCTGCACCAGGATCTCTTCCGGCCGGATCTGCTGAATCGCCTTGCGAAACAAGTCGAGCAGTTCTGCCGGGGTCTCGGCACGCCATGCCTTGGCGCCGGTGGCATAAAAGAAATTCTCTTTCACTGCCGGTTTGATGGCCAAAGGCAAGCGACTGTACAAATCCGCCAGCTCCGCCTCAGTCCTCGGGTTGAAGGTATGCGGAACCGGAATTCCCAGCTCTGCCGCACGGTCATAGGTATTTTTCTTGTCCCACGTCCACTGCACTGTGTCCCAGCCCGGCGTGGTCACCCGAAACAATTGCGCGAGCCGATCCCGGTGACGGGAAAATGCGGCCACCGTTTCATCTCTCGTGGGGAATAAAACCCAGCCCTCCAGCCCGTAGCGCCGGCCCACGTCCATCACACTCTCAACGGTTTTGTATTCATCTCGCAAATCCTCTACCCGCACCACCCGGGTTACGTACCGAGAAAATTGCGAAATGGAGTGCTGGTCGTCAATGATGCAGACTGGAATGCCTCTGCGTCCCAGGCTCCGAGCAATGCCGAGTCCAGGGTGTTCGCCACCGATCACGATCGCTCCAACTTGCTGTGAATTCATTGGCCCCTTTTTGGGGAAAGTCTTCATGGGAGTGCAACTACCGGCCGGGTTCCGGAGAGGTGGGAGACCAACTCCCGGGATGCGAACTCCGTACCCGCCACGAAATACAGCAAAGGCCCGAAGCTCCGCGCCGCCGTGGCACCGATGAAGTGCAGTCCAGGGACGGAGCTACGGAGACCGCTGGCCAGTTTGGGATAGCCGTCAAATTGTTCGATATCCTGCCTAAGCTCCGGGGGAAGAAAGTCGTATTTTGAGATGTCCACCTGATACCCGGTTCCGAGCACGACATGATCCACATGACGTTCGCTGCCGTCATCGAGCTTGAGCGTGACCTCATCGCCACTCGCTTGGGCCTGCGACACGCTGCGCCCGGTCGTGGTCTTGACCGCTGCCAGTCGCTCGGGAAGCCAGCGAGAGCCTGCCGGGCGCACCGCCCGAATCCTGATTCTGTCGCGGAGCTTGGTGGGGATATAGGACACCAGCTTGGGGTAGGCGACAAGACGGCTGATTCCGAGTGGGCCCACATCGTGAGGCGAATAGAGCATCGCCGAAATCGGGCCCATATGGTGCAACCACTGATGCACACCGATCCAGCGCAAGTGGGTTTGGCGCATGATCAGCTCCACTTGGGCGTTGGCTTCATGCAGGAGGGCAGCCGATTCTAGCGCGCTCTGCCCTGCGCCGATGACTGCGACTTTCTTCCCCGCAAACTTCCGCACCTCGCGACCTTCGTAGCAGTGAATCACTTGTTTTGGAGAAAGGTTCTGGAATACCGCAGGCTTTTTCCTAAACGGGCCAATTCCTGCGGCAATCACCACCCGGGTCGAGCGAATCTCTTCACCGTCTTGCAGGGTAAGCCGGAAGCCGGACTGGTCCCGGTCGACACGCAAAACGGTTCTCTCGTCCAGGTCCGCACCCAATTGGTGCCGAAACCACCGGCCATATTCCACGAAGGTGTCCAGAGGAACGGGTGCACACGGCTTGGTTTTCGATGCCGCTTCATAGGCTTCCAGGGTGAACGCTCGATCCGGGTCGGATAGACTGGAGGCCACGCGAGGCGAGCGTAGAAGCATCCCCTCCGGCATCTTGTGAGCCCAGAACTCCATCGGTTCTCCGAACACACGGGCAGCAATGCCTTGGGCCTTGAGGTGAGCTCCGGCGGACAGGCCATAGGGGCCGGCCCCGATGACTGCCACTTCACAGTGCGCCGAAATCGGTCCCCTGCTGGTGCGCGCGGAATGCATGATTGCGTTATTTGCTTTCACGATTGACCAACCTTCCTTCTTTATCAGAGTTAGTGCACTCAACTTGATATCTAGCTAGATTCCCTGGCGAGGCATGCCCGGTAACCGAATCTCGAATCCAGGCGACACGCGAGATGCTTGCGATCCCGCAAACCGGCGCCGAGTCGAGAATCCGGCTCACGGCCAGACTCTCTGTGACCGTCCGCAATAGCGTCAACGGGATCGCGCCCTCGGAGTCCAGGCCGGCCGCACGGTTTCGAGGATTTTGCCTACGAAGCGCCAAACCGCCGGCCTTAGCGGTGGTCCGCGCCACTGGGTCAAATCCTCCGGTTCCAGAAGCTGAGATGTCTGGAAGCATCGCGGCAGCGCGTGGGGAACGGCTAGCCCACATGCTTATACAAAACCCGACCGGGCCGCCCGACCGACAGCATCGGGCAGATTGGAGCAAACCTGCCGGACAAACAGCGAATCCTGCTTCGCGGCCAATCCCCCGCTTTCCGGGGTATCCGAGAGCGCTGTTTCCTTCCTCGGGTAGGGGGTGTCGGTAGATGCGGACGCCGCCGATGATCTCGTGTCCCGGCTCAGCCCCTTGCCCGCGGGCGACAGCACCGTAACTTCGTATCCGGCCTCATGAAGGGAGTCCTTCATGACTCGCGTGTCGAGAGGGACAGGCTGGTTTTCAACTATGATGAGGACTTTTTTCTTCACTTGGAGCATCTGTTCTGCCTACAGCAGTTGGTAGAGTCCAGCCAGGGCACAGAGCATCGTCGCCTGCCCCCAGTGAAGCGTGGGCGTCTTGTTAACCAGCCACGGCGCATATCGACGGTAGTAGAAGTAGCCACTGCGGTCTTGCATGTGGGTGATCGTCCATTGCGCGACCTTCAGGGCCAAGGGCAGGCTCTCGGGATCGCGGTCGTGGAAAAAAACGAGGGTATCGATCGCCTGGGAGCTGCACTGGATGTCAAGGGGCATGGTCTTGTGGTTGTAGTATCTCGGCGTTCCATCCGCCAGAAAGAAAGTCTTTTTCCAGTACTCGTATCCATCGATCATGTTCTGGTTGAAGCGGTCATCCCCTGTGTTCTCCGCGTAGCGCTTGAAGCAGTCCAGAACGTATGCCGTATGAAAGTTGTCCACCCAGTGCGAATCTGCCTTCTCGGCATAGTACCAGGATGAATCGGGTCTTTGATGTCGGGCCGTGTACTGCATCGCCCTCTGCGCCAGCTCCCGGTAGGAGTCCTTGCCCGTGTGCGAATAGACCCGGGCCAGCAGACTGGCCCCCAGCGTATTGGCATTGTGGACTTGGGTGTCTTTGATCGGAATGTAGCTGATGCAAATCCCCTCGCCCTCGCGCAAGCTGCCGAGATCGCGGACAATATGTTCGCAGGCGCTGACTGCGATTTCAAGATAGCGCTCTTGCTGAAAATAATCGTAGGCATCGAGGAAAGCGTGCCCGATTAACGCGGTCCACACAATGGTGGGCACTCTCTTGGGCAGATAAAAGCCCCGCGATTGATAATCAAAATGATTACCCCAGCAGGCTCCACTGTAACCCGGCAACTGGTTTTCAATCAGCCACTGCAGACAAAACTCAGCTTTGTCTTTCCAAACTTGGTCCCCAGTCGTTTTGTGAAGGCGTATGAAGCCTCGCGCAAGAAAACCCATGCCTTTGCTCGAGTGCTCCCTGGTGATTCCCAACCACGGGCGCACATTCACAGGAAACCGTCTCACGCCTTGCAGAAGTACGGTACGCAGGAATTTGGTCTCGAAGGTAAGGGGACGTATAAATCGGGCATTGAGGCCGTCGAAAGTATCGTAGCCCCGGTACTCATTCTTTTCCAGCCAGCGCGAGAGTTGCCCAATGGAGTTGTAGATTGTAGCCTTCAAAGCAGTGCCCGAGCCCTGGGCCCCTCGCTGCTCACCAACAGATGCCGTCATACTTGCCATTGTTGCTCCTTCCTTCGATGATCCGTACAAAATCCACCAGGAGTTGTCCCGCACGAAGGTGCTCCGGCACTCCACCGAAATCCGGATCCTTGTTTCCCATCACGACGGTCTGAGCGTGATAACGACATGTCCGTTCCCCACGATAGTCCGGTCTGACTTGAGACCTCTGCTCCGTTACCACTTGAAACGATGCCTTGATACCGTGGGCGTCGTCAATATCCATCAGGGTGCCGCAGAAATCCCTTCCCTGGCTGGTCTCAACATCGTAGGTCATGATCGCAGAACCCGGAGCACCATCGGGCCAGAACCAAATAAGCGGAATTCTCCCTCGACTGACCAACGGGGGAAGGAACTTCGGTCCCAGCCCCTCAGATGAACCCGCTGAAGGTGCTTCCTGACAGCGACGGGCAAGAGCGGACGAACCCAGTAATACATGGGTGCCATGAACGATTGGGCGATCGACTCTTCATCTCGGGTTGATGATGAATACAGTTCCTGCCGTAAGTTGTCCACAACCCCGTCGGCGTCAAAAGCCAAGCACACCGTGCCTTGCTCGATCCTGACATCTTGCATGACGTCGCATACCGTCCCCTTCGGACGGTCGTTCTGCGGAGAAAACCGACCGTAACCGATGTTGTCAGGACCGAGCTTGAAGAAGCCTTGTACCGCCGAGAGCGGCCGCAGCGGCGCAAACCCGACGTAACCCTCTGGACACTTAAAGTAACCCAAGAACAGATTGCTCATTAGACAGTCGCCCTATACGCTCGACGCGAACACTCCGCTCAGCGGACCGAGAGGCCGCGTACGGGGACTTTCTCCTGTTCCCAGCCACTTGGTAGTGAAGCAGCAGGACAGACGTGCTGACAAACACCTTCCGGGGCCGAAAGCCAGGATCAGGTCAAACCTCAGCGGCAAATTGCTCATGCGGATGGTCTCGACGCTGTGACCTACAGCGGTCACAGTCGCAAACACTTGCGTAGGGATGATCCGGAACTCGAGCGTCGTTGTACTCGAAGTCAAGGGTTAACGGCTCGTTTCAAATCAGAAGTGTGGAGCGGCGAGGTCGGGGTTGAACCGCCATCTACTACAGGGTATGTAGTCGCATTGCCACTAATGCTATCGCCGCCAAAATCGAATTCATCCTGAGTCCGGGATTCGCCAAACTCAAAACTTTGTGGGCTTCGCTTCTTCAAAGTTGCCATGCTGTTCAATCCGGATTCCACGTTTTGCGGATGCTCTGTCGCCTTTTGCAGCTTTGCCGGGGTTGGGTCTCCGGGGGCAGAAGCCCGCAAGAAATTATACTGCTGAAGCGGGAATCCGGAAATCGCCGCGATTTGCGAATTCCGAATTCCGAATTCCCGCTCAATTTTGTCAGCTTGTCGCCCTGCGCCGCCCCTATTTTCGTCCGTGGCGAGCTTGAGCGCAACCGTCTATTAATTCACAGACGCAGTGAGGCCCGAAGGTGGAGCGGGAGCGCCCGGAGTCGGCCCACCACCGCCATAGCAAGTGCTGGCATTGAAAGTCAGCGGGCTGTCCGAGAGAGCCAGCGCGCTTCCCGAGCCGCCCGCCCCGCCCATGCCATTAAAGTAGCAGTTCTGGGCAGGATTCGCTGCCGTGGTTGAATAGACGTGGCCTCCCGGTCCGCTACCGCCGGTCACATCGGGTCCAATGGCAGGCCAAGGGATAGTCGAAGTCCACCAGCTTGGTTGCGATGAAAGATAGAACGATGCGGGCAGAGTTTGAGTCACGCCATTCGCCCAAGTGATCGCGTCCGCCACGGTGCTGTATTCTCCATGAATGAAAGACGTCTTCCAAGGCAGATCGCTGTCGATGCCCTGCGTGCCGGTATCTCCAGTCGTGCCATAGCCGAAAGTCTCGTTGTAGTAGTCCCCTTGATAAATACGGCTATTCGAGCCGCAAGGGGTACCGGAAGGAACAGTCGATCCGCAAACCGCAATCGCCAAGGCGTGACCCGTCCCGAGGGTATTCTGCGCAGCTGACCCCTCGACGTTACCGATCATGAAGTAATTTGACTGAGGAGCGTTAATGTCGAAAGCCTTGGCTGCCTGTGCCGCGTAGAAACCTCCAGAGGAGATTCCATATGATCCGAGTGGCGTGCACAAGACCGTTCCACGGCTGCCTGCTGTCTCAGGGGAACAGATTTCGGTCGTTCCCAGGGACCAATTACGGAATGCGGTGTTATTGGCTGACGAACCCCAGATGCCATCCTGGCCCATTGTGGCCGATACGTTCCCTTCAAACAGGTTGAACTGAGGATGGGCACCATGAAAGTCCATATCCTGCATCACATACTGCGGATCAGAGGAACCGGCGTCATAGTCTCCAGTAGAAAAGTTATAGGCAATGACGTTTCCGCTAGATCCCCACTCCAGCATGACGCTGACGTGCAGACGTTCCAGGATGTTGTTTACCACCCAGAACCCACTGGTCTTGTCGCGTAGGTCAACGTCGGAGTCGCAGCATCCTGGTGCGTGTATATAAGCGTTAGAGAAATAACTGTTGATGATTTCGCCGCGATACGAGAAGTCGGTATCGAGGTGGTCGCCAGCGGCATAGTTGCCTTCGTACCCACTCACCCAGCAATAGGCGCAGGCGTTAATGTGGATTTGTGCAGCGGTTCCGGAACCATTGGCGTGGACCTGCAAGTTCTCAAGCCCCGCATTGGTGGCCATCGTGATCGGGGAAGCATGACCGGTCAGCGTATAGTTCACCATCAGCGGCATTTCTAGAGTGACCGTGGTACCCGATATGGCAGTGATCCTATCGGTCTGCCCTTGTGCCCTACTGCCGTCGCCGGTCTCGCTGTCGTCGCACCAAGTACAGGCCCCCTCCGTTCCCGTGGAACTAACGATCACGCCATCGTTCAGTTGGTCGATGACGACGTAGCCGCCGACCGAGAGTCCGCTGGTGCTGTCGACTGTCATAGTCGTTCCCCCGGCGTTCGCGTTGCTGATGGCCTTAGCGGAGGAGAAACTGGGCGCGTTGCCGTTGCCAAGCGTAACTGCCGTGGCCGCGGCAGTCAGGTTGATGACGGTCTGATCTGCTCCCGCACCCCGCAGCACACATCCGCCAGGCACCGTCACCCCGCTCGCACTGAACAGGAACGTGCCCGCGCTAAGCAGAACATACTTGTTCCCACTGCAGGAGTTTAACGCGGCCTGGATCGCGCTGCTGGCATCGGAGCTGCCGTTGCCATAGGTCGATGCCTGAATCGTTGATCCGGATTGTGTCCAAGAAGCGGAGGGGATTCCGCCGGGGATGCCGGTATAGTCTTGCCAGTCCATTGCGCATTTACTCGAAGTGGTTGTAGTTGTGGGGGTGCACGTAGCCTCGGGCAGGAGAATTCCGTTCCAGAGCTGGGCATGGGAACAAACCGAGAGGCTGAGCAAGATCAGGGGGATTAGAAACGTAAGCTTGAATCTCATTTTGCCTCGCAAACATTAGATTAGGCTCCGTGAGATCTTGAAAAACCTTCCGTTTAACAGGCGATTATTGGGGCCGGAGATGGGCCGAAACCGCTGCCGTTCGCTGGACCCGCTGATCCAATCACGGGAGTCTGGGATCACTCTACACTCTTGCATAAGGAACTCAAGACTCGAAAGTACACTGCTTTCGCCTCCCTTTGGTTTGCGGCCAGTTCTCGGCCGGGTGGATCGAACCGTCGCAATGTCCACTTGATCCGTGCCAGTCTCTTCCTGCTCAGCGCCGAGGAAACAGATGTTCACCGCATCGTCGCGGAATTCGACGGTGCATCCCCAGTTCCCCGCCTTACGCTTTCCAAGGTTCGCGTTGCCGCTGAACCTATGAGGCCGGTTTCTCCGGGCTCGCTGTGGCGAGCACGGCGCAACCAGCGGAAAAATCCGCGTCGCTTCCCGGCGAGGAGCCGGAAATCGTTTTCGCGCTCCGCTTCCGCGAAATCATCTCCCGCACCAGTCCCACAAACTGCCTGAGGGGCGCGGTTCCCCAATGCAACAAGATCACGGCACCAAGATAGAGAGATCCGAACAAGATGGAGACTGTCACGACGCGGGCCAGGGCCGCCAGCCAGCGTGGGTCGGGAATAAGAAATCTCACGGCGGGCAGCAACGAAGCGGAAGCACACCCCGCCAGCAGCGACGCCAATATGTATCGCCACACCACAGCCATGATCGAGGAGATGCCCAGCTTGATAGGCTGGCCCGCATACCACAACGCCGGAAACGCGATCACCCAGTAGGACGCGACCCATGCCAGGGCTATGCCTTGCGCCCCCCACCGCAATCCCACCAGCAGAAACAGAACCGTCACCACCAAGTCGATCAGGCCCCAGCGGAACCACCGGTCGGCGCGCCCGATGGAAAGGTGAATCCATATGTGAGTGCTGTACAGCAGCATGATTCCGATGCCCGGTCCGAACAGAGTAAAAATTCGTCCCGACTCCTGCCACTTCGGTCCCAACAACACGAGAATCAAGTCGTTTCCTACCAAGGTCAGGTCTGCGCCCAATCCCATGCCAACAAACGCCGTAACCCCGATCGCGCTGAGCAGATAACGCCGGTACTGCACCCAGTCGCTCCGCAGCCGGCTCAGCGCCGATACCGCCACAATCGTCAGGCCCGTCGAGAGCTGGTAGGCGGGCAGAGCGAACAGGTCAAACGCTTTCTTGTAAAATCCAAGAGTGGCCGGTCCGAGGCGCCATCCCACCAGGAAATTGTCCACATTGTTGGTAAAGTAACCAGTCGAGAACCGCGCATAGGTGCTGGCCGCGAAGCGGATCATCGGTCCGGTTCCCGCGCCCCGGCGCGGCAGGCCGGGAAGCCATAGACAGCCCGTCCAGCTGCCAATCAACACACTGACACACTGCGCCACGGCCCCGGCCACCAACGCCCAATATCCCCAACCCGCCCAGGCCAGCGCAATCGACGAGGCCACCGCCACCAGGCGACCCAACAGCTCGTTGAACGAGACCACGGAAAACCGCATGGCCCGCTTCAGCAGCGCCAAGTGTAGGACCGACAGTCCAGTGAGAAAGATGGTTACTGCTACCCCCTCGGCCACTCCGGTGATCAGCGGGTCGTGGTATATGCGCGCCAGCAGCGGTCCCGTGGCCGCAAATCCGAGGGCCAGGACAAGGCTTCCTCCGACATTGATCCAAAACAGGTTGCTGGCGAGCTGATGATCGATGACCTCCTGCTGCACCACGGCTTCGGTAATCCCATTCATTCCAAAGTTCACCAGCAGGAGGCTGAATGTCGTCACCATGGTCATCAGCCCAAAGTCCCGCGGAGTGAGCAACCGGGCCAGCACGACAACGGCAACGATTTGAATGGTTAATCCCAGCCCTCCGGAAAACAACGTCACGCCTACGCTGCGCACGGCGGCCTGCCGCAGACCGTCCCCCTTCGGCGCAATCGGGCGGAACGCGCCCTGCTCGTCAAATGGCCGCAATCGCGTCCTCGTGAGCGGCGACGCTCTCGAATCGAGTGTGCCCCGCCGATTCCTCGCTCGCGACGGCGCCGCCCTCGCGTCTCTTGCTGGGCGGAACCGCCAGGATTGAAAGCAGAAAAACGATCCAGATCACTGACATCATCCGGAAACCTGCCTCTGTGAAGCTAAAGACCAAGCCCACCACAAAAAATGCCAGCCGGATCGTAGCGGCCTCCCGGTCCCGCCCGAACAAAGTGATCACATTGCGATACCCGCTTACGATCAAGACCGCCAGCAAGCTCACCCCGATCCACCCCAGGTTCAAATACACCTCGAGATAGCCGTCGTGCGCCTCCTGAATGCCTGGCTCTTTGATCAGGGCCCAAATCTTAAGCAGACGGTCGCCAGTCCAAAAACTCTCGAATCCCGCCCCCAGCACCGGGTTGCTCACCACCGAAATTACCGCAGACCAAATGGCCGTCCGGCCGGTAAGCGTCGAGTCCCTGCCCAGAGACTGAACCAGGTTCGCTCCCGGAAGGAACACCGCACAAGAAGCAAGCGCGATCGTGGCCGCGACCAGCAGGTGCACCGCCGCTGGCTTTCGGCGGATCCACCTAAGGTTGGTCAGCACGATCAAGTTTGCCCCGAACAAGAAGCAGGAGAACGAGGTCATGGAATCGGCGGTCAGGAACAGGTAAATCGCCATGGCGATGACCACGGCGTGCGGCCCGGCATGGCGGAGACGGTCTCGGCCCTTCCGCCCGCGACAAGCCACCATGAAACTCCAGACCGAGCCCAGGCCTGCGACCAGGCACGTCTCGCCCAGCAGGTTCTTGAACAACGTGACCCCGCCGAAGTTTGGCGTCCAGGTCCAGGTGTTGTAGGTGCGTCCGAGGTCCGGGTAATACTTGATGAACAGCACCGAGACCGGCAGCAGAATGAAAGCCATCCGGGACAGAATCCGCCGTAACGCGGCGGTCGGGTTCAGATCCGTCACCACGACCAGGACTACCGCCAGGTCGCCCACAGCTTTGGTCCAGCGCTTGAAAGCGATGAAAGAATAATCGGACCAGAGAACGCTGATGGCGCAATAGGCGAAAAACAAAAGAACGGGCGCATTGGCCCGCAGAAACCTCGCCGTCCGCTGTCTACGCCAAACCAGAACGCCCAAGGCGGCCAGCAGCAGAACTCCATACACCGCTGCGTCGAGCGGGCTTCCCTCCACCCCCTCGACGGGCACCGCGGACACCGGCACGAACCAATTGGACACCGGACGCGAGCCATTGATCAGCAGCCAGAGTGCTGGGATCCAAAGAGCGCTTGGGGTCTGCACTTTGCGCTCCCTGTCCAGCCAGAAAAGCCCCAGGATCAGCAGAAGGTAGGCGGCTGTGGCAATCTGTGGGTTCATTGGGGGTCGAGAAGAGCCCGATGCAGCAACTCCAGGCTCAGCACTTTATGGATTTCCGTGGTGTAGTTGCGGTGCCCTTTGCAGTGGCCAAGCACGATGGCTTCAAGGCTTTTCCGCTCGAGATAGGGCCGGGAAAGGCTGCGCGAGTCGAGCAAGATCTCCCGCACGTAATCGGAGAGCTGATCCCGATACCAGACCCGGAAATGATAAAACTTGTGCCGGCCCAGGAATAAGCGTTCGAGGCGCAGCCGGGAAAACAAATGATCGACTTGGGCGACCCACTGCGGCATGCCGTAGTCGTAGGCGTATTCTGCCTTGAAGGTGAATTCCAGCCATCCCCGCGACATCGCGGCCAGCAAATCAGTTTGGTTTCCGCCGAGTCCGCGGTCGGTCGGAATCTTTCGCAGTTCCCCGCTTCCGTCCGCGATCAGACGCAGGGAGACGTCGTTGCTTGTAAGCGACGACCGGGGCGCGCGGTAGACTGTGCGCACGAAATCGTTGTCCAGATAGGGCGAGCGCACCGCCACTTGCGTCTGCTCCAGCGCAAGCAAGCTATAATGGTGCCAAGGCGCCTGACGGAATAACACGAACGACAGTGGATGTCCGGGGAGCAGTCCCGCATAGGTCTCCCGCGCCTGCTGGACGTATCGCATGAACTCCGCTTGGAACAGACCGGCAGCGGGATCGACCGGCTTGAACGCCCGTACCCCCCTGAGGACCTCCCCGCCGTAGTTTCCCGTCATGCGCACCGTTCCCACTTCGCGGACCCGTTCGTTGAGGTACAGATCCGGCGCATGGGTCACCTCCATGCATCCATCGGTCAGGTAAACCGTACGCTCCGCGTAGTGGCCAAAGCGCGAGAGGAATTCCTCCCCTACCGGAATCAGTTGGTGCGATTGCCCGCAGGCGGCGGCTACCCGCCGCGCGATGCGAACGTCCTGACAATCGCGGAACATCCCCGCAAAGGAATAGCAAGGGAGGGACCCAGGCGAAGGCTTCTGCCACGCCATGATCATGCGGCTGTCCAAGCCTCCGGTAAGGGACATGCCGATCCGCTCTGGACCGTCGAAATATCGCGGCAGGTTCTGCGAGAAAATGTCTCGCAGTTCCCGATAGAAGGGCTCCAGCTCCAACGGGGTTTGTTCCTCCCACTCCTGGGGCTCGAAATACTTAGTCTTCCCCTGGAGGCAGCGGTCGCGAAAAGTCCAGGCAGAGCCAGCGGGAAGGACGTGGACGTCTACGAATAGTGTCCGGTTCTCTAAGACACAACCGCAGGAGACGAATTCCCCCAAACCGCGAACATCAGCCCGGCGGAGTTCGGGGCGAACCGCAAGAATGGCCTTGGCTTCGGCGGCAAAGTAAAAAGCTTCCCTGGACGCGTGATAGTAAATCCGCTGCATCCCATAGCGGTCGTTAAACAGCGTTGCGATTCCGCGACTTTGATCGGTCAGCAATCCGTGGAATCTTCCGTTCAGAGACGCTGGAAAGCTGGAGTCCTCTTCCGCGAGGTGAACGAGATAGGAGGCCCTGCTCTTTCCGAGCACATGCCCACGTTCTCTAAGGCGGTTGGCAAGGGTCGGTTCGGGAAACTCCTCGCCGGCAAAAACCAGAACGTTGTCCCTGCGCTCGTTATAGATCGGCATTTCATCGGAAAAGGAGTTCTTCTTCGCGACCCAGCCTACATACACTCCCAGGGCTTCATCGATCCACGTTCCGGCTGTGTAGAACGACTCGTGGCGAAGAGCTTCCACCATCCGAAGCAGCTCTGCTTCAGCCTGTTGACGCGGCATTTTGGTGATGAGACCGACGATCCCAGGCATTTCCGTCTTCTCTAGCGAGACTCCGTTACGGACTGGAACCTGTGGTTGTACCAGGCTTCCCGGAGGTCACGGATTTTGGCCGCCACCGGTTCTGGAATGCGCTCCACCAACTTGCGGTGCAGGCCGAGCCGGAAAGCGGCTCGACCGATACCGCTCAAGGGAACGTAATAGCGAGGAAGATCGACCCGTCCGAATCCGTTCACTTCCTTGAAGTGGCTCAGACTGCTGGCCTGCTTTTCGCCATAAGCGAAGTTCGAGTACACCAGCCGGGATATACCCCGTTCGGCGCAGGATCGGACGGCCTGTGAGATGAGCGCATTGGTCGGCGCTTTGTCGCGGTGCCGGTTCATCGACAGAATGTTCATCAATCCCGCTTGGGTTCGAGTTTCATCGTGAACCAATTTGATAAAGCCGATCAGATTTTCGCCCAGGAATGCGCCGATGAAGATGCTGCTCTCGAGATACGTCGCTTCCTCCCTATAAACCGCCTGTATGTCCTTTCCGTAATGGGGGAAACGCCTTCCCTGGCGGATCGGGGTTTCGTTATAGATCTCCCAGATTCCTCTCACGAGAGTGTCGTCGAACAGCGCCTCTCGGATAACCACCCCTTTCTTCTCCGCTTGCCGCGCTCGGTTCCGGGGAAATGACTTAATCTGGTGGTTCCACCAATGGTCGAAGGTCGACACGGGCAGGACCGCGAGATTGTCCCACTCCATCGGGTAAGCATATTTCCTCGACGTTTCCGGCGGCTTCTGCATGAACGTGAACAAGTCGATCCGGGTTCCACAGTTTCGCAGTCCCTCGAGCGTCGTTTCCGGATCGTCCAGGAACTGATACTTTTCCGCGTCGAGGCGCGCTACCCGGATCAGCTGTCCCTGAACCTTTATGCTTCTACCGCAGATCTCAAGCATTGTTGACAACGTTATACTCCAGTCTGCACTCGAAGAGAAACAACCCCTCGAGTGACGGGTGTGCGCCTAAAAGTAAAAGTAAAAGTAAAGAATCGAGGCTTTTCTTTGTTGGGGCTGATAACCTAGCGTATGTTTGGAGAGCCAGAGAGCTGGCTTACTGCGGAAAATCTCCGAACTGAGCGAGTTCCGGCCCGGCTCGACCACCAACACCACGGGGCGCTGTGGCAATCCCGGTTGTCATTGCCATCACCCCAATGATCCGGGGCATGGACCCCATTTTCGTCCGACTTAGGGTTGCGTATTTAGGCAGACGACCGTAGATGAAGAAGGGTACCCCATTCGGGACGAAGCCTCGACCAGCTATGTAGGCGCGATTGAGGGCTGTGAGGAATTCGGCCGCCGACTGTATGCGGAAGCCTGACAGCGAGGTTGGGCGCGAGCAGAGAAAAAAGTGGTATTGGGGGATGGTGCCGAGTGGATCTGGAATCAGGCGAGTCTACATTTTCCCGGCGCCGATCTCGATCACGCCCGCGAGCACTTGTGGAGCTTAGGCGCCAAACTCTATCCCCATGATTCGCCGGCCCAGAAACGCTGGGTGATGATAAGAAAAGACAGCTGGACGAGGGAAAGATCGAACGTTGAGTGGCTTTGCTACGCTCGCAGGCAGCTTCTCATCCCGAACTGGCGGAGGACATTCGCACCGAGGCCAACTACTTCGAAGACAATAAAGAACGCATGTGCTATCCCAAGTTTCGCAAGCAAAGACTATTCGTGGGCTCGGGAGTGATCGAGGCTGGTTGTAATGCTGGGTAAATGGTTAGGCAGAGGCTGCCTCTGACAAGTCCCGGCAGTAAGTCATTTTGAGGATTTTTTGCTCCGCATAAGCGTAGCCGCCCTTAGTGATGCGGTGCCGACTGATTGCAAACCTGTTGTTGAGGATGATAACGGTTAGGCTGAACCGCTTGCCGACAGTAGCGGCAACGGTGAAGCTTCATCAGGCGGCTCCGGAAGAGAATGGAAGGGATTCATGCTCTCTGGAAGCGTCATTAAACCTGCAGCAGCCAGCCCAAGAATTCAGCGCCTATCGCGCTGTTGCCGCGTTTCCGCTGACCAGGCTGCTGTTGTTTCTCGCTGCCAGCTTCGACGGAGGGCATGACGTCCGAGTTCCAGCGGCGTGTCACGGGGCCCTACAAAGACCCACGATTATGCGGTGTGGTCTGATCACACCCACGAGTGACGCTGCGCGGGCAACCACCTGTCTTGCCAGGAAAGCCGATTAGCGGGGTCGGCCGGCATTCAAACCGGACTGCCGTCCCTGTTGCCAGCATGGGGATGCAGCAGCGCCATTGACTGGGGCGCGATGCGCCCAACCTCTCCCCACTAGTCAGTGACGTACTGCTCCGTTACCGGATTGATCCCCACCAAAGCGAGCAGCTTGCCCAGATGATCGAACATGCTCACCAGCAGAGTCATGAAGCGGTGATGTCCCGCGAGCTGGGCAAAGGGAAGAGCAACTGCGTAAAGTGGAACCGCCACCAGGGACTTGGCAATGCCGGCAGCGTCGCAGCTCGGTTGCAGCCGCGCGCTCGCGCCGCGCAGCAGAGCCTTTCTCAGCATGTAACGTCTTTTCCATCGCGCGGGAGGAACCGTCTCGTAGACGACGGCGTCCGCGGACCAGATGAATGCGTGCCCTTGCTCGATCTTTCTCCGAAAAAAATCCTTGTCCTCTCCGGCACGGAACTGCGGACGAAAGGGTAGTTCGGCGCCTTCCAAGACTTTCTTTCGCAGCAGCACGTTGCCGGTCCGCGCTTCTGGCCACTGCACGATGGCTCCCGTGGGATTGATCCGGCGATCATAGAAATGGCTTTTCGCCAGCCACTGGGGTGGCGGTTCATCGAAATGGCGTTTCACTGGTCCGAGCACGCCGTCCACCCCGTAGCTCTCGCAGGTCGAGAGCAACACCGACAACCAGTCCTTCTCGGGGAACTCATCGTCGTCAATGAAGGCGGCGAAGTCGCCTTCCACATTCTCGACCGCCTTGTTCCGCGCCAGCGCGATATTTTGTCTGGGCTCCACGCAATAGCGAATTGGAATCGCCGAACGGGCGGCGAAACCGGCGACCACCGGCTGGGCTGACTGCGAGCTATCATTGTCCGCCACCACGATCGAATAGGTGAACCGCCCCGCCGTCTCCTGTTCGGCCAGATGGTCAAGCAAGCGCTTGAGGAAGTCGGGCCTCCGGTAGGTGCAGACACAAACGCTGATATGTTTTGTGGTTGCGATCATCGGACAGACGCGAAAATGAAATTGGAAATCAGAACCTATCGCCCCCTGAAATTTCCCACCCTCGGTGACTTTCGAATCTGCTCAATTCTTCAGCCGCCCTTTGGGTCGAAAAACAATTACGGCAGGACGTCCCCGTTCCTCATATTGACGTTTTTCGACAACGTCGAATTCGGCCTCCATGATGCCCAGCATCGCGGTGGGCCTATACTTACTCTTGGGGCTTTCACCGCTCGCGGCGAACAATCTGACGATAAAGACCCCACCGTCTTTCAAGTAAACGGAGTAGCGTTCGAGGGTCGACTTGACCTTACCCAAGGGGACATGGTACATGGACTCGCGGAAGAGAATTACATCGAACTGACCGGTCGGAACGTAGGTGAGAAAATCGGCGCATGCAAAACGATTTTTGTCCTGTCGGCCACACTCCTCACTCCGCTTTCTCGCCTTGGCTAAGGCCGCCTCCGATATATCCACTCCGAGGTAGGTCCGATATGCGGTCGCGGCCAGTTCGGTCGCAGTATTGCCTGAGCCGCAACCGATATCCAGGATATCTCCGTTCGCGGCATGCCTTTCCAGGTGATCGTACACGCAGTCCCCAACTGTGTTATAGGCAAAGGCCCACTTCTCCTCGGAGTACTCTTTATCCCAAAAATGTCTCTTGATATTCGACGGGCCGTAGCTCAGGAGAAAACCGCGCACGAATCTCATACTTCGATCCACAATATACATGTTCCAATCTCCGCTTAAAATTTAGAATTTAGTCGTACTAATCCAATCCGTTTTGCTCTTGGTTCTGCAACGAACGATGTGGGGCAGGCGCTGCGGAGCTTCCCGCTACGACTTACAAGATTAATTTGCGACAACCGCACGGAAGAAATCGCAGTCCCGCAGATGGTCTTCAAGACCTCGTGACAAACTTCCTCAGACGCTGCAGCTGTTCGCGCCGGGTGAAGGCGATCACATCGGGGCGTACCGAGCTCTCTGCCCCCCGGATCATCGACCAGAAATAGCCCGCGCCCAAGGCAAAGCCGCCTAGGAGGAACGGTGGTTTCGTCGTTTGGTAAAACGTTCGGAACAACTCCCAGACCGGATGGTTTCCGAAAGAGTAATCTTTGACCCCCAGTCTAAACTTGGCCTTCAATGCGCCTTGCTGGGCGGTATTCATAACTCGATGATGAATAACCACCTTATCGGTGAACGTCCTGGTCTTCCATCCTTTCATCCTTGCGGAAAGGACCGCAATGTGATCGATGCCACCCCCCTTAACAGGCGTATATCCTCCTATCGCTTCGAAGCACTCTCGCCTAAATAGCTGGCACCCTCCCCAGACGTTTTCAACGTTGGAAAAGCGGTAGTCGTACTGTAGCGATCCTTCTTTGAAAGGCGATCCGCCGACGCCGAGTTCGGGGTTTTCGCCGAACTTGCTCAAGAGGAAGTGAAAGTGCTCCGGTCCAAAGGACACGTCGGCATCAATATTGCCGACAACATCAGGGTTCAGATCCTTCGCTCTGGCATATCCAGCATTGAAGGCATGAACCTTGCCAGCGAAGTGTCGCTCGGCACGCTCCGGCATCCGAAGCAATTCGATCCACGGATTGTCCTTGGTGTACTTGCGTACGATGTCGTCGGTGCCGTCGGTTGAGCCGTCACTGACGATAATCCACTTCAGCGGGCGGAATGTCTGCCCGACCATGGATTTGAGCGTCGATTCAATGAACCGCGCCTCATTGCGCGCCGGCGTGATAAGGACGTAAGTAGGTAGCGTTGCCATGCTTATGCAGGGAATTCCCCAAGGTGGTAGATTTTGCCGGAAACCAACCCTCGTTGTGTGTCAGAAAACGGGGAGCCGCTCACGGCTGGAGACCGCCATAAGAAGCGGCGTGCGGTAATCGTTGTGCTCAGCTTTCGACGCAACCGGAGGGGTATCGGATTACTCTCCCCTCTCCCAAGTCCGTAGCCAGTCTCCGGTTTTCTATCCGAAAGAACGCTTTGTCCCACGATTTCGCCACCGCACATTTCAATGCATAGAGGGTAGTTTGGACACGCTTGGCGGCCCCCGGGCCCAAGACCGCGCGGATCCAAGCGAATTTCCACGATGAGCGCGGAACTTGCAATTGTCCTCCCAACTTCCTGGCCATCTGTTCCGCCATCCTTACAATATCGGGCCTTTGGGGATAGAAGCGTGGCAGCCCGGTTTCGAGATATCTCACGCAAACGGCCCGGACGTTTTCACTATCCTCCAACGACTGTAGGTAACGGAGATGCGACTGCATAGAGAGCCAATGGGCTTCGATTTTGTCGTTTGAAAGGCCAACGTAGCTCAGGCTCCCATACCCGAAGCTGCGGTAGTACACTCTGGCATCGGGCACGAATCGCACACGATCACTGGCCAGGAGGACCCGGCAGAAGTACTCCTGATCATCATCACTCAATAACCTTGTGTCCCACGGGCCGGCGGCTTCGGTCAGTTCGCGACTGACGAGCCACGTGGCGGTCTGCATGTACAGGTTCTGGCCCATCCTGCGCAGCAACCATTCTGTCGGTGAAAGATCGCACCACAGCGCGGTCCGCACGAACTTCGCTTTATGACATCGGTACCTGAATTTCCCCCATGCGGCGGATGCGAGCGTCCGTTTGCTTCGGCACTGGTTTAGTACCTCCATCTGCCGTTCAATCTTGTCAGGAGCCAAGAGGTCATCTGCGTCCAACCACTGAACATAATCTCCGTGGCTAAGAGAGAACGCCTTGTTTCTGGCCGCAGCAGCCCCCTGATTTTCCTGCGTGACCACTCGGACGGGGTCCGATTCCCACTGTCGCGCAATCGCTAACGTTTTATCAGTGGAGCCATCATCGACGACCACAATCTCCTTTCTTCCCCACGTTTGCGCGATCGCCGACCTGATGGTGTCAGCAATCCATTCCTGCGCATTGTAGGCAGGGATGAGAATTGAGACCAGGGGTTTCAAGATGACTGCCTCCCCAAGAATTCTTCAGGTACGGTTCGGGTCGTCCCGGCGACCACCACACCCCACGAGTGTCGCGCTTTGGCGTAAGCTCGTATTTCCTGCCGCCCACTGTTCAATCCTTTGAATAGAACACTCTCAAAGTACTTCTCGGTGGGGTTGGCTAGCGTGGCCATGCTCCTGTAGGAAAGCCCCGGTAAATTAGCTCGATAGACTAAAGGGAGCGTTAGGTGGCGATAAGAGGCGCCGCTTGCGGAGTGGCCGAGACTCCACCGATGCCAATGTAGTGGAACCCGTTGGATACGACATCTTCGCGGGACAGAGCGTTACGCCCATCGATGATTAGCGGTCTCTCGACCAGTGTGGCAAGACGGCTCCAATCCATCTTCCGGAACTCGTCCCACTCGGTAAGAAGCAGAACAGCATCGGCCCCTTGGGCGGCCTCATAGGCATCTTGGCAGTAGGTTATATCCGGAATTTCTTTCTTGGCCTTTTCCATAGCCTCCGGGTCGTAGGCATGGACCTGTGCTCCCTCCGCCTGCAGGCGGCGAATGATGGAAAGCGCAGGAGCGAAGCGAATGTCATCGGTATTCGGCTTGAACGCCAGACCCCATACCGCGATTTTCTTTCCTCGCAAAACCCACATTTCGTTTCGCACCTGTTCGACGAAACGTTCGACCCGGCCCTGGTTAATCTTCTCCACTTCTTTGAGCAGGGAGAAATCACAACCAGATTTCTCGGCAATTCTGATGAAGGCCTGCACGTCTTTCGGAAAGCAAAACCCGCCAAACCCGATTCCTGGATTCAGAAAAGCTGGACCGATTCGTGGATCCAATCCCATTCCGTGGGCGACCTTGGTTACATCCGCTCCTACAACTTCGCAGAGATTTGCCACCATATTGATGAAGGAAATCTTCATCGCAAGAAAAGAATTGGAGGCATGTTTGATCAGCTCTGCTGAATTAGTATCTGTAGCCAAGAAGACAGGGCGTTCGCGCTTCGGGCAGTTTGAATGAATAGGACAGGTGAATTGCTGTTTGACGATTGGTTCGTAGATCTCACGCAGAAGGTCTGTCGCACGCAATGAGTCGGCTCCAATGACGATTCGGTCAGGATGCAAAAAATCCTCGACCGAGGTCCCTTCTCGGAGAAATTCCGGATTTGACGCAACATCGTACTTCAACCCGTTTGTGCTATGTACTGACAGGTGTTTTCGCAGCTGTGCACCGGTCTGAACGGGTACGGTGCTCTTCTCGATGACCAATCGATACCCAGTCGCACGCTTTGCGATCGCTCGGGCGACTCCTTCGATGGCACACAGGTCCGCATCACCATTAGCCAAGGGCGGAGTTCCCACACAAATAAAGATCGCGTCTCCCCAGGCGATTGCCTCTTCCGTGGACCCGAAGCGCAACCGGCCACTTTTTCGGACTGTATCGAGAACCTTCTCGAGATGCGGCTCAAAAAGTGGCATCACTCCATTCCGCAGTTTAGAAAGTTTTTCGGCGTCACTTTCACTGCAGAAAACTTCGTGACCGACTTGCGCCAAGCAAGCTGCCGTTGTGAGACCCACATAACCCGCACCAATGACTGAGAGCTTCATCTTTGTTGTCCCTTATCTTGGAATTTTCGAGGAGTTGGAAGGGAGAGCGGCCTAGGCCGTCTGGTCAGCCGCTGCCAAAGCAGTCACATCGGCCCTGGCGTGCTTGCGAGTGAACTTTGCGTTGAAGGTCACGATCTCGTGAACGACCCGCGCCTGCTGCGCCGGGGTCAATTGCGGATACATCGGCAAGGAAACGATTTCAGCGGCGATCTTTTCGCACACCGGGAAGTCTCCTGTTTTGTATCCCATGATTTCATAGGCCCGCTGTCGATGCAACGGAATCGGATAGTGAATTCCGGTACCAATGCCAGCCTTCCCCAAGTGCGCCATCAGGTCTTCGCGATCCTCGGTGCGAATGACGTACAGGTGATAGACGGCGTGCGACCAGGAGGGTTCATAAGGCGTCTGTACTTCGGCTTCGGAAGCCGCGAGCAGACGGTTGTACTCCGCCGCCCTCTCCCTTCGCTTTACGTTCCAACTGGCCAGGTATTTCAACTTCACGCTCAGGATTCCGGTCTGGATCGAATCGAGACGGCCGTTGTATCCCTCGATGTCGTGGTAATACTTTTTCACCTGGCCATGATCCCGGATCATCTTGCAGGTATCGGCCAGCTTCGCGTCATTCGTGGTGATTGCGCCACCTTCGCCGCACGCTCCCAGATTTTTCCCGGGATAGAAACTGAATGCCGCTGCTTTTCCCATCGAACCTGCCGGCAACCAGCGACTCTGCTTACGCGAGAAATATTCGGCCCCGTGGGCCTGGCACGCGTCTTCCACCACGACTAGCTGATACTGCTCTGCCAGTTCCAGAATTGCATCCATGTCCGCGGTTTGCCCGTAAAGATGGACCGGAACAATTGCCGTTAAGGGGCGCCCGCTGCGGTTACTGATGAGCTGATCGTTTTTCTGCGTGCATTGACTTTCAAGGTAGGCCTGCAGTTTGGCAGGGTCCATGTTGTACGTGCGTTCATCGATATCGACGAACTCGGGGAGCGCGCCCGCCTGCGAGATGGCCTCGGTTGTCGCGATGAACGTGTGCGGAACGGTTACCACCGCGTCGCCCGGCTTCACACCGGCGGCGATCAGCGCGAAGCGCAGTGCGTCGGTACCGCTGTTGACTGCGACCGCATATTCGGTGTGGCAGAACGCGGCAAACTCTTTTTCAAAATTCTCCACCATCCGGCCACCAATGAAGCCCGCGGTTCGGATTGCCTTCTGAAAAACTGCAGTCAACTCTTCTTCGAGCTCGACGTGCGGTGTGACCAGATCAAGAAAAGGAATATCTTGCGAATGATTCACTGCGCTACCCCCGTTTCAATATGACGAAGAATTCTTGCTGGATTGCCGGCCACAATGGTGTCGGCCGGAACATCTTTGGTGACTACAGCACCCGCCCCGACAATGGCATTCTCACCAATGCAGGTATTGGCAAGGACGGTCACTCCGGAGCCGATTGAGGCTCCTTTTTTTACTACCGTCCGTTGCACATGCCAGTCGGCTTCGGTTTGCAAGCCGCCTGTGGCCGTCGTTGCGCGTGGATACAAGTCGTTGATGAACATCACGCCGTGTCCTACGAAAACGTTGTCTTCGATGGTGACCCCTTCACAAATAAAGGTGTGGCTTGAGATCTTGCAGCGTTTGCCCACCGTCGCGTTTTTTTGGATCTCCACGAACGCGCCAATCTTGGATTCGTCGCCAATTTCGCAGCCGTAGAGGTTGATGAATTTGGAGAGTTTGACATCCCGGCCCAGCTTCACGTCCGGAGCGATGCACTGGTAAGGGTTCATGTGTGAGATAGCGACCTTCCAACGCTTACTTGCAGAGCGGCAAAAATTGCTTCGCGCGGCTTAAGAAGGATTTTGCTTAGTCGGCATCGACCCGCTGCGATTCGTAATACCACGCCGCAGGCCTGCCGCTAGGGGTTTCCACGGGAAGGGCTGGCGAATTCAGAGCATCCAGTTGAAACTCCCGGTGGGTAGTAGCGAGCGCTGCCTTCATGTTGTCTCTCGACACCACAAAAGAGAGATTGCACTCCGAAGAGCCTTGCGCGATCGCGATAATGTTCACGCTCTCCCGGCCGAGCGCGCCGAAGGTACGCCCAACAATTCCGGAGCCTCTCATGTTGTGACCAACCACGGTAACAATCGCGACCGTGGGATCAAGGGTGATGTGTTCCACTTTTTCGTGCGCCAAGTCTTGAGCGAATTCGTGGCGCAGCGCCTCGACTGTTGGTTTGGCGAGCGCCGACGAAACCACCAGGCAAATATCGTTTTGCGAAGACGATTGCGAAATCAGCAGCACGTTGGCCCGCACTGCCGCGGTGGTTGCGAATGTGCGCCCCAGGACGTCTGGCACGCCCACAATGCCCGGCCCGCCCACGGTGATCAATGCGACATCGCTGATCGCGGTGAGCCCCTTGACGCCTCCACCGTTCGGAGGCCCTGCGGGAGTGATTTTAGTTCCCAACTGTTCGGGCGCAAAGGTGTTGCGAATCCAGAGTGGGATGCCGCATTGCGCCACGGCGCGAAGAGTTTTTGGATGCAGGACTTTGGCCCCGAAGTGCGCCAGTTCGGCGGCTTCTCGATATGAGATTTCGGCGATCGTGCAAGCCCCGGGCACCAGGCGCGGGTCGGCCGTCATCATACCGTCCACGTCTGTCCAAATGAAGATCTCGTCCGCCTCGAGAGCTGCGCCCAGGATCGTTGCAGAATAATCCGAGCCGCCACGCCCGAGGGTTGTGAGCACGTGCTCCGCTGTCGCCCCTATGAAACCCGTGACTACGGGGATGATCCCTCGCTGCAAGAGCGGTCGCAAACGCGCTTGGCAGCGCTTCCGGGTCGCATCCATACAGGGGTCAGCGGAGCCATGGCACGAGTCGGTCTGGATGAGCTCCGTGGCAGCAATCGCCTGGCTCGCCACTTCGCATTCCGCAAGAGCGCCTGCAACCAGAGGAGCGGCGAGACGCTCGCCAAGACTAGAGATCGCATCCCGTGCCCGCAAAGTCAACTCTCGCAGCAGAGCCGTACCTTGACACAGTCGTTCGCCCTCTTGAAAGATCTGTTCTGCTTCTCGGCTGATGCAGCTCCGCATCGGAACCGAATGGATCAACGCGCTAACCGCCGCGCGGTGTCGGTTGCGGAGTTGCTCGAAGATCACCTCCACCGAGTCGCGATTACCCGCCTCCGATTGGGTGGCTGCTTCGATTAATTTGTTGGTCACGCCGCTCATGGCGGAGACGACCACGACCAGGTCGCTCGCGGGCGCAGCGCCGCGAACGATCTCCACCACTTTCTGGATCGAGGACGCGTCGCCCACCGACGTCCCGCCAAACTTCATGATTCGAAGCGGCTTCTTCACGGTCTTTGCAGGTTGCTGATTCATAGGCGGACTTACTTGCCTCCCCAATCCAGTCCTACGGTGTGGCTCTTCGCTGGAGCGGTCATGGGCTGGGGGGAACGAGCCGCCGAAGAGGCCTGCGTCCGGTCGGCCCGAGAGTACCAAGTACTCTGCTTCCGCCGGTTGCTGACGCAGTCGCGAACCAACTCGGGTTCTTCCCATGGAATATCGTGATAAGCGGAGCGCAGAAACGGGCTCTCGGGATCCCTGATCCATTCTTGCGGGAATAGTGCGATCGTGTCCTTCTCGGTAACCTTCGGCGCTGGTTGCACCGCGTTGCCGGACAACGCGGCGTACAAGGCTGCGGGAATGTCGCGTCCAGGCCCCAAGCTCAAATGTCCAACTTGAGTAGACCGGGGATTGATTTCGAGGAGGTACGCTCTTCCAGTCTCTGCCTCCAGCATGAAATCAAATCCGTAGAGCCCGGAAAGACCGAGCCGGCGAGCCATCCTCTCAATAGCCGCCGAGATTTCAGCGTTCTCGATCAAGCGCAGCACGGTGGCGTGTCCTCTCGAACTTGCCTGGTTGACTACCTCAAAATGGAGGCTCGCGAGGACGGCGCCCTTCCAGCAAACGATTGCGCTGGTTGCTTCGCGTCCCGCCACAAAAACCTGGGCATTGACTACGGACCGACGCCGCAACATCGAAGGCCAAACCAACGTCATATCCTGGTCGACCAGGGCCCGCTTCGCCGCCCTTAACAACATTGGAGGAGATTGCAGCTCCTCAAAAAAGCGTTCGGCCTCGGCCAGCGTGTGCGCGATCCTTACGCCATCACCGCCTGAGGTGCCGTTCGCTTTGAGGACCGTTGGGAGACCCACACGGGCGACCCATTTTCTAAGGTCATCGGTGTTCCGGATGACTTGGGTTGGAGGGACACGCAGGCCCTCCTCATGGGCCAAATCCATTAAAGGGGCTCTTGCATTCACCAACGGGAAACTCTCCGGATTACCGAGCGAACGCTCGATCAAGGCACAAATAGGAGAGTCGGCCCTCCCGTTACGCTGCTCTCGGGCATGAAGACGGTGCAGATGCCGAGTGGCAAGGTCATCCCCCGGGACAATGAAATCGGGCCGGGTGAAAGCGATGGCGCGAGCAAACGAGTTCAAGGGCGCCAAACCGTGGTAAACATAAGATTCGCGGACAAACCTCGTCTTGCGGAGCGGATGGAGCGTGGGGCACACCGCCTCAACTTTGCAGCCTGCGCTTGCCAGAGCCATTGCCAGCCGGGCGGTCGGGTACCAGCGAGAGGTCGTTGCCACCAGAATTGTTGGTATCACCGTTGCGAACCTCCTGACTTGCAGACGCAGAGGCCTAATTGAGGCCGCAGCAGTTGGAGCTTCCCAATGCGCTCTAGTCATGGATATCGCCTTGCGCGACACTGGAAAGCTGAGCCTTCTGGGGAATCGAGTCGAGCCGGATTAGAGGTAGACCAATTCTCCCCGCTTGCGGATCGACTGGTTGGCTGCCTCTAGCATCCTGACCACACGAAGGCCAGCCTCGCCGTCGTTTACCGGGGCTTCATCCTTGGAGATGCATGCGACAAAGTAGGCCAATTCCCGGGTCAGCGCTTCGATCTGTTCGATTTGTGGCGCCCACATGTCGCCGGAGCGATAGTGCACCAGCAAGTCATAAAGCCCTTCGCGACTGGTGACCTTTACGCCCTTGTCGTAAATCTTGATCTTTTCGTCGGCCTCAAGATCGTTCCACACCAGCATCTTCTTTTCGCCGCCGATCAGGGTGGTCCGCACTTTCACTGGCGACAGCCAATTCACGTTGATATGGGCTATGACTTTGTCGGGAAAATACAAGGTAATGAAAGCTACGTCTTCGTGCCCGTTGAGATGAGTCTGACCGGTCGCGGAAATGGCTTCGGGGGTTCGCTGGATCAGGTAGTCGATGATCGACAGGTCGTGAGGGGCAAGATCCCAAACCACATTTACGTCATGTTGAAATAGCCCCAGATTCACGCGCGTGGAATCGTAGTAATACAGCTTGCCGAGGGCACCGTCCTGCAATAGCTGCTTGATCTTGGTGACCGCACCGGTGAACAAGAAGGTGTGGTCCACCATGATTTTGAGGTTCTTTCGCGCCGCCAGATCGATCAGTTCCTGCGCCTGGCCTGCGTTGCTGGTGAACGGCTTTTCGACGAAAACATGTTTGCCATTCTGGAGAGCGGCTTTAGTCAGTTCATAGTGGGTCCAGACCGGGGTCACCACGGCGATGGCGTCGATTTCGGGAGAGGACATTAACTCCGCCGCATTGTCCGTCACCCGCACGTCCGGATAGGCTCTTGCCACCTTTTTTCGTGCGGCCGCGCTCTTGTCGCATACCGCAACGACTTCTGCTTCCTCTAAGTGGTCCAGGTTCCGAACCACGTTCGGCCCCCAGTACCCATACCCTACAACCCCAAACTTAACCATGACTTCACTCCCATGCCCTTGCACTGCTTTGGCCGTCCGAGGCTTATCAAGATTTGTGATCATGTTCGGTAGAGACCTTTCAGCAGGGGAGGGCTAGGAGGAGAAAATCGTTTAGTGCGCGCCTGCGCCAAGCAGAACTGCCGCTGGTGTGCGCAAGAGGATCTTGATGTCCATCCACAGGGACCAAGTGCGGGCGTACTGCAGGTCGAGGCGAACCATGTCATCAAAGTTGACCCGGCTGCGTCCGCATACCTGCCAAAGTCCGGTGATCCCCGGCCTGGCTTCGAGCAGTCGCCGGCGATGCCAGATATCGTAGGCTTCCACCTCGTAGGGGATCGGAGGGCGCGGGCCAACCAGTGACATCTCGCCCTTCAATACGTTGATGAACTGGGGAAGTTCATCCATGCTGGTTTTTCGCAGGAAGGCTCCGACCCGCGTGATCCGGGAGTCCTTGGTCAGCTTGTAAACGCCTTGGCCGTTCCCGCTCATGGGCTGCTTATTCGCTTTCCCGGCAATCAGTTGTTGAACGTACTGTTTGTGAACTCCCGCATCATTGTTCACATACATCGAGCGGAATTTCAGAAACACAAACGATTTGCCGTGTTGGCCAATGCGACGTTGCCGGAAAAAAACCGAGCCCTTCGAGGTCGCTTTAATGGCCAAGGCACTTAACACGAAAACCGGCGAGAACAAGACGAGCGCCAGCACGCTGCCCAGGATATCCATCATCCGCTTCATCACGCGGAGTAATTTCCTGTCATCTTCCCGCTGGGACAGATCGGGATAAAGAGTAGGGTTGCTCGGACGCTGGTCATTATCGTGATCCCAGTCCTCCGGAAAAACGTGAAACGAGATATTGAGCTGGTTGAACTGCCCAGGGGTTAGATTGTTGCGTAACGTCTCGGTCACCCGGGTGATGATGATGCTGGCAAGCGAATTGCCATCTTCGGGGCCGATTTCGGTGAAGACGACTCCGACTACAAGGTCTTGCGCGTACCATCCAATAATGTCCGTTTCGCGAGTGGAAAGGGAGAGTGCCGGCAGAACTTTGGCGAGAGTCTTCCCGCTCTTCTCGGAGGGGAGGCTTCCGCCCATATCCAGAAGCAGCAGCATGAAAGGCTTTCGCGAGCGCTCGCTTCTCTTTCTTTCAAGCGCGATCATCCGACGAAAGGATTCCGCATTTAGGATGTCAGGATCCCCGGAGGATGAGGCTCCGGCGATGGGGCTTAAAGTTTTGTCCTTACTGGAACGTCGTGGGTCCACGATTCCCTCCGTCTTGTTGCTTGTGGGGGAGTAGACAAGCGAACCGTCAATGGCTAGTGATTTTGGAACTTATTTGGATCGGTCAATTGAGGAAGCACCGTACCGTTGATAATAGTCGCTGTGCGCCGCGTTTGTGCTGTTGTTGACCAGTGCTCCCAGCAGCTTCGACTTTTCGAGCGCTTCCAAGCCACGCTGCAGGTGTTGCCGTTCGGTCGTACCATTTCGCGTGACCAGCAAGATTCCGTCGCATAACCGGGCCCAGATGCTGGTGTCGGCCAGCGGCAATACCGGTGGAGAATCGATGATGATCCAGTCGAACCACGCGGTCAACTGCTCCATCAGCGGTGCAAGCTTTCCCGATTGCATCAACTCCAGCGGATTTTCGGGTGCATTCCCTGCCGGTAAGACCCACAGCCCGAGTGACTCGAGCCGGTACACGTTCATGGTTTCGGTTTCGCCCCGGAGCCATTCGCACAACCCCGGAACTTGGCCAAAGCCCAATTTGTGGGCGACCGTCGGCCTGCGAAGATCGCCCTCCAGCAGCAGCGTTTTATGCTGTTTCCTTCTGGCCAGGGTGCACGCCAGGTTGGCTGAGACCGTGCTCTTGCCTTCTTGCGGAATCGTGCTCGTAATCAAGATTTTCTTCAAGGGCCGGCTTTGCCGAAGTTGCCGCAAACGAACCCCCAGAAAGCGGAACTTTTCCGCGCCCAGGCTTTCCTCTTTGTCCACCGCGACCAGGTGGCTTTCTTCCGGGATAGAGACGGACAGCACTGGGCACCGCTCCAGATCCTCGAAGGAAGCGGACGGCTTCGCAGCGAATAAATCCGCACGGCCGGGCTGCTCCCCATTCCCACTGGCGCGCTGTTCGCCATTCGCACCGGCGTGCTGCCCCCCATTCGCACTGGCGCGCTGTTCCATCGCGCCGGCCTCGCGCATCTTCCGTTCGGCGGCTTGCAGCAGTTCGGTAGCCGGGGAAAACGTGGGATTCTCGGCCCCAGCGCTCTCCGACTCTGCCCTCTGTAATGCGTCAAATATATAGCTCATGATTCGGGGACTCGCACACTCACCTGCGTTTTCAGTTCCTCTTCCCGCGCTTGCTCGGCCTGCAGGCGGGAGTATATGTCGAGCAGTGTCCTAGCTGCTTGCCGCACATCGACTTCGTCGGGGGTTTTCTTTTGCTCCAGCTCTGCCGTTTGCACCCCGAGGCGGAAGTCGGTCGCGATGTCGTCAATAATGTCAGGGCTCACGCTTCGCATTTGCCTCGAGTAAGCCGCGATGAGTGCGTTTTCGCAAATGGTGTTAATCAATCTGGGCAGCCCTTGGGAGTGCTGATACACTGCGGCGATGGTCTCCGGCGGGAACAGTGCCGCTGGATAGGGACTTCCCGCAAGGTGAAGCCGGCGCAGGATATATCCCTTCGTCTCGTCCGAATCCAACGGCACCAGGTGCGAGCGATGGGCAATTCTCTGCTTCAGTTGCCGCAGGCCAGGGGAGTCGAGCTTGTCATCCAGTTCGGGCTGCCCGACCAGAAGAATCTGTAAAAGCTTCTCGTCCGCAGTCTCGAGATTGGTCAAGAGCCGGATTTCTTCCAGAATCTCCGACGAAAGGTGGTGCGCTTCGTCGACCACCAGAACCGTCGTAAGGTGTTTCTGGCTGCGCGAGATCACGTAATGCGCTATCTGGAGCAGAAGTTCACCTTTGTTTCTGCTGGTGCCGGGGAGTCCCAGATCACTGACGATGTACTGCAAGAATTCGACAGGGGAGAGACGTCCGTTAAAGATGTAGGCGTATGCGACGTCCTTGCTCTGCCTCAGCGATTGCAGCAGGCAGCGGAGCAGAAGAGTCTTGCCGGTTCCCACCTCCCCGGTTAAGACGACGAACCCTTTGTGCCGTCGGACACCGTAGTAAAGAGCGGCCAAAGCTTCGTTGTGTTTCCCGGTGGGGAACAGGAAGGAAGGATCCGGAGTAATCTCAAACGGATGGCGCTTCAAGCTGTAAAAGGCCTTGTACATGGACAATATCGCTAACCGCGCAAGAAACTGAAAACCGACCCCAAGAAGATCGTAACAGATACGAAAACTGCCGTAGCCCATCCTAGCCACAGCTGCCGGCGCACGCTTCGCTCGTCATTCTCCGCCACAATGGCCGGGATTTCCGAGATCACCGCAACCGGGAGCAGCTTCTGCAGTTCCCTCTCATCGTAAACCCGGTCATCCATCATTTCGAACGCCCCAGCCACAACCGCGCCCAGCGCCAATCCGATGCCCAGCCCAAAGCCACAGAACTTCAGGCGATTGGGGAAGACGGGCTTTATGGGCAGGCTCGGCGCATCAATAATGCGGAAGCGCTCGCCCTGCTGGAGCAATTCCATGCTGGTGGCCATGGCCGACCCATTCTTTTTCTTCAGTAATTCGTCATAGTTCGCTTTTGACTGCTCGTACCCACGCGTCAGATCGGAGAGTTGTTGCTCGCGCACCGGCTCCTGATTCAACCGCGCCTGATAGTCAACCACCTTTGCCTTCAACTCCGCGACCGCATGCTCGCGGTTGGCGATCTCGACGCGGTTGGCCTGGAGTTGACTCTGCTCCTGCATAATGGGGGACGATGGATCCTTCATCTCAGCCGCGTCCGGCGTCGTGGTCTCTACATTGGGGTCAGACTGGGGAGCCGAGGCTTTGGCTTTCAGGTCGGCGGCGATCTGCTCTCTCATTTTTTCGGTCTTGGCGATCTGCTCTTTGAGCTTGCGAACGTCGGGATGGCGGTCCGTGTAATGGGAGCTGAGATCTGCCAGTTGCGCTCTGAGTTTGTCCAACTCTTCGTCCACGGCGGGTAACCCCGCAGACGTTCCACCGTGGCCCTTCGGCGAGCCCTGCAGCGAGCGGTACTGATTCACCAGCGTTTCGAGGTAGACGCGCTGTTGTCGGGCGGTGTTAAGCGCATCTTCTTCGGTCTGCAACTGGGACTGAAGGCCAGCCAAGATTTGCAGGTTGCTCCCTACCTGTGTCGGCAGCTCGCCTACGTGTTGCCCCTTGAACTCACGAATCTTCTCTTCCTGGTCAGACAGAGTTTTCCGGGCAGTCTCCAATTGTCCCTCGAGAAACTTAGTGGTATCTTCCGATTCTTGCTGACGCACCTCGAGGTTCTCATTTATGAACAAATTCGTCAGTTCACTGGTGACCCGTTGGGCCAGGCGAGGATCACGCGATGAGTAGGAGACGTTGAAGGCGGTGATCGTGTCGTGCCCATTTTTCACCAGCTCGATCTCGATGTCTTTCCGCATGTGTTCCACTTTGTCGTCCGGCGTGAGCGATGCTCGGCCACCGGAATACAGGTTCATCGCGTCGATGACGTGCAAAAGACGCGTGCGACTGAGAATCTGCTGGGTGATGCTCTGCAGCCGCTGCTGCAAGTCATCGTTCACGTTGGGCGTGACATAATCCTTCGGCATGGTGGGCTGCTCCACCAGAATCAGGGTGCTCGATTCGTAGCGCGGCGGGAGCACCCAACTCGGTCCCCACACGAGCGCCCAACCCAAGAAAAGCGGTATCAGGAACTGCATGTGACGGCGTCGGACTATCCCTAGGTAACGTGGGACATCAAACCCGCCCGAACTTTCTTCTTCGAGATCTTCAGCCATGATTATCTTCCCAGCGCTTTGGAGAACTGATAGGAAATCGAAACGAATTCGCGATTAGTGTTGGGAGTCGCGGCCAGGACGGCAACCGTGCTGTAATCCTGGTGAAGCCGCGTGTACCCCAGCTGCAGATTCAGGTGCTGGCCAAACTGCTGCTGCAACGCTGCCGTTCCCGAAACCGTGTGTCCGTAGTTGCTGCCCAGAGGCGCGGCAGCCAAAAGGTCATTCTGGACATACCCGCCGTTCACCGACGCGCTCAGCCTCCGCGAGAGTTGTTGCCGTATCGACGCACTGGCGTTATCCATTCGCACCGCCCCGATCAGCCCGCCCCCGCTCGAGATCAGGTGCGCGTAGCTGACGGCCAGGGTGCTCCGATGTCCCTGCCAGCTCAAGCTGGCTCCAGCCGCCGGATTCCAGCTCCGGGATGCGGGCGATGGGGCTGACGCGAAGCACGGCGGAACCCCGTTGAGCGGGCACACGGTTTCGAAAAACTGCGGGCCAACCTCTGCGTATTGCGGCCCTCCAAAGAGGGAAATCGAGAATTTCGGCCTGAAATACAGCGTGTAGAAACCAAGCAGGGCGTGGGTTTGCGTTTCGTTTGTTCCCGGCGTCGGATACGAAAGCAGCCGCTGATACTGGTAAACCGCACCCAGGTAGTGCCGCTTCGCAACCCGCAGCGAATAAAACGCCGATCCACTCTGCGAACCCGAGTCAAAAAGGCCAGGAACCTCGGCTTGGTTCGGATAGTGCAAATTCGTAAACGTTCCACTGGCCCCGACCATGTCGTTCGCGGCAAATTGATAGGTGATGCCCACATTCCCGGAATTGCTGAGACGGTCAGCGATCGGCGCAATCACCGAGAAATTAGCCTCTTGCGCGCTGCCGGAGACGGCCGCGGCCGATGCCAAATCTGGCTGGTTGAATACGTTCGAGCTTTTCTGGAACTCGTCTCGTGCGCTGAAAGTTACGTGCGGGCTCAGGCGGTACTCTAAGTTGATCGACGCATTCTGGTCCGCCTCGTTCAAGGAACTTTCTCGCTGATAGAAGGTGAACCCAGGCGCGTAGGTCAAAACCAAGTGCAGTCGCGGCATCGCCTCATCCAGCGCGATGAAGGGGGCCACCGAATAACTCACATCGCTCACCGGATGCGAGTAACAAACGGGCGGCACTGCAGTCGTGCACGTCTCCACCAGTCCCACTGCGTTATCCGTATATGCGCTCGTGAATGCCAGCCCGCCACGGAGGTAATTCGAGCGCTCTTCGGAAGTAGGCACAGTTGGGTAGAATTGACCGTTTACGGGAGGCGGAGTGAGCATGCGGCCTGTATCGTCATCGGTGGGAACGTCGCTTACCGGACCAGTCGCCGCCGGTGCTGGGACGGGGCGTGGTTCATCCTGTGACCAGACCGGCGCGCTGGCCAGCAAGATCAATCCCAACAAGACCAATCCCAAGCAGATTGAATTGAGGTTTCTCATGGTCACGGAACGTTGGTTACGGAACAATGATCGTGTCACGCGGCTGAAGCTTAATGTTTTGGGCCGGACTCTGGGTTTTGACGACTTCCTTGTAGTTGAAGGGAATCCGTATCTGGCTGCCGTCGGCATTCTGACGCAGAACATAAATGGATTTCTGCTTGGCGAAGTCACGGAAGCCACCCGCCAGCGCAATCGCGTCGAGCACCGTAGGGGAATTAGCGATTACGTAAGATCCCGGATGTACCACTTGTCCCAGAATGTTGAATTTCTGGCTGTTGACCTGCTGGACCATTACCGTAACTTCCGGCTCCGAAATATAATTCTTCAGCTTGCTGGCGATGTCTTTTTCCAGCTTCAAGGGAGTTAGTCCAGCTGCCTGCACTTCCCCGACCAGCGGCAGCGAGATCTTTCCATCCGACCGCACCGGAACGGTAGGCCGTGAAACATCTGGCTCTTTCCATACGCTGATGGCCAACACGTCGTCGTTCCCGATTACGAAGCTGTCGTCGTGTGGCTTCGGCGCCGCCGAAGCGTCCACATTTTGAGAGGGTTGCGAGGCATTGGATCTCGGAGCGGTTGCCGCGCTTCCCGCCCCTGTCTGTGCCCAGAGGCTGCTCTGTATAAGCAAACACATTGAGGCTGCAACCAGTCCGGCCTTCCAAAAACTCTTGCCTGTCTTGGTCATGGCAGCTCCTTGACGCTTCTCGCCCATGCTACTCGCTTCTTGATTCAACTTGCTTTTCCGTTTCCTTTGGTCTCACCCGCATCGTCCAACCTCGTTTCCGAGAAGGACGAAAAGTAGGGCTCCGAAGCGCTCATGTGGTACTGGTCAATCTTATACAGCATTGTACGATAGCTTACCCCCAACAGCCGGGCGGCTGCCTTCCGGTTCCAACCAGTTTTCTCGAGGGCCGCTGCGATGGCGTTCCTCTCGGTTTCCCACGTAACGCTCTGGATCAGCGATTTCAGCGATTTCGGTATGGACGCGCCCGCATTGGCTTCGACTTCTTTGTGTTCGCGCGGGGTCACAGCGAGCTTTAGGGTCTGCCGGTGAGACTCGTTGCCATTGCTCGGGGAATTTGTTTCCAACTGGCTCAGTGCGAGTTCTTTGTCGCCCGCCACCAAGTAGCGTTTGACGAATGTCTCCAACTCTTTCAGATTCCCAGGCCAGGAGTGATGCTGGCAGGCAGCCAGTGACGACGGGGAAAATTCCCGCGGAGGAAGGCCGTAATACCTGGCCAGTTTGTGCATGGAATAACGCAGAAGAATTTTGATTTCGTCCTTGCGCTGGCGCAGAGGGGGCACATGGACGCTGAACGCGCTGAGACGGTAATAGAGATCCGCCCGCAGCCGTTTTTCCGCGAGCGCGCGATCCAGGTTGTCGGTGCTGGTCGCGAGAATACGAACATCAACTTCGACTGGTTTGTCGTCGCCCGAGCGGATAAATCGCTTGTCTTGCAGCACCTGGACGAGCCTCGCTTGCAATGCAAGCGGCATCTCCGTGATCTCATCGAGGAGAAGCGTGCCCTTTTCACCGATTTCGAGCTTGCCGAGGCTCGTCCGACCGGCACCTGTCGAAGACCCGTTCGAGGAAGCATGCTCTCTGCCGAACAGCTCGATCTCCAGCAGGTCTCCCGGCATCTCCGCGCAATTGACTTTCAGGAACTTAAACCCGGAGTAGACCGACAGCTTGTGGATCAGACGGGCAACCGAACCTTTTCCACTTCCGGGCTCTCCCACAATGAGCACCGGGACGTCCGCCTGTGCCAGCAACTCCGCTTGCGCGCGGAGCTTATGCATGATGGGGCTGATACTGAGGAAGCACTCATCCTCGCCTAGTGATTCGATGTCTTCGCTCGCTATCTCCGCTTCCGCATCGTCGTTCGACGACCCGAGATGTCTTTGGATTAGGAATTCGAGTTGTCCTTCCTTGAAGGGCCGGACCAGGACATCCTTGGCACCCTGGCGGGTTGCTTCTTTCTGTCTGCCCCCGTCCTCCGGGTAGCAAAGCACGACGATTGGAAGATCAGGGCGGAGCCGGCGCAGCCACGGCAAGAGGTGCAGGCTGTCGGCGTCGCCGCGAGGAATATCCAGCAATAAGAGGTGGGGCGCTACGTCGGATTGCACGCGTTCCATGGCATCCCAGCCATTCGCGGCAGTTTCCAGACGCCAGGAGTTGGACTCCGCGATGGACCAAAGCAGACGAAGAACGACGGGTTCCCTGCTCACGACCAGCATGCGCGGCGTTTCAGTTGGGTTTGGCATCGTGAGTGAGTGAATACTACCGAGGGTAGAGAGGGCTAGTTCCGGGACAACTTCAATTTCCGGACAACTTCAGGCAGGCTCAACTTCGTAGCCTTCCACGCGAACCGCGAGCGATCGCTGGATCGCATCCACGGAAATAACCAGAGCGCGGTCTCCATTGCGCGAGACTAGGATGCCTTCCAGACCATCGAGTGCTCCGCTCCGGATGCGCACACGCTGCCCGACCTTGAGGAAGGGATGAGAAGACCAGGGCAGTTGTGCTTCGACCAGACTCCGAACCGCATTGATCTGCTCGTCTGGAATCGGGATGCCCTCGCCTCTGCCACCGACGAGCCCGAAGACTCCGTCCACGCGCAGAACACGCAAGCGCTCTGACCGATTCGGCACAAACTTCGCAAACACATAACAACTGAAAAGGGGCAACTGCACCGACCGTTTGCGGTCGCTCCAGCGGTGAACTTCGGTGACGAGAGGCAGAAACGTCGTCACACCTCTCTCTTCAAGTCGGTGGGTCACAATTTTTTCGTGCCGGGGGCGAGTCTGCAGCCCATACCAATTTTCCGCTTCCGCCTTTTCCGCTTCCCTTCCAACCAGCGGAACTGGCTCCGACAACTCCCAGGACAAACTGCTGATGGCCATAGCTTCGCCCTCTAAGTCACTCTTCGCAGAGTGGCCCCAAAACTGGTGGAAAACTTGGTAACTACCACTCTGGGGGTGTTCAAGAAATTGGAAATGACCGGATTTACAAATCCGTGTGGATTCTGTTTCCGCAGAAAATCGGGGGGGAGGTAATTTCCTGCCTACTCAATTGTGCACTTCGCCAACCAGCATCCGTTTTCGGGGTCTCGTGCTATGTGGCTAAAGCAAATCGAATGCCAAAGCTAATGTAGTCCATTACGCTCTACCATCGTCGCTGAAGCGCCTTACCGAACACCCTCAAGCGAACCCTTAACCTTCAGCCTGCACGGATCCCAGCATGCACCGGACGGTGGAGAAGTATTCCCAACTATCGCAAAGCATGCCTTGATGACACTGATCTTACATAGGAGTGCAGACCGTTGCAAGGGCACTTCGTGTCTATGGCACGGTACTTATGTGCCATACGAAGGCGAGACCAATGAGTTGGGAGTTGTTCCCCTTTCCTGATCGCAGGGCTGCGATCTAACCGGCTCATTCGACTGCCCTCCGGGGTGTGTGTGCAAGGATTTGCACTTTAATGTCTATGAGTTGCCACATTGCATCCAGACAAATTGCCGTCCGTTGCAACGCCTTGCATCATCGGCGGCCCCCGGCGTGACTCCTAATAATGGAAGCCAGCCGCAAGAAGGCTCGATCTACCAGCAGTCACCGTCTCTAATCGATCCGGGGAATTTGCGCTTAGGATGAAGGAGGGGGAATCACGGCTAAGGCGGGGGAATCACGGCTTGGGTAATATTGGAATATCCGCTTTCGCCACTCGGATCCACCGTCGTGGTCGCGTAGCAGTAAGTCGTGCCGTCGACCACCACACTGTCGGTATACGTCGTGATGGAACTTGGCGTGGAACCGATGTTCGAAAAGGAACCACAGCCACTCCCCCCGTAGACGGAGCGATAGACTTTGTAGCTGGTGACGCCCGAGGTGGTACTAGCCGTCCATGACAAGACAACACTATAGACGGGTGCCGCCGTGCCAGTGCCCGTGAGGGTTGCGGCGCTTGGCGAGTTGGACGCAGTGCTGGCAAAGGAGGCCGTCGCCGAAGCCGCGCCACTAGCGCCAGGTGCGAAAGTCACAGTGAACGATACGGGCTGGCTCGTTGTAACGGTCACAGGAAACGAGAGGCCGCTGACAGAAAACTCGGAAGCGTTGGTACCACCCAAACTGACCGAAGACACCGATACGCTTGCCCCGGTGGCAGTGAGCGTCCCGGTCTGATTGCCACTTGTCCCGACTTCGACACTCCCGACGTTAACGGGATTAACATTCAACGTGCCTTGACTTTGCGTTGTCGCGGATCCGCTCAGCATTATGCTCAAAGTCGGATTCGAGGCATTCGAAGCAATCGCCACACTTCCACTGGCATTGCCCGCAGACTGCGGCGCAAAGGTCACGCTGAAAGACGCGCTTTGTCCCGGTGCCAGCGTGACGGGCGTGCTGAATCCAGAGATGCTGAAACCCGTACCCGCAACCGAGGCTTGAGACAACGTTGCGTTCGAACCGCCAGTGTTATTCACGGTCTCGGTCTGGCTTTGATTCTGGCCGACCACGACGTTTGAAAACGTGAGGCTCGCTGGAGTTGCGGCCAGAGTGGCTGGTAACACTCCTATTCCAGAAAGAGCAACGTCGAGTGTAGTGCTCGATCCGCTTATAGTGATCGATAAAATGCCATTGGCGGCGCCTGCCGTAGGCGGCGCAAAAACGACGCCAAATGTAGTGCTCTGACTCGGCGCTAGCGTGAGCGGCAGGCTCAATCCGGTATAGCTGAAACTCGCACCGGTAAACGTCGCTTGCGAGATCGTGAGATTCTCGGCTCCGGAGTTCTTCAAGGTTTCGGTCTGTGTCCGATTCGCGCCCACCTGCACATTGCCGAAGCTCAAGCTGGTTGGATTCCCGGTCAGGCTCCCCGCCGCTACCGCCGTTCCGGAAAGCGGGATGATCAACGGGCTGCCTGAGCCGTCGTACGTGATTGCCAGATTCCCGCTCACGCTACCTGTCGACTGCGGACTAAAGAGAATGCTAAACGTGCTGTTTTGTCCCGAGGCCAGAGTCAATGGCAGATTTAGGCCAGTGGTGCTGAAATCGGCCCCAGAAACGGTCGCTTGGGTAATGGTGAGACTTGTTCCGCCAGTATTGCTGAGCGTGTCCGACAGAGATTGGCTCGTCCCAACCTGCACGTTGCCGAAGCTTATGCTCGAGGGCGCAGCACTGAGTGCGCCTGGCAGGGCGGTCTGCGTACCTTGCAAAGCGGATTTGCTCGTGCTAAGTCCCTGGCAGCCCAGCATGGTTGCCAAGGCGAGCACGACAACGAGCGCATTCCAGCGAGCGGGAGGGTTTTCCATGTGGGATCCAATAAGTCTTGTTCCGACAGCTCCCGAACTTTGAAACAATGTTACCTTAGTCGTTGAACATTAACTGCGGAAGGTTCCGAAAGGGCATGTTTGTTAGTTATTAGAAAGATGCGACGCCATACGATCCTCGTCGGCCACGGTCCCTCGGCTTTGCCTTCGCCTGATGGGGCGTTGAAGCCGGACTGCCAATGGGCCCTGCCGAAAAAAGGGCGGCAAAGCTGGTTCACAGAGTTCAGCGGGACACTTTCTCCCGTCCGGGTTGAGGGCAAAATTTGCAGAATTGCTGCGATTTCCAGCAATTTTCGGAGAAATGCAGGCAGGCGTCTCCCCCACCTGTCGGTAGTTCGGCTTCGGCGGCCGGTCAATGGGCGAAGGCTTGACGATCATGGGCATGAAGGCGCGGCGGTTGAGCCGCTTCCACTCTCAAAATGGTTAGCAGTCTTCGTGCGTGCTAGCCGGATTGTCTGAGTTGCAAAACAATGTATCACGATAAAGCACCGCCGGAGCGGGGATGCAAGCTAATTTTCTTGGATGCTTGCCACGCTTTCTCCCGCTGACCCCGTGGAATCGGACCGTATTCCGTTTCCTGCTATCCGGCTTAGCCGCAGCCCCAGGCCGTGCTCGACCGTGCTTCATGGTGTGATGGCAAGGACCCGCAGCGGACTGCCGGAGCCGCCTACGATTTTCAGTGGCGCCGCAATAACGATGGCGCCGGTCGGCGGAAGCTGATCAAGGTTGTACAGACTGGCCAGCCCAAACTTGCCGCTGCCGTGCATGAGGTAGTGGTTCGGGAAGGGTGGGTCGAAGGTGGCGGCCTGACCGGCATCGGTCCCGACCGTCTCCACGCCGACGCCCAGCACATCCCGCTGCTGGGCAAAAAAGGCGGAGGTTTCCTTGGCCAATCCCGGAGTGTGGGGTCCATTCTCCTTTAGGTTGATGTAGTCCTTGGGGTCCGTCCGCTTCGACCAGTCTGTGCGCAAGAGAAGCCATGCGCCCGCCGGGATACGGCCGTACTGTTCTTCCCACTGGCGGACGCGCTCTGGCATTAGCAGATAGTTTGGGTTTTCTGCCGCCTCCGCACTGATGTCGATCACGCAGGCGGGGCCGACAAATTTCTTTGGCGGGATGCGGTCCACGGTGTTGTCCGGAAGATCTTTCCCAGAGACCCAGTGGACTGGAGCGTCAAAATGGGTGCCGGTGTGCTCACCGGTCTCAAACGCATTCCAGTACCAGGCGGGACCGCGCTCATCGTAGCGCGACAGCTCCCAGATTTTGAACGCGGGCGTGTTGTTGAACTGTGGCGGCAGTGGCAGCAAAGGCGTCTGCGGACTCAAGGGCTGGGTCAGATCCACGACCCGCAGCCGGCCAGCGTTTAATTCTTCAAGCAGTGTAGCCAGGACGTTGGACATTGGCGTACCTCACAAGCTTTTGGGTTCGGCATTTTGATGCTCGATTCAGGATCCACACGACGTTGCCGATCATTCGCGCTTCTTGAGCGACTGAATATGCCGCCGGAATTGAAACCGATTCTCCAGCAACGACAGGTCGGTGACATAAGCGGCGGGACCCGCGGCTTCGACCTTGGCGATTATGGTTGTGAGGTCGTCGCCACGCATGGCTTCGCTCACGCCGGCTTTAAAACTCTCCACACTACGAACTGTAGACACTCGCGGAATGCCGGCGGCACGGGCGATCCCTTCGAGGTCTGTACCTGTGCTGGTCGCGGTCGGGAAACCCCCGACCGAGAGCAGGCTTTCGTTGTCGAAAACAACGTGGGCCAGTTTCTTGGGGCGGTAGCGCGCCATTGTGCTAAGGCTGCCGAGGTTCATCAAAAGCGAACCGTCGCCATCGAATACGATCACTTTTTGCTCCGGCAGGCACAGAGCCAGGCCCAACCCAGTCGAAGAGGCCAGTCCCATTGCATGTTGCAGGTAGAAGAAATTAGGACGGTGACCCAAGGACTGCAGCTCAGCCGCGACTGCTCCCATGATCGTGACCACGAGACAGTTTTCCAGTTCCGAATAAACCGACCGAAGACAATCAAGGCGGAGCATCACTCCTCCCACATCAGGTCGCGCGTCAACAGAAGGGCAACCGGCTGCAAACTGCTTTCAGCGAGAGTCTGCGCCTGCCGGATGCGCTTTTTGACGGTCTCGACCGCGTCAAGGAAAGCATAAGGGATGCCCAGCGCCCGCAAGAGCGGTTCGGTGACGTTGCCGCCTTGCGTTTGCCACGGGTCGCGTTCGCCGAAGGAGCCGCGATAGCTGATCAGCATTAAGAGAGGAATTTTGTATAGATGGGCGAAAGAGACGATGCCGTTGATGGATGCCAGCAAGCCGTGGTTCTGCATGAGCATGGCCGACTTGATCCCAGCAAAGTGCGCTCCGGCTGAGACGCCGACCCCTTCCTCCTCCTTTGCCAGTCGCACTAGAATCATCTCGGGGTCCTCGTCCGCCAACCGGACGAGATGCACCAACCAGGTCTCCGGCAGGGCTGAGACCAGGCGGATGTCGCACTTCTTCAAAGCGTCGTAGATCAGCCTGGAGTTAGTCAAAGATACCGGCATAGGTTCGCAGTCATGCTTGATGTCGTCGCGCCCGTCGGCGCTCCCGGCCGCGGACCCTCGAAGCTCTATTTTTATGGCGGCAAACGAAGAGAACACATTCTATCCTCAAAGGTGCAAAGTGCGCGCTCTTGACGAGTGCTCGAGCGGGGTATAGGTTGGGCGCTGCTCGTTCCCCAAGACTTCCGCGCCGACACTCAAGGAACAACTCATGCTGACCGACAAGCAAATTCAGGAGATTCGTTCTCGCTTCAGCATCTTCCGACGCAAAATCTATCTCAATAGTTGCTCCCAAGGAGCGCTGTCGGATGCCGTCGAGACCGGTCTGGAGGACTACCTTGCGAGTTGGCACGAGCACGGCTCGCCGTGGGAGACGTGGGTAAAGCGGTATGAGGAGGCGCGAACCGCGTTTGCGCAATTCATCAATGCCAGCCCGGATGAGGTTGCCATCGTGACCAGCGCCTCAGCGGCTATCAATAGCGTCGCCAGCGCCCTGAATTTCCGGGAACGGAAGAAAGTCGTGATGGGTGAGTTCGAATTTCCTACCATGGGCCATGTCTGGCTGGCGCAACGTGTTCGAGGCGCCGAAGTGCAATTTGTGGGATCAGAAGGCAACCGCATTCCGGCTGTCAATTACGAGAAGATGGTCGACCGCAATACGCTCATCGTGCCGCTCACGCACGTTTGCTTCAAGAACGGATTTCGTTCTGAGGTAAACGCCATCACGCAAATCGCCCATCGCTCGGGCGCTCTCGTAATGCTCGATGATTACCAAGACTGCGGAACCCGCCCGGTTGACGTAAAAGCCCTGGACCTGGACTTTTTTGTAACCGGAACTCTCAAATATCTTCTCGGCCCTCCCGGGCTGGCTTTCCTGTACGTGCGCGAAGAACTCATCTCATCGTTGGTTCCGACAATCACCGGATGGTTTGCGCAAACCAATCCGTTCGCCTTCGATCCCCAACATATCGATTTCTCGCCCACCGCGCGAAGATTCGAGTCAGGTTCCCCTTCCGTGCCCAATGTGTATGCGGCGGTGCCCGGATTGGAGCTGCTCGGAGAAATCGGCATGGAGAATGTGGCATCCCATATCCAGAAACTCACGCAATCGCTGTTGCGCTGCGCCCGCGACCTGGGCATTCGCGCCAAAACGCCCCCTGGCAGCGTAGGGCCACTGGTGGTATTCGAATGCAAAGATTCAACCTGGCTGGTCGAGAAGCTCGCCGAAAGCGGTATCGTCGCATCGAACCGTCATGACGGCTTGCGAATATCGTTCCACGTGTACAACACATTGGACGATGTGATGGCAGTCGCGGGAGTTCTCAAGAACAATATCGATCGTATGGTCCTTGACCCTGCCAGTGTTGGCAGTTATGACTGATCAACCACGTTCAGCGGTCGGGGCCACGCTGGCGGGTGAGAAGCCTCCGGCGCCGGAAGGGGAAGGTCTCCACCGCCGCTTGGGCCAAAGGCAGCTCACCATGATGGCCATTGGCGGCGCCATCGGTGTCGGTTTGTTCTTGGGAAGCAGTGTAACCATTCGCCTGGCTGGACCCGCCGTCATTGTTTCCTATGTCCTGGGAGCAGGGATTGCCCTAATCATGTCCTATGTCCTGGCGGAGATGGCGGTCGTCCATCCGGTCGCTGGCGCATTCGGAGTTTACGCAGAGACCTACCTTAATCCCTGGGCAGGTTTTACGGTTCGAGCCTCTTACGGAGTTGCGCAGATCATTGCTATCGGCGCCGAGGTCACGGCCGCCGGCATTTACATTTCTTTTTGGTTTCCGACGGTTCCGCAATGGACTTGGGTGGTGCTCGTTTCCTCCGCTCTGGTGGCACTCAATTCCATGCAGGTTCACCGCCTGGGTGAGTTCGAGTACTGGTTTGCCATGATCAAAGTGGCCGCTATCGTCGCCTTCATCATTGTGGGACTATCGTTGATTTCCGGCCTTGGTTCCCGGAGCGCGATTGGCTTGGCCAATCTAACCGAGCGCGGGGGATTTATGCCGGCGGGATGGAAAGGAGTATGGCTTTCGCTCCCCATCACGGTCACCAGTTACATGGGAGTGGAAATCATCGCCGTCACGGCGGGAGAGGCCGAGCATCCGGAACGGACCATTCCGCACGCCATGCGGAGCATTGTTTGGCGGCTCATCTTGTTCTATGTGCTGGCGATTGCGATTATGGTGACCATGGTTCCCTGGAACCAGACCAGCACTACATCAGCGCTTTCTGGCAGTCCTTTTGTAACCGCATTCGCGGCGGCGCATATACCCTTCGCCGCTGCGATCATGAACTTCGTCGTGCTTACGGCGGCACTATCGAGCGTGAATACGAACCTTTACCTTTCAACTCGAATGCTGTTCTCTCTGGGCGGGGGAGGCTATGCCCCCGCATGGATGGGCAAGGTGAGCCGCAACGGGGTGCCGCATGGTGCACTGCTGGCTTCCACCGCGGGGATTATCGCGGCCATTCTGCTGGCCATCTTTGCCCCTACGAATGCGTTCCTCATACTTTATGGGACCGCAGTCGCCGGAATGCTTTTCGTGTGGCTGGTGATTCTCAACACCCACCTTCGTTTTCGCAGAGCCATCCCCAGCGAGCGGCTATTGAAGTTGCCGATGCGTCTCCGCTGTCACCCGTTTTTCACCGTGGTCGGGATTCTGTTGCTGCTTGCGATTTCGGTTACAACCTTTTTCGTCGATGGATTGCAATGGTCGGTTCCCGCATTTTCTGTTTTCTTGGGTTTCATTTCTGTTTTCTACCTGCGAAGCCGGCGGCACAACGCTGTTTAGCAGAGCGAAATCATTGTCGGCAGAGAAAAACATTCCGCGAGAAGAGCGCGAGATGGTCGAAGCCAGCGAGGAGGTTTACGCTTCGCTCCACCGGCGATTCAAAGGCGATTTGCTGCGCCCCGGCGAAAGTGGCTACGAACAGGCCCGCACTATTTGGAACGGCATGGTCGCTCGCACGCCAGGCCTTATTGCGCGCTCGGCAGATGTAAGCGATGTGCAAAACGCAGTCCGAGCAGCCTCTGAGACCGGCATTCTGACCGCAGTCCGCTGTGGAGGGCATAGTCTTGCAGGTTTCGGCACGTGCCACGGCGGCTTGGTCATTGACCTATCGACAATGCGCCAGGTCAGTGTCGAAGCCGAGGCCCGCCGGGCAAAGATCGCCGGCGGCTGTCTGTTGGGATCGATCGATGCCGCAACGCAAAAAGCAGGGCTGGTCTTTCCCTCCGGCGTCGTCTCTCATACCGGTGCTTCCGGACTCATCCTGGGCGGAGGAACCGGATGGCTCACCCGGCGATTCGGATTGTCATGCGATAACGTCGAGGGATTTACTCTTGTCACTGCGGATGGTTCCGTCGTGCGCGCCAATCGAAAACAGAACCCGGATTTATTTTGGGCCTTGCGAGGAGGCGGCGGTAACTTCGGAGTGGTGACCGAATTCGAATTGAAACTCCATCCGCTTACCTCCGTGGTGCTCGCGCAAGGACTGTCTGCCGAGGCCGATATTCGCCGGCTCCTTGAACGCTGGAGAGAGTTCATGGCCGACGCGCCACTCGATTTGAAGTGGAACATTGACCTAGGTCTCGCTCCACATACAAAGAAGGTACCCATCGAGCTCCGCGGGCGGCCAGTGGCCGGCAATTCCTTGATTTGGACTGGCGAGCCGGAAGCCGGGCGTCCATATTTGCAGCGCGCGCTCTCCCTGTGCCGTCCGGATTCTGTGAGCACAAAGATCGTGTCGTTCCTAAATCTACAAACCATGTCGGATTCCGATTTCCCGCACGGCCGGCGCTATTACACCAAATCGGGTTATTTCGCTGGCCTCGACGACGCGAGCATTGATCGGATGTTGGAGGCAGTCGCCACCATTCCTTCCTCAGAAACCCGGATTGAACTTGCCTATCTCGGTGGCGCGGCGGCGCGGATCGCCGCGGACGAGACCGCATTCGGCGATCGCAGCGCTCCTTTCATCATGAATTTGCTGGCCAACTGGTCGGAAGCGTCCGCGGATGCCGGCAATATTTCCTGGATTCGCGGATTGTTCAGCAAACTGCGACCGGCGATGAAGCCGGGAGTCTACATAAACTTCATGAGCAGCGATGAGCAGGATCGCGTGCCCGAGGCCTATCAGCAACGATGGGACCGTATGGTCGCGGTTAAGACGCACTATGATCCAAATAACTTCTTTCGGCTGAATCAGAATGTCCCACCGCGGAGAGTCGAACGGGGGCCGCTTCCATCGCTCAAGTGAAGTCGGCTAAAGTCACCGCGTATACAGCAGCTTGGTAGTTACTTGCCGATTCTCGCCACTCCCGACTCCTGTACTTCGTCGGTGGTGACCTGGAAGTTCGTCAACCTTGCTTTTCCAAAGGAGGTCGTTATCGCACAGTCGGTCGCATCTCGGCCGGTGGCCATCAACACGCGTCCGATGCGCCGAACATTGTGTCTGGCGTCGAACGTCCACCAGCGGTCCCCCAGATAAACTTCAAACCAGGCGCTGAAGTCCATCGGGCTCGGGGCCACGATCACCCCGATATCGCCCAAGTATCCGGTTGCGTAACGCGCAGGAATGTTGAGCGCTCGGCAGAAGGTAATGGCCAGGTGCTGAAAGTCGCGGCAAACTCCGACTCGCTCGGTATAGACCCCCAGAGCGGTGCGGATTGGGCTGGAAAACTCGTAGCCAAAACTGACCTTGCTATGCACCCAATCACAGACTGATTGCACACGCTTCCACCCTCTGGGAGCATTCCAAAATAGCTCCGCAGCCGTGTTCGACAAGAGGTCCACTTCGCAATACCGGCTGTTCATAAGGTAGGGCAAGACGGCGAGGGGCAGTTGATCGACGGGAATCTCGGCTGCGTCCGGCCCTTCAGCGTCGGGCTTTCCGGAGTCTTCAATGAGCGTGGAATTCTGAAACCGAATTTTGCCGGGCGGCGCGACCAACCGGCACGCATGATTGCCAAAGATGTCTTCATAGTTCTCCACGCTTACCAGCGGATCGGTCTGCAGTTCGTCGGCCTCTCGCAAGTCCTTCTTTCGCGAAGGGTGTACATTCAGCAGGGTCACGATCGGGACTTCCGCCGCCGTTTCAAAATGAATGTCGTAGCCAAGGCGAATCATCATAAAATCTCAGGTTCCCTCTTGCCTGCGCGCGTGCTGGCCTACGTGAGATGCAGAAATTAACACGGAATCTGTCGATCTTCCACATTTTTTCTAGCTGCCCGCGATCACAAATTCGGCAACAGCAATCGGTGTATGATGCGGTAGCTTCACTCCAGGGGACAACGTGACCTATTGTTTGGGAATTGCGACGCAGGAAGGCCTGGTGCTGGCCTCCGATTCGAGGACCAATGCAGGGTTTGATCAGGTCAACACCTGTCGCAAAATGTATCGGTTCGTTCAGCCCGGGGAGCGCGTGTTTGTAATTCTGACCAGCGGCAGCCTCTCCATCAGCCAATCGGTAATCACTTTGCTGGCCGACGATTTCGATTCCGGACGAGGACTGGGCCAAGCCAACTCTCTCTATGACGCGGCCCGCATGGTGGGCGACTGCGTGCGCAGAATTTCGGATATTGACCGGGCATCGCTCGAGCGCGATTCCTTCAGCTTCAATGTTCATCTGCTGCTCGGAGGACAGGTTCGGGGACAACAACCAAACCTGTACTTGATTTATCCCCAAGGAAATCCTCTCGCGGCCACGGAAGATTCCTTGTACTTGCAACTGGGTGAGTGCAAGTACGGCCGGCCGATCCTGGACCGCGGCATCCAGCCCACCACCTCTCTCGAGGTAGCAGCGAAATACGCTCTCCTCTCACTCGACGCGACCATGCGCTCGAACGTCACCGTAGGTCCTCCCTTCGATCTGTTGCTGTACAGGAAAGATAGCCTGCAAATTACCAGATATCGGCGGGTTTCAGCCGGAGACAGGGACCTAAACCTGATCCACTCGAGTTGGGAGCAGTCCCTTCGGCGGGCGGTCGAGCAGTTACCGGACATTGAATTCCATTCTTCAGGCAACGAAAACCCCGCCGCAAGCACCAGAGAAGTTGCCCGACTAAGGGCTTAAGCCAAAATAAAGTTTACTTTAATTCTGAAATATATGGCACCATGGCCCTATGGAGATTGCTCATCGTGCCATCATGCTCAAAGTGCTTAATGCATTGAACGAAGCGCAGGCCCGGTGGTATGTGGCAAAGGAAGCCTTGGCCTTGGGTCGTGGGGGTTTAAAGGCGATGCACGAGTTGACTGGAATGTCGCGCCCCACAATTCTGAAAGGGA
>Ga0302324_100000547_pt1 | contig 98250 bp, 54 predicted proteins | sample Palsa_T0_1_FD_201949 | JGI IMG/M metagenome (GOLD analysis project Ga0302324, IMG submission 201949) | Peat permafrost microbial communities from Stordalen Mire near Abisko, Sweden - Palsa_T0_1 | ecosystem: Environmental > Terrestrial > Soil > Palsa > Peat permafrost | place: Sweden: Abisko... | reverse complement strand
GACGACAGGATCGGGGTCGATTCCTGCTTACGCAACTCCAAGCGCGCTGCAACGTCCAGCGCTTTGCACTTTGGCCGGATGGCTTCCGACAACAACAGTTTCGGCTCTGGATTGAGGTCCAAAAATCGTCGATGGCGGTTGCGTTACATTGATCTGCCCATATTCATCAATCCTGCCTGTGCTGACTCTGAAAACCGCTCCGCTCGTGTTCTCGCTTATAAGTTCGACGCCGACGTAGGGAAGCCTCTTTATGTCGTTCATATTCATTCCCACGCGGGGTTCCGTTTCGCCTACAAAACTTGGACCGGCATTAGCTGCTACTTGATTGGCCTGAATCTGCTGTTGGAGATTATTTACTGCGGCTCTTAGGGCGAGATTTTCGGCGGTTAATTCTCTAATTTGCTTTTCTAGTTCCAATACCTGTCCGACCGTAAATCCGCTGGGTTGGGTTGCTGCGATTGCCGCTTGGGCTTCCTCGGCTTTCCTGGCGGCAATTCTGTCGGCAAGCCGTTGGTCGGCATCATCCGTTGACATTTGTGCGATGGCTGGCGAAATGATCGAGAGAACAACGACAATGATTCCGATTGCTCGCATGGCGATCTCCCAAAAGGAAACGGGGTCCATCATCCGACGGACTCACCACGGCTCTGCGGCTATCACACCGTTACACCCCGGCTCGTCCGCCGGGTGCCGAACCCCGATTGGGGAACGGACCCGGCGAAACATTCGTGGTGTAGAAGTCTTGGCATGTGCCAAGGTGATAGTTCAGAGCCACTAAAGTTCGCTTGGTCAGCGAATCAAATTGTCGAACAGCATATTACTGCAACTTTTTATCGCTTTCCAATAAAATTAGTTCATAGCAAGCTGATTGATCGCGCGCGTAGACCGGCGATTGAGCGTCGTTCGGAACACGGGCGCAAGTTGCCGCCGCATTTTCGTCAACGCCGTCTCCATCGCCTTCGGATCGGGGAGGCTGTAGAACTTTGCCATACTTTTTTCTGAATGAGCCAGAAATAATTCACTGACCTCCACGCCTCCGATAGATCGCATCATGGTTGCGGCTGTTTTTCGGAGGGTCTTGAACGAGCCACCAACTCCTGCTTTTTTCGACAGCCTACGCCAACGGCTGACAATCGCATCTACCCTATGACCACCTGCCGAGTACCAAACCAACGGCTTTCCGCCATTAGTGCCCAGCGCTAACTCGCCTTCATTCGCCATGCCCCTTCGCAATGCTCTAACCGTCTCATGCCATAGGTTCCACGTCATGGCTACGCCGGATTTCTGTCGTCGCCGACTGATGACTTTAGCGGCCAAGTCAATCTCATCTCTGCGGAGCGTTGCCGCTTCCATGGAACAAAATCCGCAGTTGAGCGAAAGCAAAATTAACATTCGTATGAATGGATTTGCCTCGGTGTAAAGGCGAGCCAAATCATTAACCGAATAAATCTTAATAGTCGGGGTATTGACGGTTCGAGGCAGTTTGAACAAACGGTCAAATCGACGCGGCGCGGTCCATAATCCGACACCATCAGCCCAATCGAAAACTGCTCTTGCTGTTTTGACGATGAGCCTCGCAGAAGTTTCGCTAATCGGATCGCCTTTGCCGTTCGATGGACGCTGCAACCAATAGGCGACGAGCGCCGAAAGTTGCTGCGCCCCGATGGATGCCATCGGTGAATTGGCAAGCGGTGACTTTTCGAGAGAATTGGTTCGGCAACGGATAGCGTGTTTCGACGCATCGGAAATGCTCGCGTCATTCAACTTGGCATGACGGTATCGTTCGATCGCTTCCTTGAAAATCAAAACCGTTTTAGACCTCACCATCGCCTCACAGAAAGCATCTGCCGTCGATTCTGCGACGTTTGTTGCCTTTGCCCTTACTCGGATTTCTTCTGCTATGGCCAATGCTTCGGGTGTCCAATAGGGAGCATCCAGCCCAACCCAAAGACTTTCAATTTTTAACGCGGTCGCGGTAGCCTTTGCTTTGTCCATTCCGAGCCAAAATCGGCACGGCATTAACCGACCGTCTTTGCCGACTTTATTCCCGATTGTCCGACGCCATCCCTTGCCTTGCGAAAATGATCCGCATTTTGAATAATGAGCCATGACCGTTGAACTTTCCGCTTGGCTTATTCAACGGTTTGCCTACGTTTTTGGGGTATTTGTTGCCTCCTATAGGCAAAACCCAAAAACGAAAAGCATAATTTATGCTGTTTTTTTCAGTATTAGGAGAGGTGGCCGAGCGGCTGAAGGCGACGGTTTGCTAAACCGTTATACGGGGTCAAACTCGTATCCCGGGTTCGAATCCCGGCCTCTCCGTTAATCAAAATCGATCTGTCGCAAGCGTCGAAGACAAAGATGTTTGCGACGAATCGCATATCTCCACTGTCCGCAACCCGTCCGCGAAAAATCGGAAACGGGTGGAGCGGAATTCGCGGAATAAAGCGGAATTGCATGGCGTCGATTGCGATGCCAGAGCATTCCGCGATCAAGATTATCGCCAACTATCACCACAACGCGCTCCGATGCGGGTTGCGCACATCGATGGCGTACCGATCCCCGCCGACTGGCCGGAAGTTCGACCCAATAGCAAAGTTCGCATGACTGCGGCGGTGGAAGTCGCCCGCTCGCTGATCCGCGCCAAGCCGTCCCGCTGCAACCGCCAATTCGCCGTCCCTCCGATTGAGTTTCCACTTGATCCGGAAATCGAGTCTCTCGGACGTGAAAATAGTCCGACCACACCGATAACGCCGGCGCATCCCGGCAATCCATCTCATTCCGCGATTTCTTTCAGAAAATCGAGTGTAGCGATTTCTACCTCACCACGATGCGAACAGCATGAAGACAAACAAATTTTTCATGAGGTTCGAATGAGTAAGAAGAAAACCAAAAAACTCCCCGATGCGATTGAGGCCGCTCGGGCGCTGGTGAAGGTGAATGCGAAGTCGCCCGCCACAAAAGCCCCAATTGTGTTTGACTGCTGTGATGATGATCCAGCAGATAATGTAGCGCCAGCCAAACGGCGCGGACGTGTCCGCACCCAGCCACCCGCTTATCTGCGCGATGAGATGCCGGAGCACAGCGATCAAGCGTACTTTGAAGCGCAGGCGCAGCTTCGGCGGTCGTCAGAGCAGAATGGCGGACCGGGATCAAACGGCAGCGTTCCAGCCAGCGACTATCACAGGGGCGGACCCCGGCTCTCGCCCGACGAAATCGAGAAGATCATCGATCTCTATACAAATGAATACGGCGCGATTCTCCGGCTCGATGATGCGGCCGAGATAACCAAGCTCTCCAAACAGACGCTCCGACGCAAGGTGTGCGAGGGCAAGTTCACTTCGAGCGTATTTCGGGGCACGCCGCTTCGGTTCATCACCCGGCGACTGATTGAAGAGGTGCTGGGATGAAACTTGTTGATCGTAAAACAATTCAGGTCGGAGAGATTAACATCCAGTACGGGCATCGTGTCTACCGTGATCCCGATGGGACCGAGCGTACGAGCCAGACCTTTTATGCTGAATCGGCGTATCAGGGCCAACGCTACGCCGTTCCGCTCAATACCGCCAAAGAAACGCTGGCGATATATCGCATCCACGAACTCGGCGAGCGTATTCTTGCTGGCGAACAACGGAAACCGGCTAAGCTAATGTTTGCTGATTTGGCGCGTCGGTATCTGGAATGGCAGCATCTGCATGGTCGGGCCAAAACGACGCTGACCAAATACGAGTATGTCCTCAGCACGTTCGTTGCGTGGGCTATCCGTTCCGATCTTCAACGATATTTCTTTGCCGCGTGCTTTGCCGATCTGAACCAAGCTTCGCCCGAACTTGCAGATTTTCCGGCTACGTTGCTCCCACAGCATCATAACGTCTCCTATGCCTTGTCAGGGTCACACTTCGCAGATCGTTTTCGGGTTCAACTTGCATCTCGTCCCTCAACGACGATCACATCTCACATTAGCAAGGACGGCCACTACTACATCCATCCCGCAAGCCCGCAATGCCGCAGCTTGACCGTACGAGAAGCCGCGCGGTTGCAGACATTCCCCGACAACTATTTTTTTGAAGGTCAACGGACAGCGCAGTACATCCAAGTTGGTAATGCGGTGCCGCCGTTGCTTGCAGTACAAATTGCCGAACTCGTCCATCTACTACTTAGCTGAGGTGCGTAATCGATTCACTGTCCAAAGAGCGTCGGAGCTGGAATATGTCTCGCATCAAGAGCGGCGACACCGCCCCAGAGCGGGCAATTCGGGGACTTTTACATTCGCTTGGGTTTAGATTTCGAAATTCATCGGGCCTCAGGATTTTTGGGAAACCGGACATTGTTCTGCCGAAATACCGCACTCTGATCTTCGTTCATGGATGCTTTTGGCATCGACATCGGCGATGTCGGTACTGCTACACTCCGAAGAGTCGCATTGCGTTCTGGCAGCGCAAGTTCGATTCGAACGTAAAGCGGGATGCGATAGTGCGCAGGCGGCTTCGGCGCGAAGGGTGGAGAATAATTACCATCTGGGAATGCGAAATAGGGAATATCCCGCGCCTTTCACGGAAATTAGCGGAAATAAAAAAATGGGCCAGGCGGGGTGCGTGAGTGTCAGGTGGTGCTCAGAGCATCTGCAACCTATGCCGCTCGTTGTCTCGCTTTATAAAGCCGAAAAGCGCCCGTGATTTGAATGCGGTATCGCACCAGATCGTCGGTGACTTCGTATTTCTTCGCAATCTCAGCGCAAGTGCACCCATCGTTTATCTCGTGAAAAAATGAGTGCCAGGGAAGGAGCGCTGCCGCACCAACCCCAAATGCTTCTTTTTCCTGCGCTTCATTGAAATCCCGGAATTTCACTCCACCCTTGTCGAAAACAAGTTTCGTCGGTTTGTGCTTCAGATGAACGTGCGCGATTTCTTCCATGAGGGTGCTTTTGCGCCGACCTACGGAATCTGTCGGATTCAAAATGCAGATTCGATTTCCATCCGGCAGCGTGATCGGGAGCACTCCACCAGACCACATCTTGCCACCGGCCCCCAAAAGATGCAGTCGATACTCGTCGTCCAGCGACCCAAGGAGCTTCTCGTCGGCGGCGACCATCAGCAAATTAACTTTGGGCGCAAGGCCCCACGGATCGATCAAGCCGTTGACACCAACGGGAGCAAGACGCCGAAGTTCAAGCGCTTTCGGCTCCCAAATCTTCCCTCGTTGGCTGAAAGGAAGAAACACCCGCTACCCTTTCTTCGGTCCTTTCTTTACTTGATCGTAAGCGGCGCGAAAGAGTTGGGCCAACGCGTCTGCGGTCTTCCGATCCAAATGTTTGTCGGCCCGTAAATGTAACTCGACGACATCAGGCGTACTGTCAACGGCATCGGCCTTGCGCCAGAGCTTTGCCGACGTGCCCATCCAATTCGACAGCGTGATTAATGTTTCGCTTTGAAGTCCCTTCGCATCGCCGCGCTCGACCCTTGACAGGGTGGGCACACTGATGCCGGTGGTCTTCCAAACCTCCTCAAGTGTCATTTCTCGTTCTTTGCGGATTTTCCGCAGCCGTTCGCCAAGTAATTCAAAATCGATGGCATCGGCCATCCAAGTACTCCTTTTCGTTTCGAGAAATCATCATACCGTAAAAATTTCTCATACAAGAGAAAATCTTCTTGATTTTTCAGAAATTGCTCGCAATGATAGTTCTCATGTATGAGAAAAGTATCGTGAATTAGATTTATGACCTTAAGGAGTGCTTTCGCGATGGCAAACTTTATGATCCGCATCGAGTTGAGCGGAAGCCCGACTTGGCAGGACTATGAGAACCTGCACAAGGCTATGAAACGTGCCGGTTTCAGTCGTCTGATCACCGGAAGTGACGGAATAGTCTATCACCTCCCGCACGCGCAATACTCGCGGACGACCAATTTGCCGGTCTCAGACGTTCGCGATCAGGCGCAGGCTGCTGCGATGTCCGTGTGGAGCAGCATCCAAACACTCACAACCGAGGGATCAAGCGCATGGATCGGATTGCGTCAGGCGACGCCGGCCGAAGTTACCGCTGCGTAAAAACATTTCTAACCGAAGAAAGGACAATTATGAGCAAAGTAGCCGCATACCACACCAATTCCCCTGAGTATCCGCCGACCCACCGCGAGGTCTATCATGACCATGACGATTGTGGGTACGGGAAGGAGATCAAGCCGCAGCATAAGATTAGTGGCACCGGCGGCAAACATCGCTGCAAAGAATGCCAAAGGCTTGGTTAACGAGATGGTTGCTAATTGGAAGTGTCGGTAATTGCTTTTTTGGAGAACATCATGAAAGAGCCGGGACTTGATGGTCGTAATCGCGACGAGAATGGGCGTATCGAACAAAAGCGTGGCGACACGCTCAACAAAAATCTCTCGACGCCGATTCCGAATTTTTCCCCAAACACACGATTGGACACAATGCGAAAGGAAACCGGGAAAACCAGCATCTCGGACGTGCGTGATGTGGCGAAAAAACGCAAGTAGATAAAGCGACAAGTCACAACGGCTGGAACAGTCTCGCTACGCCGCAGCATAGCGTGGTTACGACGCGCACGTGCGTGCCCGCGCGACCGCATAATTGACGGCGCAAAGCTGATTGAAATTGTCTTGACTTCAGCCCATCCGAAGAGGTAGGAGAGACGTGAGGGGCGTTCCCTCATCGACGAGATTTGCGGAACAATCGAACTGTCCGCAGACCCCGCCCACGGTCTTTGAGTTCTTCATGGAATCGCGCGCAATTCCGTGAGTTAGCCGGACCAGAACAGTTGAAGTTTCCTCGGAAAAAGTTAATATAAACACAGCACAGAAAGGACCTTATGTCTCCCGGCCTCTCCGTTTGTCTCAAAATACCATCCATAAGCGCCTTTATTTGCGGCGACTTTGGAAGGCGATGTTGATTGTCCAGTAAGTGGGACATCAACTGAGACATACGTCAAGCACCATGCCGACTCTGCTGGTCATTGTCACGAATTTTTAAATCCTGTTTCATCGATGCGGGCACCTCGTCATTTTTGTGGCGACGCACTAGAACCGGAATCCCCGATTCCTTTTCGCCGCCCTCTGTTTTGGTTGTTGTCACTTCTTGTGGAGCCTTGTTTGTTATTACCTGTTGCGCTTCATTTTTGTTCTCAGTTCCCGCGCGGAAAAAATTGCAGGCGATCCATTTTCCGACGGGCGTCTTCAAATCGACGCGATGCTTCAGTTTTGTCGAGAGACGGCTGGACTAAGCCGCTAACAGCGTCAGTCTTATCAGTGTTCCTGAACCAGCGACGCTGGGATTGCTGACGCTTGGCGCGCTCGGAGTGCTAGGCGGACGGCGGCGGAAATAGAAGTCCGTCTTTATCCTCCTCCGGAAAGTCGTGGAGGAGAGGAGGGGTTCTGCTCCACGACGTTTGTTGAACGACGAGGTCCGAATCGCCGACGATCGGATTATTGGAGATTTCCGTCGCTGGAAAACCGCCTGCCGTGCTTTGTCGGTTTTCGGACCACGTTTTTGGCTTTGGAGACAGTTTCGCTTGATGCGCTTGTTGTTGCACCATTGGTGGTTGTTGACGTTGTCCCGACGGTGCTGGAGGACGCTCCGGAAGTGAAAGCGGCGGAAGTGGATTCGGTTGTGGCGGCGATGGCGGCGGGGTCCGAAGCGGGGACGGCGATCTGGGCAAATTGATTGAAATTGTCGGCCATCAATACGAAATCGTTGCCGTTGACGGCGCCATCGTAATTGAAATCGCCTTTGTCCCAGCCGGCGGTCACTGAGTCGTTGAAATTCGACGCCATCAGGGTGAAGTCGGCGCCGTTCACCTTGCCATCCAGATTCGCATCGCCCAGCAAAGTATAGAGGATTTCAATCTGGCCGGACGAAAGATTCGCCGGATTGCCCGCGTCGGCTGAATCGGCGTAACCCAGGGCAAAGGAGGAATTCGTCCTGGCAACGCTGGAATTGATTCCCGATCCGTTCCACGAGCCGCCCGCATAGCCGCCGGCGATCCAACCCGTGATCGTGGAAATTGGATCTGGGCCCGCGCCGTAGTTGATCAGCACTTCATTGTTCGTCATATCCAGCGCACCGGTGGCGGCGATCGCAAGAGAGTTCATGTTCAGCGTCGTCGCGCTGTTGGTCGTCGCCGCCGTGATCATCGCGCCGGCGCCGGATGCCACCGACAGATTGCCCAGGCTGATGCTGCCTCCGGGAACCGCCGCAAAGATCAGCGTTCCATTGTTCACGTTCACGATAGAGCTGCCGGTATTGACGAACGCAAACGGCAATGCTGGGACGCCGTTGAAATTGAGCACATCGTTGGACGCCGTATCGGTGACGGTCACTCCTATGAATCCGGATAATGTGACCTGCACGCCATTCTGGCTGGCGGTGATGTTCCCGCCGCTGGCGGTAATCGCAACCGGTCCCGCAGAACCCAGGTTGATATCCAAAGTCGAACCCGACGGGACGGCAAAATTCTCGGCGATCACGCCCGCCATTCCCTGCGCGCTGCCATCGGTTGCGGTGACGGTGTAGGACCCCGGCGTCGAGCCGAGCGTGGCATTACCCATTCCATTGATGGAATTCCCGCTGCCGCTGATCCCCCACATGAAACTCGGCGAAGTGATGGCATTACCGAATTGATCGGCGGCCGTCGCCGAGAACTGCTGCGAGAAACCCACCGGAACGACCGGCGACGAATTCGGCGAGACGATGATGGTGGTCGGTGTCTGCTGAACCGTGACGTTCACGGTGCTGGTGGTGAACAATCCACTGGAATCGGTGATGGTGGCGGTGAAATCATAAGTGCCCGCCTGAGTGAATTTGGCGGTGATATTCTGCGCTGCATTGGTGCCATTGGTGGCGCCAGTATAGGTGACGCCGGTGGGTCCGGTATAAGACCAGGTGTAGGTGAGTGAGCTTTGGCCGCCGCTGTCGGATCCCAGGACGCTTAGAGCGGTGGAAGTGCTGGTCACGGGGCTGGGCGTTGCCGCGGCGGCGGTAGAGACCGTGGGGCCTGTGTTGACAACGACATTGCTCAAGGTCGCATCGGTCAATTGGGGGTTGTAGGAGGCGGTGGCCATAACGCCCGCATTCGCGGTTGCAGGCATTGCGGTGATGGAGACCTGGGAGCCGATCTGCGTCCAGGCGGTTCCATTGGAGCTGTAGAAGCCGGTGAAGTTACTGCCGATGCGGACGATTTTGACATATTCAGAGCCGACGGGGATGCCCGTAACGGTTTGCGTCGCGACACCTCCGCCGGTGGTTGTTCGGTATTCCAGTACGATGCTGCCGGCGGACGTCTGGACGACGGCGAAGAAAGCGTCGTCGGGGTTGGTGCTGGCGCGATACATGACGCCGGCCTGCGGGGTCCCATTGCTGTTGTCGGCGTTGGTGATGGAATCAATCTGTGTGGAAATGGCGGCGTTGCCTGTGATGGGCTGGTCGGCGAAGTTGAACTGATCGTCCAGTGTGGCGGTGATCGTGCCGGAGGCGGTGCCAGTGCCGCTGGCAATGGCGAAAGTGAATTCCGTGGCAGCGCCGATGTCATTCGCAAGACCCGCGGTGGTGTTGTAGAGGCCAGTGATGACAAACGTGCCGTCATATGCGCTGTTGGTGGCGCCGGAGATGGTGATCATCTGCCCCACCTGCACGCCGCTGGCGGTGGTCGTGATGGCGGTGGCGACGCCGCCGGTTCGGGTGAGAGAGCTGATTGAGAAAGGCGCGGAAGAAAATCCCGCGCCGCCGCCGACGAGATTCCACTGATTTACGGTGGTTCCGGTAGAGAGGGTGGTGGAGTTTGTGGCCCAGCCGGGATTGCCCGGTTCATTGATGTCGGTATCGATCCAATTGGCGGGCAAACTGCTGGCCGGGTTGCCGATCTCGTTGGCCACATAAACACGTCCGAAGACATTGGGGTCGGCCGCCATCACACCGCTCCATTGCTCGCTGGAGTTGTCGAGAAGGAGCCAAGTATTACCCCCATCGTCGCTACGGTAGATTCCTTCGAATGTATCGCCCACCGGTGTTCCGTAAATATAGATGGCGGGCAAAGAACTGCCCGGCGCCGAAGCGCCGACCGCGAGGGATGCCACGTTGGTGCTGTAGCTGTAGGGATGGGAGAAGCTGGCGCCGAAATTCGTGGATTCGTAAATGCCGACGTAGGTGCCGAGCCACAATTGACCGGCGACCTTCGGATTCACCGCGAATGTCGGGTTTCCAGTCGCCTGCGATCCACCGGCGCTGGCGCTGAAAGTCTGTCCGCCATTGCTGCTGATATAAAGAGTCCAGGAATTATCGGTGGCGTTTTCGGTCCAAAAGTAAAAATAATTGGGGTTTACCTTGTCCGACACAACCGTTCCGTTGAGGGCCGCGGTGATGGTTCCGGTGGCGGGTGTGGTCGTGCTGCTGGTGACGTTTGAATCGGTATAGGTGAACGTGGTGGGGTTGACAATGGAGGCAATCACATAGGTTCCGTCGTAGGCAGACGGAGTTGCGCCGGAGATAGTAACGTACTGTCCGACGGCAAAATTGTTTGCTGAAGAGGTCACAACGGTTGGTACGCCGCCCGACTGGGTGATTGAGGAGACGGAGGCAACGAGATTTGTGGGGGACCAGCTTGAGCCGTTGTTGATGGAATAGTAAGGTCCCTCGCCTGAGGGCGCCCAGACGATCGTCGACCCATTGGCCGAAATCGCGACGGTGCCGCTGCTAAAGGCGCTGCTTCCGCCGGGATTGGCGGGAAATGCGGTGAAGGTTGTTCCGTTCGTGGAATAGAAGCCATCGGTCGTCCCCATGTTGCCGACGAGGGCGGCGTCCTGCGGGGCGAGACCGGCAGAATCGACAGAAGTTCCGCTGCCGCCGTTGGCGTAGACGTTGCCTTGCTCGGGAGAAAATGCGAGGGTCGTGAAGGCAAAACCGCCCACGTCGCCGATGGCGCTGTAGAGCGGGGTACCTCCGGTGGCGGCTGTCATGCCGAGGAGGGCCGTCATTTCGATGCCGGTGTCGGGGAAATACCAACTATTGGCGGCGGTGAGGGTCGAGGTGCTGGTGCCGTCATTGGTGGCCCAGATGCCCCCGCCGTAGGTGTGCATGATCTGCGCGGAATTGAAAGGATCGATGGCGATGTCGCCGGCCCAGTTGCCGATACCATCACCTCCTGACGCCATATAAGGCGCATTGGTGGTATTTCGAGTGGAGTTGTACGCAGCATAGATGTCGGCCTGATTTAGCTGGTAGAGGGTGGTCCAGGATGGAGAGGAGGCGTTGGCGTTAATGGTGCGCCAGATCTCATCTTCGTAGTTATAGCGGTCAAAGCTGGTGACGACGATGGTGGTCGAGCTGTTGGGATCGAGTGCAATGCCGACATATCCGAACTCATCGTATTGGCCGTTGGTGACTTGGGGCACGACGGGCGAGATATTCGTCCAGACTCCGGTGGAGGTGTTGAAGCGGTAGACGCCGCCGTTGGTGAGGTCACCGTCTGGCGCGAGCGCATTGCTATAGGCAAGATAGAGATTGTCATCGGAAGCCAGGGCCGTGCGATTGGGCATCCAGCCGGTGGGCGGTGAGCCGGTGCCGGTGATTTCCGTAAAGGACGTTCCGCCGCTTGTGGATTCGTAGAGGTTGGTGCCGCTGGCCGTGGAGTTTTCGCCCACGAAGATCTCCTTGGTGGGAGTGCCGGCGGTTCCACCGTAGGGATCGAAGTAGACAAAGTTGATGCTTGCCGAGGTGGAGAGAGACGTCATTTGCGTGAACGACTGCCCGGCGTTGGTGCTCTCCCACAGGCCATTGGCGTTGCTTCCCAGGAGAATGATATTGCTGTCGTAGGGATCGACGGCGATACGCTCGCCGTCGGCGCGGCCGTTGGAATTGCCGCCGACCCAGAAACTCAGGGGCGTTGTGCTCCAGGTTGCGCCGGCGTTGGTGGAATAGAGGACATCGCCGTTGGTACCGGAATATTCGCCGACCATGGCGTAAAGGTTGTTAGAGTTTTCAGGGTCGATGGCGAAGCTGAGGACGCCGAATTCCTGGTATTGCGTTCCGTTACCCGAGCCCGATGTATTGTTGCCCACCCAATTGAGCAATTGCGTCCAGGTTGTGCCGTCATTGACGGACTTAAACAGTCCGCCCACGTCGGTGCGCGCGTAGATGACGTTTTGATTGTGCGGATCGTAGAAGATGCCATCGACGAACCCACCGCCGGTGATGTTCACGTTCTGCCAAGCATAGGCGGTTGTGGTCAGGTAGAGTCGGGTCTCGAGCGATTCGAGACAGCAGGCTCGTTGCAAACGAGCGGCTCGATGAATCGCAGGCCGTTTGGAGGTTCGAGAAGATAACCACAATCCGCCGATGATCGGCACGGCACTCATCAGCCCTCCGCGACGCGCCCCCGTAGCAGCTGCATATTGCCGACCCGTCCGCCGGCATTCCGTCTCCTCTTTCGTGACATAAATGTACCATGAATTCCGTTTGCAGCAAGGGTTTTCTGACGCTAATATCGCGAACAGGAGTCGGCGGTTCTTCTTTTCCACCTCGGCCTGCAATTGATAATGTGCACCTCCATCGACAGCGCCCTATCTTGCCGGAAAAAATTTGTATGAAGACCACCAAGTCATTTTCCTTTGTCAGCATTCTTCTTCAATTCATCTTCCTCTCGGCCGCGCAGGCGGCTGTCTCCGGCTCCTCCAATCTCGATCAAGGATGGCGATTGTGGCTGGACCCAAAGGCGGCCTGGCAGGATGACGCGATTTACCTGCCGGAAGATGTCAATCTCCAGAAGATAACGGTGAATCCGCCGACGGGCGGGTGGTCGGTGCTGAATGACGGCGCGGGTATCGGTGTATCGCTCCCGGCGACGGTGGAGGAATTTTACTTCGGAAAGGCCCCCGCGCGCACGGCGAGTTCGGCTAAGCCGGCGGACATCGTCGCAGCGGAGGGGAATTATCTGGGGGTGTCGTGGTGGTATCGCCCGTTCACGCCGCCGGCGCTCGGATCGGGAGAGCGGTTGTTTTTTTATTTCCCCGCCGGCCGACTGCGCAGCGAGGTCTACGTCAATGGGAAGCTCGTCGGCTATAGCATTATCTCCGAGGCGCCGTTTATCGCGGACGCCACGGATGCCATCAATCCAGCCGGGCCCAATCTACTCGCCGTGCGCGTGACGAATCCCGGCGGAAGGCTGGATTGGATGGATTTTCTTTCGTTCAAGTGGGGAAAATACACGCTTCCTGCCACGCATGCGTTCGGAGGGCTCGCGGGCGGCGTCGAGATGCAGGTCCGCGGACGAGTGAGCGTGAGCGATCTGGCGGTCTTCAACAAGCCCGATGCACGATCGGTTCACCTGCAGGCAGAAATTGCTTCCAGCGGGCCGGCCTATGATGGGCCGATCGATTTTACGATTGCGCGGGATGGGAAGGTTTATTTTCGGGGCAGCGAAGTTGTTCACGTGCCCGCGGGTGAAACGGTGACTGCCGCGACCGACGCAACCGTGATCAACGCCCAGTTGTGGGATATCAATCAGCCGAATCTTTATGAGGCGTCGGCAAATCTGCCGTCGGTGGCACATTCGGATCGCAGCACGACATTTGGTTTTCGGTGGCTGGAGGCCAGGGGTCTCGGCGCCGACGCGATGCTTTATCTCAACGGCCGACGCATCGTGCCGCGCTCGTCGATTTCCTGGGGTTTCTGGGCGCCCAATGGGATATTTCCCGACGGGGCGGCGGCGCAGCGGGAAGTGGCGGCAGTGAAGGCGCTGGGGCTGGATTCGATTCAAAACCACCGGCATATGCCCAAGGCCGTGGTGCTGGACGCCTTTGATCAGGCGGGACTGCTGCGCTATTGCGAGGCTGGGGGCGGGCTTTTCACCTTCCAGGGTGGGGGGCCAGATGCATCCGGGCCCACCGTGCCGACGGACACCACCGGAAAGGGGGCGCAGCTCGATTTCCTTAATCGCTACCAGCTCGACAAGGAACTGGCGATGATCCGGGCCTTCCGATCTCACCCGTGTGTCAGTGTCTGGACGTTGCAGAATGAAACCAACCCCGATCTGAGCAACCCGCGCGTTTTTTACGCCCTGAACAAAATGCGCCAGGCAGATCCTTCGAGGATGATCCTTCTAAAATCCGGTGTCGGTTCGGATAACCAGGTATGGACGCTGCCCTATGGGGATGAATGGCTGCACGACGATGGAACCGGTCACGCCGGTTGGTGGGACCAGCACACGGCCACCGATTCGCCGGGGGTCTGGCTCGATTCAATGTACAAATCGCCGACCGATTTCAAATATCGCACGGACAACCAGAAGGAGGTTGTCGTCTGGGGCGAGCTGGCGACCGGCGCTTCGCCGGACGATCACACGGCGATGGTGAACTGGTACAAGGCAACTCGGCGGAGCGGCTATGATCTGGCGGCGCACGAGACGATCGCGGCGGCATACGAGAAATTTCTCGATGACTACCAATTTCGATCCGCGTTTCCCAGCGCTGAAAAGCTCTTTCGGGAGGCGGCGGCGAAGCATTATTTCTCTGCCGCACATCTGCTGGAAAACGCGCGTATCTGCAACAATGTCGATTACATCGTGCTGTCCGGTTGGGAGTCCACAACGATCGACGATCACAGCGGGATGGTTGACTCATTGCGTGAGCTCAAGGCTGATCCGGCGCTGATCCGCCAGGCATCGGAGCCGGAAGTCCTGGTCGTGCGGCCGCGCCACTACGTGATCGCCAAAGGCGACACGGCGGTGGTGGATGTCCATCAGATCAATGAGCGCAATCTGACGGGCTCGTGGCGGCTTGCTGTTTCGGCTTCGATGCCGGGACATGAACCGCTCTTTCACGCGGAGTATCCGGTTGAACTCAGCGGCGGGGATACTTTTGGCCAACTGCTGAAACAAGACATTCGATTTGCGGTGAACGAGGCTGGGACCGTGACGATTCATGCCGCGCTCAGCCCCATGGCCGGCGGTGCGCCGCTGCTGCAGCGCGACGAACCGATGATTGTGATTGATCCGCAGCCGACGGCGCTGGACGGGACGATTGCCTGCGGCGGCGACAGCGACGATTCGATCGCGGCGCTCAAGCAGCAATTTAACGCCGACGCCGTCGGGCTTTCTACCACGGCGGCGAAAGTGCAGACCATTCTGCTCGCGACAGGAGGGGGTGGCCCCGAAACCTGGACTCCCGGCAACGGCGACGCGGACATTTCCAATACGGCCGATCCCGGCCTATTTAAGCAGCAGATGTGGGGACAGGCGGGTCCGATCGGGACTTGGCGGGGGCTCGCCGCCGGGAAGATCACGGTCAGGCTGTATCTGGCCGACTCTTACCAGAATGCCGCCGGGCAGCGCCTTTTCGATATTGCGATCAACGGCGAAACAGTTGCGAAGCAATTGGACATTTTCGCCGCGGCAGGTGGAAAGAATCGAGCGCTGATCCAAACCTTCATCGTCGATGCGCCAGACGGAAAGATCCGGCTTTCGGTGCCGCGCGTGGAGTCCGACAACGCGACTCTTGCGGCGGTGGATTTGAGCGATTCATCGGGCAACGTTGTGCGGGAGGTTTTCCGTGACAAGCCATATACCGACCGGGCCGGTCACGTGTGGACGCCGATCTCGCAGGAAGGCGGCGACTACTGGGAAGCGGATCTTGGCACCGCCATTGAGCGGGCGCGGCGCGATGGGGTTCGGCTGGTTTTGCTGACCAGTGGCGGAAAGGACGCCGACGAAGTTGCCAGGCACCTCGCCGGCGAAGGGCTTTTGAATTATGCCGGCGCGGTCGGCGCATCGGGTCCCTCCTGGATGGGGTTCTGGTTTTTTGGGCGCAGGCACTGGCTGCTCGATGGTCTGCCCAGCGATTGCGTGCTGGATTGGCCGTATCAGATTGGACAGGGGAATGGCTTGATGCTTTCCGGCCGGGGCATGGAGGCGGTCATTGGCTATGGAAAGGACCACGATCCGAATATAGGGGTTGCTGCCGCGACGATCGCATGCGGGCGAGGCGAAATCGTGTTGCTGGCGATTCCAGGGCTGATGAATTCATTCCTGAGCGGAAATGCCGATGGTTTTCATCCGGTAACCGCCAGGCGATTGATGTTCAATGCGCTGGCGGGGGATCGGAGTTTGGCCAATTGAAGGTCGGATTCGAAACTTGGATTTTCAGGAAAGATTTTGGATCGTGCGTCAGTCGGATCAGCGCGACGGCACCTTAACACGGGTCTGATTTATCACCAGGTTTTCAGTATGATCGGGTGAAACCAATGGTGAGCAACCGTGCTGTGGTATTGGCAATCGTTCTTCTCGGAATTTCGAGTGTGAATCGCGCTTTGGCGGAGGAGGTTCAATTGAAGGCCCTGCCGTTTGATCTGGATGAAGTTCGGCTACTTGATGGACCCTTCAAAACGGCCCAGGATGCCGATGCGCGATATCTGTTGTCCCTGGACCTCGATCGGCTGCTGCACAATTTCCGCGTCAACGCCGGCTTGCCCTCCAGCGCCACACCGCTGGGCGGTTGGGAATCGCCGACGATCGAGTTGCGCGGGCACTTTGTCGGCCATTACCTCAGCGCATGCTCCCTGATGTACAAAAGCACGGGCGATGCCCGGTGGAAAATGCGCGTCGATTACCTCGTCACCGAGCTGGGCAAATGTCAGGATGCCCTTGGCGGCGGATATCTCTCGGCTTTCCCGACATCCTACTTCGACCGCGTTGAATCGGGCCAGCACGTCTGGGCGCCCTATTACACCATTCACAAAATCATGGCCGGCCTTTTCGATGCCTATCAGCTTTGCGGAAACACGCAGGCGCTGGAGATGGATAACAGAATGGCGGCTTATTTCGCCGGCCGGATGGCGAAGCTGTCGGACGAGCAGATCGGTAAAATTCTCCACACCACCGGGCGCGGCCCCGGCACTGAATTCGGCGGGATGTCCGAAGTTCTGCACGATCTTTATTCTGTGACGGGCGATCCGGTCGAGTTGAAGCTGGCCAACACATTCGATCGGGACTGGCTGGCCGTGCCGCTGGCGGCGGGGGAAGATTCTCTCGCGGGGCTGCACGCCAACACCCACATCCCGCAGGTGGATGGTTTTGCCAGGCATTACCAGCTCACGGGCGATCCGAAATACCGTGACGCCGCCGAGCATTTCTGGGAAATCGTGACCGAGCGGCACTCGTTCGTGACCGGCTCCAACAGTTTTTCCGAGCATTTCGCGCCGCCCGGCGTCGAGGCCAGCGAGCTTTCCCCCACCACCGCCGAGACCTGCAACACCTACAACATGCTCAAGCTCACGCGGCATCTCTTCGAGTGGAACCCCAAAGCCCAGTATGCGGATTATTACGAGCGGGCGCTTTACAACCATATCCTCGCCTCGATCGATCCCCAGACCGGAATGATGACCTATTTCCTGTCGCTGGCCCCCGGGCATTTCAAGGTTTACTGCACGCCGACAGAATCGTTCTGGTGCTGCACCGGCACCGGCGTGGAAAATCATGCCAAATACGGCGACAGCATTTATTTCCACAATGATTCGACGCTGTGGGTGAATCTTTTCATCCCATCGGAACTGAACTGGCGGGAAAAAGGGATCACCGTTCGCCAGCAAACAAAATTTCCCGAGGAAGAAGGCACGACGCTGATTTTCCACCTGGTGCAGCCGACGAAATTGACGGTCAATCTTCGTGTTCCCTACTGGGCGACCCGCGGCATGACGGTGAAAGTGAACGGCAAAGTCCAGCCATGCAGCGCCCCGCCGGAAAGTTATTTCGCGCTAGAGAGGGAGTGGAAAGACGGCGACCGCGTGGAGATGCTGATGCCGATGGGCCTTCACATCCATCACGCCGCGGACTTGAAGAATTACGTCGCGATCATGTACGGCCCGATCGTCCTCGCCGGTGAATTCGGCACCGAAGGCGTCCCCATTCCACCCGAGGCGGCGAAGGACCAGAATCATTTCAACAAGACGCCCAACGTCGAGATTCCCGTGCTGGCAACAGATAGCGACGACGCCGGCAAATGGCTTAAGCCCGTCGCGGGTGAGCCGCTGACATTCCGCACCGTCGGCGTGGGCAAGCCGAATGATGCGACGATGATCCCGCTTTACTCGGTTCGCTACCAGCGATACACGGTCTACTGGAAGATGACCGCGCAGCAATAAGACGGGCTAATTTTCCACCGCAACGGCCCGCTCGCGCGGAGCTGGAATATTGGGAGCACGCGGTGTGCGCCGGCGTGATTTGGCGTAGAGCAATGCCCCAAGGGCGAAAATCGTCCCGCCGATGAATAAAAAACAGAGCCGCTTCTTTGCCGCCGGCTGCGGAATTGCCATGAGAAGAAGCACAAACGCGCCGTAAACAAGGCACAGCCCGCCGATCATGCGATAGATCACCTGGTCATAATCGGCGATGCCCTCGCGCACTGCGTCGATCGGTGTCGCCAGCTTTTTGAAGAAATCCTCGACATTCTCCCGGTGCCCAGCGCTGCTCCTGTCGAAAAAGAAACTCGTGCCGAAAAACCAGATGGAGCAGACCACCAGGTCGGCAAGCACCGGCGCAAACGTCGCAAATTCCGAGGCCGATTCCTCCGACGTCAGCGGCGCGTGGACACCCAGCCAACCCAGGCACCTCTGCGGATCGGCGTGGAAGGTGACGAAGTACGAAACGATAAACCCGACGACGGCGGTGCTCCACCCGCTCCACGCCGGGGTTTTTTTGTAAAGCAGCCCGTAAAACAGCGGGATCACCAATGGAAAAAGCAACGTCGCCGCCAGGCGGTTGGTGAAATCAAACAGCCCCGCTTCGCGATATCGATTCACCACCAGCGCGATCAGGACGATGATCGCGCCAAACACCCCGGTGCAGAGTTTGCTCACCACGAGCAGATGTTTTTCGGAACTTTTGGGTGCGAGGATCGGTTGATAGAAATTGCGCACAAACACACCGGCGCCCTTGTTCAATCCCGCATCGGTGGAGGTGAGCGTCGCTCCGAACATCGCGCACAGCAGCAGGGCGATCATACCCGTCGGCATGACGTCGCGGCTGACGGCCACAAACGCCGCTTCGTATTCGTGCCTCGGCAGCACCGAATGGTATTCCGCCGCCAGGTTCGGGTGGGTGACGTGGGCAACCATCGCGGGAATGATCCAGAAGATGGGGCCGATGATCCCGCCGATCAGCGGAATCAGCGCCATCCGCCGCGCGTCTTTGTCGCTCTTGGCCATGAGATACATGACCGAGCCTTCCATCTGATTCGTATCAAAGAATTTCAGCAGTCCAAAGCCGGCGATGAACAGCAGCAGCACCGTGGGCCGCGAGAGGTCGGTCCACTTGAAATAGTAATTTGGAAGCTGGTGAACCAGCCCGGACACGCCATTCACCGCGGGTTGCCGCAACGCCAGAAAGCTGGTGACGATCGTGATGGTCATCACCAGCAGCATCTGCACGAAATCACTGGCCAGCACGGCCCACGCACCGCCGACCACCGCCACCAGCGTGACCGTCGCGCCGAGAACGATCAGCGATGAACTCACCGGCACATGAAACACCGCGGAGATGAAAACCCCGATGGAATTAATCCCCACGCCGCTGAAAAATAGCAGCAATACCAGCCGGATATAGGTGTAAAACTGCTGCGTTCCCCTGCCATAACGCTGCAGCACCGCTTCGACGTAGGTCACCACGCGCATGCGCCGAAATCGCACCCCGGTGTAGCAAACGACAAACAGGGTTGCGGGAACGCTGGCATAAAACACGATCATGACGATCGTTCCCGCGAGATAAACTTTCCCCGCCGCGCCGGTGAATGCCCAGGCGCTGAACGTCGCCAGCCAAGCCGAGGTGCCGGTAATCCACCACGGCATCGCTCCACCGCACCGGAAATAATCGGAAGTATTTTTGCTCAGCCGGCGAAAAATCAGACCGATGGCAAGAATGAAAACGACGTAAAACGCCATGATGAGCTTGTCGTAGATCGTAATCATGGGTTCGTTTCATTTGAGGAGATTGAACGATCTCTCCACCGGCTCGGCCGTCTGCACGGGTGACGTACCGCCGCGCCCATATTGCCAGGCGACCACCGTTACTTTCAAGGGGAATTTCGCCCGCGGCGGAATCGGCAGAAACGCGAGCGCGTCATCGCCGTCGATCTCCACCGGGCCCGAAACTACGAAATATTGAACCGCCAAGCCGGAACTGGCTGTTGCCTCAAGCTTCAGCGATTTAATATCGGCCGCTTGATCCGCTATCTGCGGAAATACGATCGTTTGAGGTTGTCCCCCCTTGCGCCGGATATCGATCCAGACGTGCAGCGGACGGTCCGCCGAGCGATAAACCGCATCGCCCGGGGAGGTGGCAATGATCCACGGGTCCCACGGATTTCCCTGCCGTTCGATGCCGCCGCGGGTGAGCCAAACACGGAAGGTGTCGGGCCCGACCTGCCTGAGAGCCCCGGAGCCGGCGTGAAAATAGACGCCGCCCGAGGCATGACCCAGCGAGTCATCGCCGTAACGCAACTGAGCCGGAGCTTTATCCAGGAAGCACGCCTGGACTTTCCACGTGACGCCGTCGGCGAGCAATGTGGGATGAATTTCGGCGCTCCCGGTTTTGTCGAGCGGGGCGGGTTTCCCATTGATCAGAAAATCGACGACCTGCGGTTTTTTCGCCAGGCGCTCGCTCATATATTGATCGATCGCCGACGCCAGCTCGCCGTCGAGATACCACGCCGCGGATTGTTTATCGCCGGGATAATCCTCGTAGGGATATGCCTTGAAATCGGCCCGGCCAAGGGTCGCCGGATCGACCAGAACGCCCGATTCGGCTGGAACAACTTTCAGTTTCGTCAGCCCGTCCATCGGCTCATCGGCGGGGACGCGCGCCGCCATCGACTTGCGGATAAACATGCCAAGGATTTTCGCGGATGCCGGTTGCCATGCGTAGTGGCCATTGCCGATCTCGACGTATTCCCCCAGAAGCGCATTGGAGGCGGCGCGTGTTTTGGCAATCACGCCGGCGTCCTTGGCCCACGACAGGCCCCATTTGGGACCGCCGACTTCCGCCCATTCGGAATCGGTGTAAAGAATCGGCACCCCCACGGCGGCGTTGCCGGGAATCCACCCTTTGTAGGGAATCGATGCGATTACCCGATCGGGATTGGTGGAGGTATATCCCCACACAAACGGCGTCGCCGCCGAATGCCCGACCGTGATCAACGGAGCAAATTCGATCTCGCTGTAGCCTGACTCGGCGGCGAAATCGCTCAGCAGCTGCTGAAGCTGGCGGCTTCCTTCCTTCGGATCCTTAAACCCCAGCGCCAGGGCGGGATCATTTTTGTGCGTGGAGACCGAGCCGGGGGCGATGTAGAGAATGGCCAGATTTTCAGCGGCGCACGCATCGCGAAAATCGCCGTTCTGGAACATCAATTTTTCGAGCATGTTCTGAAGTCCGACCACCACGCCGCGCACGTGCGGGCACGCCGGTGGAATCCAAAGATAAGCCCGCCGCTCAAACTGCGGCGACGGCATCGGAACCGACCATTGGTAGGTCGTATCAATCCGCTCAATCGGCGGGGGCTGGGTTTGGGCGGGGGTGAACGCAACGGGCGATGGAGCGATTGTTGGAAACGTCTGGGCGCTTCCATTTATTGACAGAAATGGGATCAGCAGGAATGCAAGTGCGAGGCGATGGTTGGTTACCATGGTTTGCGAATTCGGAGCAGAACTTCTACGGATACACCCCGTGCACGTTCGTATCCCCAGACGGGCTTTTCACCTGCAGTATTCTCTCTGCTTCGGTTGTGTTGGGACTGATCCATCGTGTATCGCCCGGCAATTTAATCTGTGTTCCGGTCGCGTAGATCGTCAACACCTGACCCTCTGTCGTGCCATCTGGATTTTGCTGAAGCTCAGCAATTCTTTGCCGGGCGGAATCGGTTAATCGTTCGAGATAGCCGACGAACGGTTGGCCGTCGCCGCCCTCGTACACGTACGCCTTATAGGCAGTTTTTCCATTATGATCGAACGGATAGATTTTATTCACATCGTCCGCGAAGAATGTCTTGCCGTCATCGTCGCTGTAGTACGCCTGTTTGAGCCGAGCAGGAATTCCACTGCTAGTGCTGCGGATGACCAGCACGCTGCCCAGGATAATGAACACCGAGCAAAGTCCGATTGCCAACGGCTGATTTTTGTTGATCGTCTCGCGGAGACCCATCGGAATCCCTGATCATTTCACAGTCAAGTAGATTACGGCGCTTGCATCGGGTCGAGCCGAGAGTTCGGAATGATGCACTGGTTGCCATAATTGATATCACCGTTGGTGGTACCCTGGGTAAGATCGATCTGGGGAGCTTTTGTGATATTACCAGTTACTTCGCCCTGCTCAATGCTTACAGCCTGCACCGATCCATCCGCATAACAAATATTGCTGATTCCCTTGAGGGCTGGATATCCGCCGGCAAGATATGGGTTACGCGAATCGGTCGCCGGTTTCACAGAATGAACCGGAGCCGCCGCATAAATACATTGATGAGACACTCCATTCACCGTTTCATACAGCGGGCTGTTGGACCAGATCGGGAGCGCTTGCGTGCCTCGGTCGTCATACTGACAAAACACGACAAGTTGTGGGTAATCCATGAACATAATGGTTTCAGACGCATGGGGAATGGTTCTATACGGAGACGCCGTGTAGACAGTTGGACTGCTGCCGGGAACGGGTATTGGATGGGCCGTCCCCTCATTCCGCGTCTCGCCGCCGCCGAGCATCAGACTGTACATATATGAATAATATCCGTAGACATTTATTTTCAGTCCCGTAGCGCCATTGTAATAACCGCTTGTAGCAGCGTAGGTCCCGCTGATGTTCTGAAACAGCATTGTATCGACGACGCTTGGACAATACCTAACTGTGCTCAGAACGGGCAGATCGAGCACATTCCATAGAGTCGGCGATTTCATTGCCCCGCCGCCCGCCGTATTGGTAGTGGAGGTAAGAATATTAAAATAACACGGCGGACAAACGCCATTGTTCTGCTCCATATACATAAATGTAGCCTGGCCAAGCTGACGCATATTGGACGCGCACTGCACCAGTTTGGCCTGTTCGCGCGCTTTATTGAGTGCCGGCAAAAGGATCCCGATCAGCAGAGCGATGATGGCAATCACCACCAGCAGTTCGACCAGCGTAAATCCGGATACTCTGCGTTTCATAAAGTCCCTTTCATAGATATCGGCACTTTCAGCTCCCTCGTTTGTTCGCCTTCCGCCGCCGCCGCGACAGCAGGCCGATCGTTCCCACGGTCAGCAATCCCACGGATGCCGGTTCCGGAACGCTCGACACGCCGCTCAGACTGATCCCGTTGGCCGCGGCGAAATCATCCAGGGCCGACAGATCCGCGGCCGACACCGCCGACTGGCTGGCGAACTGATTGAAGTTGTCCGCCAGCAGAACGAAGTCGTCGCCGTTGACCGTGTTGCTGTAGTTGAAGTCCCCCTTGTCCCAGCCGGCCGTCACCGAGTCGTTGAAGTTCGCGGCCATCAGCGTGAAGTCGGCGCCGTTCACCTTGTAGTCCAGGTTCGCATCGCCCAGCAATGTGTAGGCGATTTCGATCTGGCCGGAGGAGAGACCCGCGGGGTTACCCACATCGGCCGCATCGGCGTAACCGATGCCGTAGCTGGGGTTCGACTGCGCCGTCGTCGACATGATGCCATTGCCGGTCCATGTGCCACTGTTGTAGCCCGCCTTGATCCACGCGGCGATCGAGGCGATCGGGTCGTTGCCGGGGGTGTAATCGATGATGATGTGGTTGTTGGTGATATCCAGTGTGCCGTTACCGCTGATCCCCAGCGAGGTGAGGTTCACGTTGCTGGCGGGCGCGGGACCAATGTCGCTGCCGGCGGTGACGTTGGTGGCAAGCTGCACGATGCCGCCAGTGATGGTCAGTGCACCGGTGGGCAGTGCGCTGGTGGTGGAACTGGTGCGCTCGATGACCAGCTCGCCGTTGCTCACACTCGTCCCGCCGCTGTAGCTGTTGGCCGTGGCGAGAATCAGTGTTCCCGTGCCGCTCTTGGTGAGCGAGCCGGTGCCGGCGATGCTTCCCGTGCCGCTGATCGTGTAGCTACCCGTGCTGTTGACCGTGATCCCGCCGGGATGCACGGTGCCGTTGAGCGTTACCGAGTAGTTGGCCGCGGTGCTGCTGGGGTTGTTGTCGTTGAACGTGACGGTGTCGGGATCGGCATACATCACGTTGCCGCTACCGCTGTTCCAGTTGGAACTGGAGGTATCCCACAGGTTGTTGCCGCCGGCGTTGTTCCAGGTGAGGGACAGCGGGCCGGAGGTGGCGACCACCAGGTCGATGTATCCCATATCGACGGTATTATTCAGGCTCCACGTCAATCCCGCCGGGGCGCTCGGAAGCGTGAAGTTCCCCAGCGGAATCGCGTCGACGACGGTGCCGCTGCTTTGGTCGCCGATGAGACGATAGTCATCGCCCGCCACCGGCGTGCCGCCGAAGGACATGTTGGTGCCAGCTCCGACGCTGACGGTTCCCGAGCCCAGGACAAGCAGATCGCCATTGGTAATCTCAGGCCCAGCGCCGGAGCCGAGATCGAAATTGAGTGTGGTAAGCGAACTGGAGGTGAGCCCACCGACGGTGAGGGTTCCGACCGATCCGATTCCGCCCGGCGCGATGGTGTGACCGCCCGAACCTGCAAGGACATTGCCGCTGATGGAACCAACCGCGCCGCTGGCGAACACGCCGCCGTTGAGCGTGACATTGCCCGTGCCCGTGCCCGAGCCGGTGGTGTTGGCGACGGTGAAAGTCCCGCTGTTCACCGTCGTCCCACCGGTGTAGGTGTTCGCTCCTGAAAGGGTCTGGGCGCCGGTCCCGCTGAATTCCAACTGGCCGGCATTGCTGATGGTGCCTGAGAAGCTGTAGTTTCCGGCACCCGAAAGGTTCAGGGTTGCGGCGGCGTTTGCGATGATCACGCTGCTTCCGCCCGCGCCGCTCACGACATCATCCAGACCGGCGATATTCAGGTTTTGAGTTCCATTGTCCAGGATCGAAGTGCTGTCCAATGTGACGGTCGTGGAAGCGCCCAAGCCGCCGGTCACCGTTTTGAAATTACCGCTGTCCACGATGAGAAGATTTCCGGTGAAAGAGGAGGCGTTGCCGGTATTGTTGAAATCGACGAATTTTGTCGTCGCCCCGCCGCCGCTGATCGTGATGAGAGATGAGCCCGTGATCTGTCCCGAAACGAAAATCGCGCCGTTAGAGGTGGTCTCGAATGTCGCGGCGTTGTTGAGCGCGACGTTGCCGCTGAAGTCGTAGTCGGAGCCCTTGGTGTTTTCGATTGTGTAAGTTCCGGTACCGCCGCCGGCGATGACGATGGGATTGGTGTTCGTCAGCGTTGCGCCGGCGGTGTTGATGAGACTGGCGGAGTTGGCGCTCACGCCGTCACCGAGGGTGATGGTTCCGGTGCCGAGCGCGCCGGCAATGCCCTGAATGATCGTGCCATCGTTGATGGTGGTTCCACCCGTGTAACTGCCCGCGCCGGAAAGGGTCAAAGTGCCTGAACCATTCTTGACGAGTAAAAGAACGTCGGGATCGCCGCCCGAGCCGTTGTTGATTCCACCGGCGTACGAGCTGGCGGCGCTGCTATTGGCCGTGAGGGTGAGGGATGCTCCGGTGTTGGACGTGGAGGTAATGGCGCCGCTCGCGCCGACGCCGCTGAGCGTGCCGACCGTGAGGTTGTGGCCGTCGAGGTCGAGCGTGGCGTTGCTGACGGTCAGATTGCCGCTGGAGGAGCCAAGCGCGCCCGCGCTGCCCATCTGGAGGTCTCCGGCGGTAATCGAGGTTCCGCCGGAATAATTGTTGGAACCGGTGAAAGTCATCGTGCCGGTGCCGGTACTGACGATTGCCAATTGTCCGGCGCCGTCGGTGATGGTTCCGGCATAGCTGCTGGACGCCGTGGTGGTGGAACCGATGGTGAGCGTGCTCTGGGTGCTCGATGCGGTGTTGGTGATGGTCCCGCCCGCGCCGGCCAGGAGAGCGACCGTGTCACTGTGGCCGTTCATGTCCAGCGTTCCGGAGTTGATCGTGATGGTTCCACCGGTGGTGATCTCATCCGTGCTGGCGCCGGTGAATTGGACGGTGGCGCCGGCGATGGTCATGCCGCGGTCAACGGCGATGAAGTTGGCGGGCATGTTGAGGAGCACGGTGCCGCTGTTGGCGACCAGGTCGAGCAGATTATCGTGGTTGGTCGTGTTGGAATCGCCCAGGGTGAGCGTGCCGGTGCTGTTGTCGGTAAGGGTGAACGTGGCGCTGCTCTGGACGCGCTGCAGGGTGATATTTCCAGGGCCGCCGACGGTGAAAGAGGGGCTGACAAGCATGTCGGCGTTTACGAAGGCGGTGTTTGACGTGCTGCTGTTAATCAGCGCTCCCCCTTCGCCAGTGGCGCCGACGCCAGTGACGGTAATTGCATTGGTGATGGCCTGCCCGTCGAGATCGAGTGTGGAGTTGACGGCGACAGCAGCCGGGCCGGTCCCCAGCGCGGTCGCATTTTGGATCTGAATCGTTCCCGCATGGACGGTCGTTCCGCCGCTATAGGTGTTCGCGTTGGACAGAACGAGCATGGCTGTTCCCATCTTAGTCAGAGCCACGGTTCCGGAGCCATTGCTGATAACACCCGCATAGGTTGTGTTGCTTGGGATGGTGAAGGTGAGCGAAGCCGCGGTGGCACTGCTGTCGGTAATTACCGGCGTTGATGCCCCGGTGCTGGAGAAATTTCCGACAGTGACGGCGTTGCCATGCAGATCGAGCGTGCCGCCGTTGACCGCGAGAGAGCCGCTGGTGGAACCCAGTCCGGTTGCGCTGCCAAGCTGGAGTGTTCCCGAGGTGATCGTGGTGCCACCGGAATAGCCGTTGTTGCCTGAGAAGATCGTGAGCCCGCTTCCCGAGCCGTTGATGTTGATCGATCCGCCGCCGCCGATGTTGCCGCTGACGGTGAGGTTGTTGCTGGAATTGTTCGCCCAGGTCTGGGTGCCATTGACGCCCATCGCGGCGGCGATGCTGACGGCGCCGGCGCCGTTTTGGATGGTGAGCCCGCCCGATTCAAGAGTCAACGTGTTGCCGTCGGCATTCACGGTCACCGCGCCGGTTCCGCTGAGGAATGTGAGACTGCCGATGTCCATGCTCTGCCCGAGCGTGTTGGTCAGATTGGTAGCGCCTGTGTTGGCAAAGTAGACATTGGTTGTAGACCCGGGTAAGGCGTTCACATAAGTCGCCCCGTTCAGAGTCGTTGTGAAGTTGCCATTGCCGCCGCTGTTGCTGGACCACATGCTGCCCATGGAGCCTTGCCAATAGGCGCTCGCGGGAGCGGCTGCGCCGCTGGTTTCCAGCAAAACCTGCGTCGAGGTGACAGTAAGCGATCCGGTGACGCCAAAGCCCAGCGAAGACGCGGCAAGAGTGAACCCACCGACGGTCGTTCCCGAACCAGTGGCGAATCCCGCACCGGTGCCCGCGGCGAAATTCAGCAGCGGAAGCGACTGTGTGCCGGAGAGACCGAGATTGGTGATGTTGATGGTTGCCCCGCCCGCGCCAACGCTGAGCGTGCTGGTGCCCAGGTTGATTTCATCCGCCGAACTTCCGGCTTCTAAATCCAGCACCGACGGCAACCCGGATGAGGCGCCACCAAGACTCAAGCCGCCGCTGAGCGTCAAGGTCCCGGCCGATCCGTTGACCATGTTAATTATACCCTGCGCCGGACTGCTCGCTCCGCCCGCAACGGTCACCGCGGCGGCCACGGTGCCGGTGCCCGAGAGCGTACCGCCGCCGTTGACGCCCACAGTGCCATTCACCTTGCCAAGGACGTTAAGGACACCGCCGTTGATGGAAACCGCGCTGCCGGCGGCAAGAACGCCGGTGGACCCGACGCTGAGCGTTCCGCCATTGACGGTTGTCGCTCCAGTGAAGGTGTTTGTGCCGTTCAATGTCTGATTGTCCGTGCCGGTCTTTGTCAGGGCGACCGTCGCTCCGCTTGCACCGTTGGCGATGACACCCCCGAATGTCGGCGTGTCGGACGAGCTGTTGCCGATGGAGTAAGTAACCGCCGTAGCGACATTGCTCTGAAGGATTCCGACCGTGGTAAGGCCGCCGTTGACGCCATTGATCAATTCGCCGAAGGTGAGGGTGGTTGGCGTTGCGGCGCCATTGTATTGCACTCTGCCCGTTCCGCCGTTGCCGTTATTGCCGGTCCACATGAGGTTCATGCCGGAGTTGCCGGTGAACGATCCGCTCATGTCAATGCCGCCGATGTCGCTGGTGTCCAGGGCGAGCGTACCGGTGAAATTCGCGGTGCTGCCGCTGAAGGAGATAAGATTCGTGTTGCCCGAGTTGCTCCAGAGACCGAGTATTCCGCCACTATCGGTGATAGCGCCCGAGAACCCGCCGGTCCCCGCCCCCGTGCTTTCCATATGCAAAATACCGCCTCGCGACGTAACGGTAATGGGATTGGCTACGTTCAGCGAAGCGGTGACGAATAACTGGCCGTTGTCCAGCGTGATCGTATTGCTCCCGCTGGGGAGTGCCGCAAGCGTGTTGGTGCGCAAACCCTCGCCACTACCGGCAGCAAGAAAGCCGCCCGTCGCCAAAAAATTTGACGTGGTCAGACTGCTGGCAGTGGAAGATTGAACCTCCAACGTACCGCTGTAGCTGTCATTTGTATCCGTTAACTGAACGTTATTACTGGCAGACGTGCTGAGGTTATTGCCGCGAAGCGTGAGGGACAACTGCCCGGTGAAACGCGTACCGACAACACTGCCGCCGGTCGTGCCATCATTGATGGTCAATGAGCCGCCGGCCGAGCTGCTGGTGATAATCCCGGCGTTGTCATTCGTCGTGGAGGAACCAAGTGTGCCGATTGTCTGAGAAGTTCCGGCGAGATTAATTACATCCGTTATACCACCGGTGCTCATCGTCACATTGGTCAAGTCCGCGGAGTTGGAACCCAGAACATTGCCGGCTCCGAAGGTGAGGGTCGTACCGTTGCCGACGGTGGTGGCGCCGGTGTAAGTGTCTGTGCCGGAAAGGGTGAGCGTTCCCGCGCCGGAGGTGGTGAGGCCACCGGCCGCTCCACTGATGTTGCCGCCGAGCGTGACGTTTCCGCCGCCGGTGGTCAGCGTCACGGTGCGGACGGCGGTGGTGACGATCGCGTCGTTGATCGTCTCAAGGCTCGTACTGCTGTTGAGGATATTGCCGGTAAGCGTGAACCCGTTGGTGCCGGCGGTGGCCGGGTTGATGATGAAAGACGCCGCGCCCGAGTTGAACGTGATGCCCGCAACGCTGTACGTGCCGGGCGTCATCAGGTTGTCGGTGAGGGTCGTGCCCGAAGTTCCGGCAGCGGCGAAGACCAGTGAGTCGCCGGTGGCGGGTGGATTGTTTCCATTGCCCGGCCAATTCAATCCATCGGCCCAGTTCGCCGAGTCGTTTCCGACCCAGGTATCGGTCGCGGCGGTCGCTCGGCCATTGCTTATTGCGAACATCGCAAATGCAACTGCGCTGGCGGTGGCCAAACGTCCGCGGGATTTGCATGACAAACGGCGCGAGTTCCCCGACCCATTAATAATTCGCGATGCCATTCTCTCCTCCGATGTGATAGGCCTGACCACGTGACGTTCCTCGTTTCGACGGTCACGAAATGCTGGCGATTCGTCCGCAGCAGCGGGGGTTCCCATCACGGGCAACCACTGTCACTGATCCGCTGATTCGCAGGTTCTCCGCAACTGCCTCCGGCGGATCGCCTTTTCGCCAATGTCAAGAGTATGTAATGGCGGCGTGTGCAATTCCACGTCATATAGCGCCTGTTTCTTGGTCGAAACGCGCATGGCCGAGTTGACCCGAAACACGTTGTTTTGGCACATACTTATCTTTGGATTCGATGGGATACCGTCAGCAGGGGTTATTGGACCTATCAGCGCCAAAACGGGTCGTTCTCAGCCCCCCAAAGCTTGTGATTGGAGAAGGATTGCCCATCATTTAAGTGGAAAATTCGCCGGTTATTTTGGGCTGGATATCCTTGCACGTCGAAAAGCGGCGGGGGTCGTTTTGGTGACTTTGCGAAATGCCTGATAAAAACTCTTGATTTCCGCATAGCCGCATCGGCTGGCCGTTTCATTGACCGTCAAGTCCGGTTCCATGAGCAGGCGCTGGGCCGTTTCGATTCTAATACGGGTGATCTCATCGTGCGGCGTCCTTCCGAAATGTGCGGCGAATTGCTGCTCGAGCCATCGCCTCCCCACCGGCACGACCCGCAAGGCGTCCTGAACCGTGCAGGGTTCGCACGCATGTTCGCGAATATATCGCATCACCAGGGCCAGATTGGGATCGTCGATCGCCAGGACATCGGTGCTCTGGCGCGCCACCACGCCGATCGGTGGAAGGCGCACCATCCGCTCGCCGGGCTCGAGTTTCTCGCCGGCGAGCAGACGGTCGAGCGTCCTGGCGGCGGCGTAGCCCATTCGCGTGTAATCCGGATCGATGCTTGAAAGGGGCGGCCACGCGCATTCGCACAGCAGTTCATCGTTGTTCAGGCCGATGATCGCCACCTGGTCGGGAACACCGACGTCCGCTTCCAGGCAGGCTTCGGCAAGATCATGGGATGCAGAATCGTCAAACGCCATGATGCCGACAGGCTTGGGAATTTCGCGCAACCATCGCATGAGTTCCGGGCGGTGAGCGTGAATCATCCATTGCTGCGGGCTGGGCGCACTGATTGGACATTCGATGCACGCGTACCCTTTGGCTTCAAGCGTGCGTTGAAACCCGGCAAGACGTACCGGATTTACGGGGTGGGATTTGGTGCCGTAGAACGCGAATCGCTCGAGCCGGCATTCCACGAGATGTTCCGCCGCCATGGCTCCGGCGGCCTCATCGTCGAGAGCGACGACCGGCGTCAGGTTTGGATCACCACCCCCCGAACAATGGATCACATTGGGGCAGTGATCGCGTGCAAACGCGAAGATGTCGGTGGTCATCCCGGCGACGATGACGCCGTCAAATTGGGGCCACTCACTGCGCGTGTCCAGAAACCCCTGCATTTCCTTGTAAAGAAGCCATCGTCGCTGCAGATTCGCATACCGCGAGATGCCCAGAAGGATGGCCCTTCCGTAGGCGCTGAAGCCATCCACCAGCACCCCGACGAGTGGCCTGTGGGGCTGTTTTGTCCGCGGGGGGTTTGTTCGCAAAGCGACAAGAATATAACGCAAAACAGGGTAACTTCCAGAACCAAATTGAGACATACTCTGTCGCGGCGGGAAGGAAGTCGCGTCCCGGCGCCTGCCTTCGGGACGCGATGAAAGAGGCTTCCATGGGAAAACTGCGCGGACTTTTTGTTCTTGATGAAAATGCCTGTGAGATGGTGTATGGCCCGGACGAGCGGTGCGCAATCGCACGTCATGTGGACTTCATCGCTCCACCGCAAACGAGCCGGTCCATCGCCGAGCGTAAAGACCTTCTGCTGACGACCGAAGTGATCTTTTCCGGGTGGGGCGCGCCTATTCTGGATGACGATTTTCTCACCGCGGCGCCACAACTCAAAGCGATGTTTTACGGCGCGGGATCGACCGCTAAATTCATGACCCTCAGTGCCTGGGAACGCGGAATTCTCGTCACCAGCGCTTACGCAGCCAACGCGGTTCCCGTTTCCGAATATACGTTGTCGATGATCCTGTTTTCCCTCAAGCACGGTTGGCGATTGATTCGCGAGCTGCGCAGGATGCCCCCGCACCCGGATCGGAACACCGCGTTCGGTTGTTACGGCAGCACCGTGGGACTGATCTCCCTCGGAATCATCGCCCGAACGCTCGTGAAACTTCTTCGCGCTTTCGATCTTCGGGTACTGGCGTACGATCCGTATGTCTCGGTCGAAGCGGCAAGAGATCTGGGCGTTCGGCTCGTGTCGCTGAATGAGATTTTCGATCAGAGCGATGTCGTGTCGCTCCACACCCCTTTGCTTCCTGAAACCACCGGAATGATCAGGGGCAGCCACTTCAACCGCATGAAGCAGGGCGGCACCTTCATCAACACGGCGCGCGGCGAGGTGGTGCGAGAAGAGGAAATGGTTGAGGCGCTGAGGCGCCGAAGCGATCTGCAGGCCATTCTCGACGTGACGCAGCATGAGCCGACGGACCCCAAATCCCCACTGTTCGATTTACCCAATGTCGTGCTGACGCCGCACATGGCAGGATCGGTTGGAAACGAATGCAGGCGGATGGGCCGATACATGGTCGAGGAACTTGAACGCTATATCCAGAACAAACCGTTGCAATGGGTGATCACGCCGGAGTTGGCGCAGAACACTTCGCACCGCCCGGTCAGCGTTGCAACGAATATTGGCCCCAAACATTCCAAGCGAGTCACCGCCGCAACCTGATTTGAATCGGGCTGCAGGCATTCGCCGGCGAAAGCCCCTCTGCGAGAGGCGCGAGGAAACGTGATGAAGCCCAATACCTTTGCGGGGCGCCCATCGACGGTCAATCAGACAATCCTGCGCCGAGCGATCTGCGAAGTTCTGGAGAAACGCCTTCTCCTGACCGCTTCAAATGCGATTGATGAAATCGACTTCGGCAATGCCGCCTCGGAATCGGCACACGATTTCGATGCGGGAGACACCACGCTTCCCCCCAGCGGGACGGGCGCACTGGGATTGACGTATCGGGAAATCGCCGGCCCGGCTTCGGGCACGGGCGTCGGTTCCAACAATGAAGTTCTGACCTTCACCGTGACGGTCGATCCGTTCGAACAGAACTACCTGACGATCAAGCTGTGGGGCAGCGATACGACTCCGGGAGTGATTTATCTTTTTAACTCCACGGCCGGCTACAACATCGCCAATTACGATCAGACCTCCACGCCCTGGCTGGATTGGCAGGTATCGGACGGTCAACCGGCATTTCCGGGACGTTTTTATTACGACACCACGCCGATCCCTCTGAGCTGGACGCAGGGAACAACGTCCGTGACGCTGACGCTCAACGCCGCGGAAAACTACGAGCGTTACAACGGCGACACCACGGTTCAGTTGGCGACCGGTCAGACCACGCGCCCGATTTACAGCGCCTATGTCACCACCAATCCCGATTTCGTTCCGGACAGTTCCAGCGCCACCGGATCGGCGCCCACAGCTACATCCCCGACACTTGGGACCGTCAGTTCATCGCAGGCGCTTTCGCTTCTACAGTCGATGTGGAACAGCATCTATTCCGGATCGAGTTCTTATTTCAGCTCGGTCACGGCGCGGCAAATTCAACCGGGAACGAGCGGCGCGCCGGCGGAAGTGATCGGACTGGATTTATTCACCAACCAAACCACCTGGCTGCAGACAAGCCATACGGCCGCGCAGTGGGACGCGCAGATCGCCTCGCAGCTCGAGGGGCCGGGATACACCGCTCTTCCCGATGAATTGCTGAGCGTGCTTTCCGTCGCGTATCTCACGCCTCGTCCCGCTGGCGTCACGGGCGCAAACGATCAGTACAGCTCGACTCTGCTCAAGGACATTGTAGAAGCCCTGGATGGTTCGACTTATGAACAGGGCAGCGACGGGGGATTCCCCTGCGAAGGAGGCGCCTGGGTGGGACTCACCTCCGCCGGTGGACTGCGCACGCCGGTGGGCACCTCCGGATATCTGCAGGGCATCGACTGCCAGGTCTTCGGAGATGTGATCCTCGCGCTGCTGGATGATCCGACGGGCGGGCCCGCATTCACCGCCTACCTTGGCCAGACCTACGATGCCAACCTCGACGGCAGTGCCGTTCTCCGCGCCACCGCCTACGAGCGGATGCTTTACGAGAACATGAATTATCTGGAAACGGTGACAGGTGGAACATCCAGCCAGAATCTTTTCCAGGTTTTGGGCGTGTACGCGGATCAGGTCGGGCTGGAAAAGCTGCAGCAGCTATTTCCCAACAGCGCCTATCCCGCGCTGCCGGTTGCCGTCGGGCTCAATTTTGCCGAGCAGGTTTTGGGTTTGGCGCCGACGACTTTTCGCGGGCCGTGGACCACGCACTACGCGCTCAGCGGCGAGGGTCTCGGCCTCGATGCCAACAACAATTTTCAGGGCGGTTATGACCGCGGCTACGGAGAGTGGTTTCCCGAGCTCGCGCTTCAGATGGCCAAGCTGGCCGAGGAAGACCCGGGCGTTACCACGTCCGCCCAGATCGCCGAGGTCGCACAAATCGCCGCGCAGGCGGATAACACCGTCACCGCTTACGACCAGTTCCTGTCCACCAATCTCTATGCGACGACAAGCAACGGCACCACAACCTACGAGAGCATCATCAGCCCGGATGATGTGGTCAGCACGCGCAATCCAAACAACGCCGGCAATCTCCCGCTCGACCTCGACACGGAATTCGCCGCTTCCAATCCGAACGACGCGGCCCTGTACAATCCGCTGGCTGCGCGGTCGGCATACCTTCAGGCTGAGTACGGCCAGACGCCCGAGCTTTTCTTCGACAACCAGACGGATAATTCAAACCTTCAGTACCTTCGCGAGCTGCCCGATTACATCGCCACGATCGACGGGCTGGTAAACAACACGCCGGCGACGAAACTGCCGGGTGAAAGCGCCGCGGGCAATTTCGCGTGGGCGGATGTCGAAGGCGGAGCGGTCGCGTTCATCAATAACGGCGAGCGCGTCTACATGACCATCAATTACCGCGCGCCCGAGGGGGAAGTCGACAACGTCGTTCGCATCCACGACACCACCTCCACGATCGACCGGATCGCCGATGTTTACATGCCCTTCAGTGGGGCGACGGTTCAATCGGACGGCAACTTCACCGGAAATTTTAACGGCGCGTGGGTGGTGCGATATGGCCAATATCTCGTCGTCCTAAACCGCGGGACGACGGCTTATCTCGCATCGCTTCCCCAGGGGACTGGCATCGCCACCGATCTGCTCACGGGCAATACATACGCGATGGGATCAAATGCCACCGTCGCCGCGGGACAGGCGGCCATCATTTATCTCGGCTCAACCACGGTCACAAAAGCCGCGGCGCTTCAGCCCGCAGCGCCGAGCAGCGGGGCGGCCGCGTCCATCGTCGCGGGGTATCCAACCGCAACGCTGACCAACGGCCAAACCATCAGCCTCTCGGATGCGGTCTTCGACGCCTCCGGCAATCCCCTCACCACGGTGCCGGCCGTCAACTGGATCCTGCAGAGCGGAATCGGCTCGATCGATCTCAGCGGCAACTACACCGCGCCCCTCAGCGGCGCCGGCAGCGCCACGATCGTGGCGACATATAACGGAATCACCAGCAGTCCCATTACCATCAACGTCGTCCCGCTTCTGCCGGGTGGGCAGGACATCGGAACCGTCGGCGTTGCCGGCAGCGACAGTTATTCCTCCGGCGTTTACACCATCGCCGGCGCGGGAACCGGAATCACCGCTTCGACCGATTCGTTCCGCTATCTCAATCAGGCCGTCGACGGAGATTTGACTCTTATCACGCAGGTGACATCGCAAACCAACACCGGCTCTTCGGCATTCGCCGGCCTGATGGTGCGCGGCGTGTTGACGGCAACTTCGCCGTTTGCGGCGGTTGGGGTCACGCCGGCCAATACCGTGGAGTTCATTTACCGCGCGGCGGCCGGAGCGGCGACGACGGTATCCGCCAGCGTCTCCTCTACGACGAATCTTTATCTCAAGCTCGTCCGCACGGGCGCGGACGGTTCCAGTTCCACCTTCTCCGCCTATTACAGCAGCAATTACAACCCCGCAAACGGCACGGGAACGTGGACACAAGTGGGAACCAGCCAAAGTATCGCCGTCAGCAGCACCGGCATACCGGATGCCTCCTTCTTCGGCCTGGCGGTCACCTCCGCGACCACGTCGGAAACTTCGTCGGCCACTTTCGCTAACGTCTCCATCACGCGGCCAACCAGCGAAATTCCTACGGTCACGTCAATCACATACGGTCTGCACGGCAATGTGTGGGCGCAGCTTCTCCCGACCACAAATGCCAACAGCGGCGCGACCACGCTCACCAATACATGGTCCGTCGAACAGTCCCCCGTCAATTCGATCCCGGGACATTTCAGCACGTTTGACGGCGGCAGCTTTTACGCCGGCGCATCGGGGACCTACATCCTTGAGCTAACCGTCACCAATTCCGACGGACTTTTCTCCACGGGAACGGTCACCATCAATTTCCCCGTCACCCTGACGACGATGGCCGTCCTGCCCTCCTCGCCGCTGGTATTCGAGGGCGCTTCGGAGCAGTTCACAGTCGCGGCATTCGAGCAATTTGGCCAACCGATGACCACGCCGACCAACGTCACGTGGAAAATTCTCTCAGGCGGTGGATCGATCACTTCCGCGGGGCTCTTCACCGCGCCCAAGGCCGCCGGGCTCACGGAAATCCAGGCGACTTCCGGGTCCATCACCGCGATAGATTATCTCGACATCATCCCATCCATCGCGGTGCAATCCGGCTCGACGCTGAATATCAGCCTGAACACGGCCGGGCCCGTCTCGGTCGGCGCTGCCAGCGGAGGCGGGGTGACGGTCAGCCAGAACGGCGCACAGATCAGTTTCACGGGAATCACCGGCGTGACCGTCACGGAAACCGCATCCAATGATGTCCTGAATTTCAACGGCCCGCTCGCGTTGCCGTTCACGTTCGTCGGTGCCGGCAGTTCAACCGTCAATGTGAACAGCGGAACGCTCACCTTCGCCGCCAACATGGGCGGGACGATCAACCTGGGCACGCTGTCTGTGGCCGCCGGCGCAAGCACGGCGATCGCACCAACAACCACGAACAGCCCAACGACGCTGGTTCTGAGCGTGCTTTCCCTCGGAACCAGCGGCGTGCTGGATGTCGCCAACAACGAAGTTCTCATCAACTACGGCTCGGGAACCGATCCGATCTCCACCATCGCGAGCTGGATCGCATCCGGCCATGCCGGCGGCGCATGGAACGGACCCGGCATCATCTCCAGCGTTGCCCAGACCAATCCGAGTTACGGCCTTGGCTACGCCGATGCCGCGGATGCGGGCAATCCCGCGAACCTGGCGTCCGGGCAAATTGAAATCCTCTACACACTGCTTGGCGATGCCAACCTGGACGGCAAGGTGAACGGCGCCGATTTCGTGCTGATGTCGGGTGGTTTCAACCAGTCGGTGACGGCCGGGTGGGATAAGGGAGATTTCAACTACGACGGCAAAGTCAACGGCGACGATTTTGTGCTGTTGTCGGACAACTTCAACCAATTCGCCCAGATCGCCGACTCGGCGGTGGCGCCCGCGAGCAATGCGGTCGCGGCGACGGTTTCAACGCCTGTAACGTCGTCGCAATCGAGCGCGGTCGCCACCGAGTCCGGCAAGCATGCCGCCAAGACGAAAAGCCGACATCAAGGTAAGGAGCGATCGTGAGAAAACGACTGCTTATTCTGGCCTTCGCCGCTCTATTCGCGAGCCAGACTCGCGCCGCCGTGTGGCAATGGTCTTTTGCCATCCCCGGCGACATCATCGCCAACGAGGGCCAGGCGCGCGCGTTTCTCTGGATTCCACCGGATTGCTTACATGTTCGCGGCGTGATCGTCGGCCAGCACAATATGGAGGAGGAGCCGATTCTGGAGAATCCGAAGTTCCGCGACGCCCTGGATAAACTGGGATTCGCCGAAGTCTGGACGTCGCCCGCCCTCGATCTCTTCTTCCGTTTCGATAAAGGCGCGGGAGAACATTTCAACGCAATGATGGATGGGCTCGCGGCCGAATCCGGCTACGACGAGTTGCGATGGGCGCCGGTTGTGCCGATGGGTCACTCCGCGGCCGCGAGCTATCCCTGGAATTTCGCGGCCTATTTTCCGGAACGCACCCTGGCGGTCCTCTCGGTGAGCGGCCAGTGGCCGTATTACAAGGATGTCAACACACCCGACTGGGGTTCAAGGACCGTCGATTACATTCCGGGTCTGGTGTGCATGGGCGAGTACGAAGCCGCCGAGGGCCGCGCCAATGACGGGCTTCCGCAGCGCCAGCAGCATCCGCTCATGCCGCTGAGCATGTTGCAATGTCCGGGCGAGGGGCATTTCGCGCCGACGGAAAAAAAGATCGAGTATCTGACGCTTTATCTGATAAAAGCGGTTCAATATCGAATGCCCGAGAATGCGGATGCGAGCCGGCCGGTGCAACTGCGGCCGATCGATCCGACCCGCGAAGGCTGGCTGGTTGACCGGTGGCATTCAAAAGCCGGGCCATCCGTCCCAGCCGCGCCTGTCGGAAAATATACCGGCGATCCAAAGCAGGCGTTTTGGTTCTTCGACGAGGATCTGGCCCGGGCCACCGAAGCCTACGAAGCGGACACGCGCGGAAAAAAGGTCGATCTGCTGGGCTACATTCAGGATGGCAAGGTGGTGCCGCAGACCAACACGCATCAGCAGGTGAATCTCAAGTTTGAGCCGCAGGACGATGGCATCACATTCAAGCTGTCGGCGACATTTATCGATACCGTTCCCGGCGGCAGCCCTCGCCCCGCCACCTGGACCGGCCTGCCCGCCGGCTCGCCCCTCGGGCACGCCTCCGATCCCCAGGCGATCTCCATCGATCGCATTTGCGGGCCGGTCATTAAGCTGTCGCCCGACACTTTCCAGGTCCATTTTGACAAAGTGGGAATGAACAACAGGAAACGCACCGTCGAAATATGGTTGCAAGCAACCCATCCGGGCGACGATGAGTACAAGCCGATGATTCAGCAATCGCAGATGCGCATTCCATTCCGCAACACGCACGGCCCGGCGCAGCACATTTTATTTCCATCGATCAAGGATCGAGCCCAGTCGGATGGACCGGTGGAGCTTCAGGCCAGTTCAGACGCCGGTGTGCCCGTCAGTTACTATGTGCTCGCCGGCCCGGGGGAGATTACCGGCAACACGCTCACATTTACGTCCATTCCGCCGCGCGCTAAATTTCCCGTAAAAATTACCGTCGTCGCCTGGCAATACGGCCGCTCGGGCGAGTCGCCGCTGCAGACAGCCGATCCGGTGGAGCAATCGTTTAATCTGGTCAAATGAAAGGACTGCCGATCATGGGGACGTATTCGATTTGTCGGAAGCGAAGATTTGCAGAATTATTCGGCCTGACGGTGGTTGCCTTGCTGGTCGCGGTGAGTTGCGCCGCTGCGCAAGACGCCGGAAATCAAATTGCCGCAGGCGCGGCGTTCGTCCATCCCGGGCTGCTTCACACCGAGCAGGACTTCGACCGCATGCGGGAAAAAGTCGCCGCCCGCGCCGAACCGTGGCTGTCCGGCTGGAACAAACTTCTGGCCAACCGCCATTCCTCGCTCCAGTGGAAACCGCGCCCCGTGGAAGTGGTATTTCGCGGCAATCAGAGTGCCCATCCCCAAAACTATCCACTTCTGTTTAACGACATTGCGGCCGCATATGCCTGCGCATTGCGCTGGCGCGTCTCCGGCGACCCGGCGTATGCCGACAAATCGGTCGAGATCATGAACGCATGGTCGTCCATCTTGAAGAAAATCGACGGCACCAACGACAAATTCCTGGCATCGGGAATATACGGATATCAATTCGCCAACGCCGCCGAAATCATGCGCAGCTATCCCGGTTGGCACACCGACGATTTCACGCGATTTCAGGAGATGATGCTCGGAGTCTTCTATCCCATGAACCACGATTTTCTTCAGCACCACAACGGCGCGAAGATCGATCACTACTGGTGCAACTGGGATGCGTGCAACATGGCTTCCGAACTTGCCATCGGCGTGCTCTGCGATAAACGCAGCATTTACGATGACGCGATCGGCTATTTCAAACACGGAGAAGGAAACGGAGCGATCGAACATGCCGTGCTTCACCTCTATCCCGGAAATCTCGGCCAATGGCAGGAAAGCGGGCGCGATCAGGGGCACAGTTGTTTCGGCATCGGCCTGCTCGGAGCGGTTTGTGAGATGGCATGGAACCAGCACGACGACCTGTACGGGTATGATAACAATCGTTTCCTCGCCGGCGCGGAATATGTCGCCAAATACAATCTCGGCTACGACGTTCCTTACACGCTTTATAAAAACAGCGATGTTGTTCAGGAGTCTATTTCCCCCTATGGAAGAGGCGATATTCGGCCGATTTGGGCGATGGTCTATAACCATTATGTAAATCGCAAGGGCCTGAGCGCTCCCTATTCCGCAATGTTCGCGGAAAAAGTCCGGCCCGAGGGCGGTGGCGGCGACTACGGCCCCAACAGCGGTGGCTTCGACCAGCTTGGCTACGGGACTCTGACTTTTACGCGGGATCCATCCCGTTAAGATGAAAAGGCCGGTGGGGTTGGAAATAATAAAGGCCTCTCACTCCCGGATGGATCGATGCACCTGTCAAGAATTCTGATCGCAGTCGCGGGAATTTTCCTGGGTGCTAACAACATGGTCCGCGCGGCCCAGCCCTGGCTTGAACTGGGAAATTCCCAGCTTACTGACTGGTCCGGCGTGCAGCCATCCGAGAGCGCGGCCCGCTTATCCGCGCCGGGAATGGCGGTGTTTCGCTATCCCGATGCTTCGCGCGGGTTTTATCAGCACGGTTTCCGACAGGAAAACGACGGGACCGTCGATTGGTCCGACTATTACGGGCCGCATTTCGATGTGTGCCTGCTCGACGACCGCCCGGTCGAGCTGACAGTGACGCTCGGCGCGGCCGTGCCGAACGCCCGCGATCGGAAAGTCACAAGCGTTCTGGACATCGTCGGCGCGGGCTGGCATAGCCTGACCTTGCCTTGGTCAGCGTTTGGGTTTGAACAGGCCGCGACCTCATTTCTGCAATTCGGCAAGGGAATCGCCATCGCCGCGCGCTATTCCGACGGCAGTGCTACAGGCTCCGTCCAATTGAAAAACGTGCGAATCGTTCGTGCGCCCCAGGTGGCGCTGTCGTGCGATGTGCGCGGGAAATCGGCGGCGCGCGCTGGGGTCGTGAATTACGATGTCCAGCTCACCAATTGCACCAACGATAAATTGGGCATTGCACTGGGGCCCGTTCGAAACGGATGGGAAGCGATGCAGGCTTTCGTTGAACCTGCCGCTTTGATCCTTGGGCCGGGGGAATCGCAACAGGTGACATTTTCTGTGGCAATCGGTGATCGCGTCCCGCCCGGCGGACATGAGAATCAGGTGCTGCTGGCGATTCCCAACGGCAACGCGGCCGAGGCACAGCGATTGTCCTTCATCACCACCAGCGCATTTCCGCATCCCTTTATCATCCACACGGCCGCGCGGTGGGAAGAAGTGCGCCAGAAAGTTGCCCATTACCCCTGGGCAAAATCCGCGCAGGATGCGTACGTGCGCACGGCCGAGAAATGGAATGTGCCCGACATCGCCAGTCCGCCGGAAAATGATCCCAACGACAATTACGGTCCGTTTGTGTTTCATACTACCGAGGAAAACAACCTGCTGGCGGCGGCGTTTTCGTGGGAATTGACCGGTAACCGCGCCCACGCCGAAAAGGTCGCCGAATTTTTGCGCCGACTTTCCGACCCGAATCTGGGTTACCCCAGGACTTTTCGCGCGTGCAACCAGAGCCTTGTGCAGGAAGGCCATTTTTTTCAGCACGCGGCGATGGCGTACGACATCATTCATGACGCCGATGTGCTCAGCGATGCCGATCGCCGGCAGATCGAAGCAACGCTTCGTCTGCTTATCGAGACAATTGACCGGGTCAGCCGGAACGGATCGATCAATAATTGGAATCTTTCCGAAGATTGCGGGGCGTTTTACTGCGCGCTGGCGATGCAGGATCTCGTCTGGGCGAACCGCTTCTTTGCCGGGCCAAGCGGGATCGAAGATCAGCTCGGCAAAGGGACTATGGACGATGGCTGGTGGTACGAATGTTCCATCAGTTACAATATGTGGTGCGCCAGCGAATTCACGCAGGCGGCGCTCGCGTATGAGCCGTTTGGATTCAATTTCAAAACCGCGTGGGTGCCGGCGAATTTCACACCCAGCGTCATGCTTACGACGCAATTGAACGGCGGCAATGGAATCGATAGCCCGCAGCCGTGGATGAAGGACCGTCCGTTTGGAATGGATCCCACCGTCTGCGGTCCGACGCGCCGCCCGTACCGCACCATCGCCGATCTCTGGAACAGCCTACTGCCGTTCATTGATTATCGCGGCGTGATGTTCGGCGTGAACGATTCCACCGAAGCGAAAGTTGCCGGCAATCGCCCCGAAGTCAGCGGGCAGCCGTTCGAGATCGCGTATTACGCATTTCGCGATCCGCGCTATGCGTCCATCATTAAGCTGGGCGGGGGCCAGCGCGATTTGCTGTACGCAGTGCCGGAACTCCCGCAAAAAACCCCCGAGGAATACCGCGCCGACGCCTACGCCGACAACGTGGGCCTCGCCATGCTGCGGTCCCAAACTCCGGGGCGGCCGATTCGCGAGCAGATTCAGGCCGCCTTGCACTACGGCACTCACGGTTGGGCGCACGGACATTACGATCGCACCGACCTGCTCTCCCTGATGCGCTACGGCCGCAGCTTCTGGAATCCCGAATCGGTTTTCTATGTGTATGAGCCGTTCATGTACAAATTCTTCACGCAGACAAGCGTCAATCACAACATGGTGGTCGTGGACCAGAAAATGCAGCAGGCGACCCCGGGCGAGCGCCTGCTGTTTTACAGCGGATCGCTGATGCAGGCGGCGGCCGTGCAGACCACCGCGCGATGGTCGAATCCCCCCTACGGCGGGATGGTCTACGACTATGTTCCCGTGAAAACATTCGAGCAGAAAACCTGGCGCGAGGGGCGATATGTGCCGATTCCCTCGAACGCGCCGGCTTATGGAACGCTTACCGATTTCACCGAGCCGATCCTCCAGCGCCGGCTAATGATCGTCACGGACGATTACGTGCTTCTGGCGGATTATCTGAAAGGCGATGCGCCGCACACGTTCGACAACCTGCTGCAGCTCAAGGGATTTCTCGACTTGAACGGCGATCAGAAATTTCTGCGTCACGATGCCCAGTGGAACGCCGATCCGCTGGGTAGCGCCCAGTTTGTCACCGATTGCAACTGGTACGCCGCAAACGCTCCGGTGGTTGGGCGATTTGCCGAATGGTTTGGGCCGAATGTGGATGAGGAAGGCTCGCGATCGGTGGGCAACGAGCCCGGCGTGTTGAAGCTGGATGTGCATTCGCTTTGGCCAAAGCAGCAGCAGATTATGGTCGCTACCGCTCCCGAGCAGCACAACACGGAAAAACGACTGTTTTACAGTGTACAAGGAGATGGCAAGACGTTGGCGGAAGGAAAGTTCGGCGCGTGGATTTTGGGCGAAGGCGATATCAATGTCTCGCTCGACGGCGTGAAACATCTGACGCTCCAGACTCGCACGGAACTGTCGCGCCGGCCGACGCTGTTCTGGGCGGCCGCGAAAATCACGCTGCAAAATGGCAAGCAGATCGCGCTCTCCGCGCTGCCTCTCAAATTCGGAAATATCGCCAGAAGCCCGGGGCCCGACAAAGACTATCTCGGCGGTCCGGTGAAAATCGCGGGCAATTTATATACGGATGATGTTGCGGCCGAACCCGCCCACGCCGACCATCCGGGAACGATTGACGTAGATCTCACCAGCGTCAACGCGGCGAGATTCACCGCTGTAATCGGCAGCGATTATCCGCCCGGCGATGAATCACAGCGCCGGAAAACGTATGCCATCCGCAGTGAGGGAACGCAGGCGACATTTTTAACGCTCATCGAGCCTTATGAAAATCAGCCCATGGTGACATCCGCCTCCGCCACCGGACCGGGATCGTTCGGCGTGGAATTGTCCGATGGCCGCACGCAGCAGATTGAAATCGATCATCTCGACGGAGACGGAAAAAATCTGGCCGTGAAAATCCAGGAGTTCAAGGGAGGGCAAATGATCCGATCCGAAGCGTGTGATGCGGCGACATCCAATCCATGAGACATTGCCAGCAGGAAAGCACAGATCATCATTGTGCCGGCTTTATTGAGGCCGGGCGTCTGGATAAGTCAGTGACAGTGATGGTTTCAAGATCGGCAAGGTTCTTTTCTCTACTGATGCGGAGATTGGCCACGAGACGCTCGATCCCGATCAATGAACGCTGATCGTCCAACAAATCAAGCAGCGAAGCTTGGCCGGTTTCGTAGACGGATCGGCGAACATCCACGATCTGTCTGGCGCGAGGAAGAATCGTCTGCTGAAATAATTCAAGTTGACGGTCGGCGTCTCGAATCATCGCGATATCGGCCGTTAGTTGCGCGGCCAGGTCATTGCTGGATTGACGGCGCATTGCTTCGGAGGCGCGAAGATTTGCCTCGGCTTGGGTAATGGCGGCATTGATCGCTTCGTATCGGAATATCGGTATGGTCGCTTGCCCGAGCACCGATTGCGTGATGCCCATCAGGTCCGTTCCGGCGCCGAAGTTGAAATCCGGGACATATTGCAGTTTGGCGAGCCGTATCCCCTGGTCGCGTCCGTGAATCTCGTCCGCAAGAGCCCGAAGCGTTGGGTTTTGTTTCACCACCAATTCGGCCAATTCCCGATCCGCATACGCGATGGGTTGTGGCGACGGGAGATCGGCCGGTAAGGGTAAAGATGCGTCAATCGCCCGGTTCAGCAGTGCGTTGATCGCCGCGCGCTGACTTGGCAATTGCGATTGCATGTTGGTAATTTCATTGCCGGACATCTCAAGTTCATTACGGGCCTCCAGCACATCTTGCTGTCCGGAACTTCCCGTCGTATTTCGAGCGTCGGTGACGGATACCATCATTTGGAGCAATTGCCGATTACTTTGTTCCAGGCGAATCAATTCCGCGTTCAGGGAGTAGTCATAGTATGCGCTCAGCACTTTATTACGCAGTTCATATTTCGCCATCACGAATCGCTGACCGGCGGCTTTCGCGCTTTCCAGGTCTTGCCTGGCAGCCGCGTCCAGCTTGCCCGGCCATTTTATGTCCGTCATGGGATCGTTCGAGAGGCTCACTGTGCTGCTTCCCCAGCTCGCGTGCCCATTCGTGATGGTTGTGCCCGCGGCCACGTTGAGCGTTGTGATTTGTGTCCCGTCTTGTGGAATTTGTTCGATGGCGGATTGCCATTCCCAATATCGCTGTTCCAATTCCGCATTGTTAAGCAGTGCGTATTCGACCAATTGGTCAGGCGTCGGATTCTCCGGCAGAGGCGTTACCTGACGATTCTCTATTCGCTTTTGGAACGGCTTGCCTGCTTGTGCAGCGGTATCGCGTTCTTCACGCTCGCCTTGAGGATGAACGGTGCAGCCCCACAATCCCGCAATGACCACGACCATCGCCAGCCGGCAAAGAGAGGTGAACTTACTCATGGCCAAACTCCTCGCTTCCCTCAGCGTTCGCGGTCACCAGTTCATGTCGAGGCGCATCCCCATTGGGTTCTCCGCTCAGTCCAATGCCTTTGGCCACATAAAAAATGATCGGATAAATCAGAAGTTCCATCAGGAAGCTCGTGAACAGTCCTCCAAGCATCGGAGCGGCCAGACGGCGCATGACATCGGCGCCGGTCCCCGTCGCCCACAGCAAGGGAACCAGTCCGATGAAAGCGGCGGCGACCGTCATTGTTTTGGGCCTGATGCGTTTCACCGCGCCGTCATGGATGGCGCGCCAGAGATCATCGCGGGTCCGCATGCGCCCCTCAGTCTTGAAATGCTCGTAGCTGTTGTCGAGATAAAGCAGCATGACCAGACCGGTTTCAGCATCAAGGCCGGCCAATGCAATGATTCCCACCCATACGGCCAGGCTCATGTTGTAGCCAAGCAGATAAATAAACCAGATTGCTCCAACGAGGCTGAACGGCACGGCCAGCAGGACGACGCCCACTCGGAACCAGCTTCTTGTCGCTGCGTATAGCAGCATCACGATGATCATGAACGTCAACGGCACGGCCCACTTCAATCGCGCGTTGGCTTCCTGAATGTTCTCGAATTGGCCCGACCAGACGAGCGTGTATCCGGCGGGCATTTGCAGCTTCTGCTGAATCGCGGCCTGGGCATCCGCGATAAAGCTGCCGATGTCTCGGCCCGAGATATCCACGAAGACCCAGGCGGTGCGCCGCGCGTTCTCGCTTTTAATCATCGGCGGGCCCGGCTCGATCTTTACCGTGGCGACTTCACCAAGCGGGATCTGCGCGCCCGTCGGCGTCGCAATGAGCACTTGCCTGATCGACGAAGGATCGTCGCGGAGATCGCGGGCATAGCGAATATTCACGGGATATCGCTCGAGCCCTTCAACGGCAGTCGTCGTTTTCATGCCGCCGAGACTCGTGCTGATGACATCCTGCACATCGCCGCTCGTCAGGCCGTAGCGGGCGGCTTGCCGGCGATTGACATCGATGTCGAGGTAATACCCGCCAAACGATCGCTCCGGATAAGAGCTGGTCGTGCCAGGAACGCTGAGCATGATCGTCGAAGCCCGTTCGGCTAAATCGGCCAGCGTTTGCAGGTCCGGCCCCATGATTTTGATCCCCACCGGCGTCTTGATGCCGGTGGAAAGCATGTTGGTTCTGTTTTCGATGGGCATCGGCCAGGCGTTCGCCACGCCCGGCTCCGTGACGACGGCATTCAATCCGGGGTGATCTGTTCCATCGGCGTCCTGCCAGCCATAAACCAGTTCATCCATGGTGATTTTGCGCTCGCCGGGCCAGAAGGTGTGCTGGAAAGGCCAGCGCAGGATCGACGGCCACGCATCAAAAAAATAGCTCATCTTGCGCTTGCGCCATTTACCGGGGTCTGTCTCCAACCGTGTGACGCTTTCGATCATGTCCAGCGGCGCGGGATCGGTAGCGGTGTCAGCGCGGCCGATCTTGCCGTAGACGCTGACCACCTCGGGAAAAGTCTTGATCAGCTTGTCGGTCTGCTGGAGAACTTGCCGAGCCTTGGTGACGCTGATGCTCGGATCGGTCGTCGGCATGTAAAGCAAATCGCCCTCGTCCAGCGGCGGCATGAATTCGCTGCCAAGGCGCGTGAAAGGCCAGATCGCCGACGCCATGAAGGCCAGGGCCAGGACCAGCACGACCCATCGGAATTTCATCGCCGCCCAGAAGAATGGGTTGTATATCTTCTGCAATATGTAGCTGATCGGACTGTGTTTTTCGTGAATGATGTCCTGCGGCACCAATACCATCGCAGCCAGGACGGCCCAGCCTACCGCCATCCACCACCGATAGGCCTGCAAATCCGGATCAAATTCAGCCAGCGCAAACAGCAACGTCGCCGGAATCAATATTCCCGCCAGTGTGATGAGCAGGTTTACGATGCGACCCCACTTCCTGGGCAATGTGCGGGGCGTAATGAAATAAACCATCAGCACGGGAATGATCGTGATCGACAGCACCGAGGCCGACGCCATCGCAAACGTTTTGGTGAAAGCCAGGGGTTTGAACAGCCGCCCGCTTTCCCCGCCGAGCACAAACACCGGCACGAAGCTGACCGTGATGATGAGAAGACTGAAAAAGAGGCTGGGGCCGACTTCCTTCGCCGCTTCCATGATGATGTCACTGCGCAATCGCGGCCGTTCCCCGGCGCGAACCCGTTCTTCTTCATAATTCAAATGCTTGTGCGCGTTCTCCACCATGATGATCGCGCTGTCCACGACGACGCCGACTGCGATTGCAATCCCGCCCAGGCTCATGATGTTGGCATTGATGTCCAGCAGGTGCATCGTCAACAGGCTGATCAGCATGCTGCTGGGAATGACGAAGATCGCCACAAGCGAGCTGCGCGCGTGGAGCAGAAAGAAGATACATACCAGCGCCACGACCAGCATTTCTTCGAGCAGGGTATGGCGGAGCGTATGGACAGCACGCTCGATGAGGTCGGATCGGTCGTAGGCGGTTTTAATCATGACGCCGGGCGGGAGGCCGTTTTCAAGATCGGCGAGCTTCGCCTTGGCGTCCTGGATGACTTGATATGCGTTGGCTCCGAAACGGGCGATGACAACGCCGCCGACGGCTTCGCCTTCGCCGTTCCATTCACCGACGCCGCGACGTTCCTCGCCGGCGATCTGGAGCGTGGCCACGTCAGAGAGCATGATCGGCGTGCCGTCCTTGCCGACGCCGACCGGCACGTCCGCCAGGTCATTCAATCCTTTGAGATACCCGCGGCTGCGCACCATGTACTCATTTTCGCTCATTTCGATGACCGACCCGCCAACGTCGTTGTTAGAGCGCTGGATCGCCATCATGATTGTGCTGACGGAGAGTTTGTACGCGAGCAGGCGCTCCGGCTTGAGCACGACCTGATATTCTTTGACGAATCCGCCGATCGGCGCAACCTCAGCAACATTCGGAACGGCGGTAAGCTGATAGTGCAGATACCAATCCTGAAGACTGCGCAGGCTGGCCAGGTCCTGGTTCGAGGAAACAAGCGGCTTTCCATCGAGGGGAGAATTGCCGGGCTTCTCAAATGCTCTGACTTTCACCAGCTTCGTTTTGCGATCGGCCGGGGCATCGTTCGGATCGGCATACCACTTGTCGGTTGCCTCATCGTGCCAGATTCCGTTGGGATGTTCAGGGCTGTAGTAACCCGGATACAGCATGTACTGATAAACCCAGCCGACGCCGGTTGCGTCGGGGCCCAGCTTCGGCTCGACTCCGGCCGGAAGTCGATCCTTGACGAAGTTCAGATATTCCAGCACCCGGCTGCGCGCCCAGTACAGATCCGTCCCATCATCAAAGATGATGTAAATGAACGATTGCTCGAACATACTGATGCCGCGGACTACCTTGGCATGGGGAATACCCATCATGGCGGTGGTCAACGGATAAGTGACCTGATCTTCGACCACGTTGGGTGCCTGGCCCGCATAATCCGTGGTGACGATCACCTGAACGTCAGACAAATCCGGCACCGCATCAAGGTTGATATGGATCGTGGCCCAGATTCCCGCCGCGACCAAAAGCCCGGTCAACAGAAGAACCATGAACTTGTTGCGGACCGACAACTCGATAATCTTTTCAATCATGGGATCATCCCCGGCACCTCTGTTTGGCCATTCGCATCGGTTGAGGATTTCCGCAGCTTATCGATCGCTTCCGTTGTGCGGCTTTCGACATCGAGCAGGAACTGGCCGCTTGTTACGACCGATTCACCAGGCGCCAAGCCCTCCAGGATTTGGACACGATCATCGTCACCCATCACGCCCATGCGAACCTTTCGCGGCTCAAAGTGACCTTCCGCCAGCGCCACAAAGGCGAGCTGCCGCGTGCCGGTGTCGATCACTGCTTCGCGCGGCACCCACACCGCATCCGCTACGGCCTCGGTTTTGATATTTGCAGTGGCATACATTCCGGGACTGAGTTCATGATTTGGATTATCGAGCGTGATTCGGACTGTAACCGTCCGACTCATATGATCGACGTGCGGATAGATAAATGTGATCGGCCCGATGTATGTCTTGCCCGGAACTCCATCGACCGACGCTTCAACCCTCTGGCCGAGCGAAACCAGCGGCATATCATCTTCGTAGACCTGCGCGCTCAGCCACAGTTTCGCGTGATCTTCGATCCGCATGATCTTCATGCCGGATTGCACCGCCGACCCATCAACCACCATCTTGTCGATCACGTCGCCATCGGCCGGACTGCGAAACGGCACGCTCTGCGGCGCTTTATCCGCACAAGCGATGGCTTCAATATCCTGTTCCGCAATGTCCCAGAGCCGCAGCTTTTGTTTCGCGGAATCGATCAGGCTCTGCGACTCGACGCGCAGCGAATCCGGAGCGTTTGTATCAAGAGCCTTCAGGGATTTGACCGAGCCGATCAATTCCTCTTCAGCGACCTGAAGGTCGGGACTGTAAAGATCGAAAAGCGGCTCGCCTTTGTGAACATGCATCCCTTCCTGATTCGCATAAAGCTTCTTGATCCAGCCGCTGACTTTAAGATTGATGTCGTATTGTGCCGGCTCGGGCACTTCGAGCATTCCGACCGTTCGGACCGTTTTTTCCAGCGGTCCGCGAGAAACCATAGCGGTTCGGACGCCCATATTTTGAACGACGGTTGGGTCAATCATCACTGTGGGTCCGCCCGATTGTTCGTCTTCGTACACCGGCACCAGGTCCATGCCCATCGCGCTCTTGCCAGGCGCATGCGCGATCGACGAGGGTCCCAGCATCGGGTCCCAGTAATAAAGAATTTTTCGCTTCCCATTTGCCGGCGTTCCCATTTGGTCATCCGAATCTGATTTCAACGGAACCAGCTTCATGTGACAGATGGGACAGAATCCCGGGTGATCCTGGATGACCTGTGGGTGCATCCCGCAGGTCCAAAGTTGTTTCGGCTGCATGGTCGCATCCGCAATCGCTGGCATTTCGGTCTTTGTCTGCAAAGCGCCGCCGACGGTAAGCTTCACCGCAAATACAACAGCCAGCGTCAAAACAACGCTGCACGCCGCTACGGCAATTGTTCTCATCATTTCCGCACCAAAGGAATTCGGATCGAAAAAAGAGCGAGCACATTCAAGCCGATTTGGCGGAATGCGCTGATTAATCTTGGTCAGACAGGGGGGAAATCAGGTGGTGAGCGCGCAGCACAAGCTCAAAAGAGTGGGCGGATGCAAGTTGAGAGGTTGCTGAATCAAAAAAACGTTGGAGCAGGCAGACGGCAGGAAAAATGGTTGTACGTTATCAATGCCTGACATCGCCAGGGCCAGTGGCTGCGTGCTGCGGATCGTCACCGGCTTGCTGGAGATAACAAGCGGACAGTCGTGATTGCAATTACGACTATTGCTGTGATGGCTGGATTCGCGGGAGTTTTTCGCCCAGGGACAATTCGGACCACAGCAACTGCAGCGCATCGATGCGCATTCGACGTTGGCCGCACACATTCCGGCGCTGCACGTCAAATATGGAGCACTGCCCGCCAATATCGCGACAACAATCGTGGCGGAAATGAAATGACGAATCGACAGCATTGCGTCCTATACAATATGTTTGAATATTCGCCTGGTCAAGAATTCATCAAAACCGATCAGGCGGTCATCCGCATTCAGCCGAGGCGTTGTTCTGAGCTTTTATCGGCAATAAGCGGTGCGATGTTATGCCAATTGAGTGGAAAGCGCCGTCTGGGCTAATGGGGGGATTCGCGGCACCCGCAGCAGAGGAGGCATTATGGCACTCACTGCGATGCTCACGTTCGACAGATCGATCTTTTACTGCGCCGCTGGCACCACGTTCGCCAGGCCGATGTCCAGGTCCTGCCCGCCTGTCGTCTGATGGCAGTGAGCGGCAACCGTCACCAGCGCACCGGGTTTCAGCAGCGCCCGGGCCTCATCGCTGATCGGCAGCGGTTTATAATTCGGAAAGAATCCGCCCTCGCTGCTTGCCAGAACGCCGTCGACGTAGATTTCCACATCTTCATCGTGATAGACGACAAACTGAACGGTTGAGGGATTGAGATTTTCAGGCAGCCGGATTTGCCTGCGAACCCAGATATCATCCGTATCCCATCGCGTGTTGACGACGGCGCTGGGCGTGCCCGGCGTGCCGAACCCGCCGCGGCCGGATTGCCAGCCGTCGGCGTTGAAATCCGGTTTCGTCCAGCCGTCTCCAGCGGGCGCGTCGGTGGTATATTTCCACAAACTCGGCTCGGTCCGGGCATCGGGGAAGAATTCAATCACCCTTGGCGGCCTGGGCAGGGGGGCCCAGTCGCCCACCTGCTGCTGATCGCCCTGCGACCACTTTTGCCAGGTGGGTTTATCTGACAGCATTTTGATGAACACACCGCCGATCACAGGCCGGGCGTGCATGCCGCTGCTGTCGATGTTGTCGGTTTCATAGCTGTCGACAAACGGCACGCGCGAAGTGGTTTCGTTCAGATAATCCACGATTGGATTCACGATCGCCTGGAAGTCGGCAGGATCAGTGGCCAGCGTTGCGCTCCAGAGCGACCAATCGGTTTTGGTCAGCTTTGTGCGGCTGTCCAGCGGAAGCCCATACGGCTGAAGCTGCGTTTTGTAATAAGCGATTTCCTTGGCCGCGACCTCCGGCGGAAAAATGTTCAGGCCCAGAATTTTATCCCAGACCAGATTGTATTTCTGGCTCCACGTGCCCGGCCTGTCGAACGCCAGCAGCGAATGATCTCCCGCATCGGCAACTTGCACCCAATGCTGAGCGTCGGTCTTGGCCAGTCCCAGGTATCGATCGGCTTCCGAAGTCTCGCCGCGCATGCGGCACAAATCGCCGTAGGCCGCAAGCGCCAGGATCGCCTTCACCGAGAGGTTGGCGTTATGCGCCAAATGTCCCATGAAATCATCGGTGCAGAGCTGATCTTCCGGATCAAGCCCGTACTGTTCCAGGTAGCGCGCCCACTGTGTGAGTTGTGGCCACCATTGCTGCAGCCATTGGGCCGAGCCTTCTTCCTGGGCGATGGCATCGCACAGGATGATCATGTTGCCGCTTTCCTCGACGGGCATGCCTTCACCACCGTCATCCCGGCCGCTCACCACGGGGTAGGTGCCCAGATCGTGCGGGGCATTGGGAAATTTCCAGTGCGGACTCGCCGCGTACATCAGGTTCGACACCAGCGATGCCTTGGCAAGGTCCGGGCTGAGCAGCACCCAGATCGGCGCCATCGGAAAGATCACATCGACCGTGGCGATATCGCCGTTGCTGGTGTTCTCCTTGGTGAACAGCAACGGCTGTTTGTTCGAATCGGCCGCGATGCCGCAGGCGGCCCAGGCCTGGCGATAGGCAAGCGAAACGATATTCCCATAGCTGTCCCCGCCGATGCGCCGAGCATCGCCAATCAGGTCCTGATCGAATTGCTCACACCTGGGGACCAGGCCGGCATAATCGGCGGCGGCTTTTTGAAACAACTCGGCCGGGCCGTCGCCGTTGCGCCGCCAGTACGGCGGGATCGGCTTGCCAAAATAGAGGATCGATTCAACCTCGTCGTAGGCAATCATCACCTGCGCGGAAACCGGCTGCGCCGAAATCGCGCCAAGATTAAAGTCGAACGCGCAGATCGGTTCATCATCGCTGACGTTGCGAGGCTGGCGGGCGTCGTCCCCGCCCGGCAGGCTGCCCGAATCGATAAACGAGGCGAGGATTGCCTTCATCCCGCCGATCGTCGAAGTCGACTGATCCGAGCGCGCGCCGGTGTAGGCGTAGCCCCAGTCGATGCGGGTGTCGTCGCCCGGATTTCCCAGCCGAAGCTGTTGCTTGCTGCCGACTCTCAGCAAGGTCAGATCGCCCGCCGATTGACGGCCCCACGTGACGGCCTGGTCGAAATTGTTGACCGCCAGTTGCGAGCTGGTGCTCTCCAGCAACTGCACCGCGTGCGTTTGCCCATCGGTCGATCTCACATCCCAGGTGAGGTATGTGAGCGGCCTGCTCATCAAATCCAAATCATGCGGCAGCAGCGGCGTGAGAAATGTCAGCGTGACGTGCACGCCGGCGCCCTCAAACTGATACACCGTGCTCGTCGGCATCACTGAAAGCGACAGCTGCGGCAGCGGGGGGGTTCCATGCGGATCGCGGCCCATGATGCGGTACGACCTGCCATCCACGCGGATGACGCTCAGCAGCGACTGCACGTGGCCCGTCCAGTGCGTGGTGTTGCGATCGTTCAGATGATCGGCTGCCGACCAGATGCTGAGATATGGATCGCTCGTCACCAGCGGCACCGCCGGAGGTCGGAACGCCACCGATTGTGCGAAAGCGGGCGCGGCAATTGAGCCGCTGATCGCAAGCAAAATCCCAATGAGCCGGCGCGCTACGGTTGATAACGGATCCATCTCTTGTCCTCTCGTTTCAAAACTTGATTTCCACCCGCTGGGGATCGACCGAATTATCAAAGTGCAACCTCAACACCCCGTCTCCAAAGGACCAGTCTCCATCGCCGAGCGGTTTGCCGTCGACCAGGACCGAAGCGGGGCCGCCCGCGCAGGCCACTTCAACCACGCATCGCGTGTCAGCAATTCCACTTACGGCGAAGGAAAGATTTCCCCCGTCGCGCCGCTCGTTCACGACTCTTCCGCTGGCAGCTGCGACGCACGGTTGCTGGTCCCGCAACTTATCCAAATCCACCAGGAGTTGCCGATGGTTCGGCCGAAGAACAACGTGATTGACCACCGGCAGCGCCGGGTCGAAAAGCGGGATGAAATGCCCCGTCAGCTCAATCGCATCGCTTGCCGACGGCAGCACCGCGGCCACAATGTACGGCCCTCGGTGCAGCACGAGTGCGGGTGATTCATGCCAATCAATCCCCGCTGATTTCGCGGCCATGGCGCACAAAGCGCGAACCTTCTCCGCTCCCCCCTCGTTGTGCGAAAGCGTCGCCGGAGAAACCGCGTCATAAAGAACGATTCCCTTTCCGACATGCTGCACGCCATCAGGCGCAGAGGGCAATCCCAGCCGGCGGAAAAGATCGATGCGCGGCGTCGCATCATGGTTGTCGCCGGTGTTCCACCACTCACGGATTCTGTTGTACGGATCCTGATCGTCATCCACGACCACCAGCGCGCCGCCCGCTTTCACCCAATCCGCCAGCGCCGCGTGAAGCTCGGGCCGGGGAGGTTTCTGCCCATCATAACTCAGCAGAAGCATCCTGTAGTTGGAAAGGAATCCGGACATCCCCGCATCTTCCAACTGCACCGCCTCGACCGGCACTCCGCGATCCACCAGCGGCAGCGCCAGGCCGAAGAATTGCCCCAATTCGGGATCCGATGCCTGCGGCCCGGCGCGCTGGAACATCAGCGTGTCGGAAACCAGCACCCCCGCGCCCGGCGTTCCGCGCTGATCCCAGTGCACCGCCGATGCCGGCTGCTTCATCCGCCCCAATGCGTGAATGACCGCCTGCAGCTCGGTTTGATATTCCAGGCTGATGCCATAGCGCATCGCGTTGGGGCCATTTTCCACCGGGTAATATCCGCGAAAAATCCGCTCCGGCCAGGGCATCGTTTCGTATTTATAAACCTCCGGCTGAAGCAGCGATGCCGTCAGTGTGCTCTCCCAGTTAAAGCGATAATCCGCCCACGTGTGGTGCGCGTTGTCCTCCACCGGATCATTCAAAAACCACATGTCGCGGCCAGAGGCGCGCACGAGATTCTGCATCTGCCCATATTCCAGAAAGGCGGTTTCAAAAGTTCGCTCGGCTTTGACGCCGTCCAGAAAGTTCTCGCTGCGAGCCGTGCCCGTCCAGACCTGCGCGATATATCCGTCGCATCCCACATCCAGCAGCGACGATTCGGGGCTGACGATGCCCCAATCGGAATAATTGATCAGGCTGTGCGTCGCCACGTAGCACTTGATGTTCTTCCCCTTGCTCTGGCCATACTCGCGCACGAACTTGAACACATCCGCCAGCGCCCGCCGGTACAGAAAATATTTCAGTTTCGATGAGCGATACTGCGCTTCGGGCGAGCTTTCGGGGTCCTGCCACGGCTCGTGGTAATACTGCTGCCATTCCAGCTTGAAATGCGGCTCGTAACCCGCGGCGGTCCAGAACTCCGGTTCCTCCAGGTACAGCGCCTCCGCGCCGTCGTCGATCGCCTTTTTGGCCAGCGTCGAGAGATACGCTCCGTACGTCGGCCCCGGCGACATGTAATAAACGTCTTTCCCATGCCCCAGCCGCCGGCCGTCGCGCGTGGTCTGCGCTTCATCCTCATGATTCTTTCCGTCGAAACGCCCGAAGAGATAATCCTGGTATTCGCCCCAGGCGACGCCGGTCATAAGATTGATGATGTATCCGTGATCGCGCCAGCTTTTCATGCGATCTTCTGTGGTGGGGGTAACGCCGTAGACCATCGCGACATCGGCGTCGATATTCAGCCGCGGATGCCAGGGCGAACCCGATTGGAACGAAAGGCGCGGTTCGGTATCTTCCGGTTGCGGCGCGTCGCCCACCGCACGCGCGCTGGTAAAGCAGAGCGCGAGCGTCAACAGCGTAATCGCCATCCATCGAAACGAATTACCCATCAGTGAATCTCCACAAAATCGATCCGCCGCCGCGAAATCTGGGAATTCCGCCGACTTTGATTTTAATTTGTCCTTGTTTTAATATCCATTGTTTGATTTGTATATGCCTTGTCATTGGCCTTCCTGGCGGAGCCAAATGTTCTTGATGAATCGATATCCACGCGCACTTTTCGGACTATTACTGAGCATCACTGTCATGACTCGAGCGTTGGCCGCGGACCAGAAATTTGCGCCTGTTCCTAATCGCCAGCCGCTGCGCGCTACCCCGCTGACGCCGCTCCCGCTGGGAAGTGTCCGCGCCGCGGGATGGCTGCTCACGCAACTGCAATTGCAGCGCGACGGTCTCACCGGTCATGCCGAGCAGGTGATTCCCCATCTCGGTCCCGACAGCGGCTGGCTGGGCGGCACCGGCAAAGACGCGGAGGATTGGGAAAAAGGTCCCTACTACGTCAAAGGTCTTGTCGCACTTGCCTACACGCTCGACGATCCTGGTCTGAAGCAAAAAGCGCAGAAATGGATCGACTGGTCGCTCGGCAGCCAGCGGCCCGACGGTTCCTTCGGCCCGTTGTCCAACAACGAATGGTGGCCGCGCATGGTGATGACGTACGCGCTTCGCCAATACGCCGAAGCCACCGGCGATCCGCGCGTGCTGCCGATGCTTCAGAAATATCTCCATTACATGCTCGCAGAGCTGCCGAATCGACCGCTGCGTGACTGGGCCAAGTCCCGCGCCGGCGACCAGATCGACACCGCGTTCTGGGTTTACAACCGCACCGGCGACCCCGCCATGCTGCAGGTCGCCGATCTTCTGCACGCCCAGGCGTATGACTGGACCGACATTTACACACACAACCGTTTCATGCAGTTCGGCAATGATTTCCAGCCCCGGCACGGCGTGAACGTCGCACAGGCGATGAAAATGCCGCCGGTCTGGTATCAGCGCTCCGGCGACCCTGCCGACCGAAATGCATTCCGAATCGGGTTGGCCCACCTTCTGCGAGGCACCACCTTTCCGCTGGACGTGCTCACCGGAACGGAGATGCTCTCAGGCCGATCCGCGATCCAGGGGGTTGAAACCTGCACTGTCGTCGAACAGATGCTCAGCGACGAAACCGCTTTTTCCATCCTCGCCGATCCGGTCATCGCCGATGCCCTGGAGCGCACCGCGTTCAACGCGATGCCCGGTGCGATGACCAAGGACCTGAAGCTGTATCAATATTACACAGCCACCAACAATGTGATCGCCGTTCGCGGCGGGCACGGGTTCGACCAGGACTACGGCGACGGCATGATGCCGGGTCCCGTCTCAGGGTATCAGTGCTGCTGCTACGACCTGCACATGGGCTGGCCGATGCTCGTCCAGCACGCATGGATGGCGACTTCCGAAGGCGGTCTGGCGCCGGTGATCTACGCGCCCACGGTCCTGCACGCCACGTTGCCCCAGGCCGGCGATGTGATCATCACCGAGCAAACCAATTATCCCTTCGACGGCGATGTTCACCTGATGCTTTCGCTGGCGCACCCGTCCGAATTTCCGCTGAAATTGCGTATCCCCGGCTGGTGCACGGCGGCGTCGCTGAGCATCAACGGCCAATCGCAACCACAGCCGCGCGCCGGCACATTCGTGACGCTCAATCGCGCCTGGGCGGATGGCGATCATGTCGATCTTTCGCTGCCCATGCCGATCTCCACGGTCCCCGGTGTGAACAACTCCATCTCGCTTGCCCGCGGGCCATTGGTTTTCTCTCTGAAAATGCCGGAACACAAGACGCCCGTGAAGCCGGGCCCCGATGGATTCGTGCAGATCGAGATTACCTCGCCCGATCCGTGGAACTTCGCGCTGAATATCGATCCGGCTCATCCCGCCGGACAGGTTGCCGTCCAGACCGCGCCTCTTCCGACCGGCAGCCCGTTTCAACCGGATGCCAGCCCGGTGACTCTGATCGTATCCGGCAAACAGGTTCCTTCTTGGCGAACCAACTACACCGGTCGAACCGCCGAAGATCCGCCTCTCAGCCCCGTTGCCTCGGATCAGCCGGATAAGACGATCACGCTCGTCCCCTTCGGCGCGCAGACGCTTCGCGTGACCGCTTTCCCCTGGATCGGCCAGCCGGCGCCGGCCCCGCGCCAATATCGCTGCGATTTCCGTGACAGCGATGCGCCGGGGTGGGTCACCTATGGTGGAAGCTGGCAGGTGGAGAACGGACGATGGTGCGCACCGATCGCCGCCGGCACCGCGGGCGTCAAGGCCGTCGCGACCGCCACCGATTTCGCCGATTTCACCTATGACGCGGACGTCATCCCCGCATCGTCCGGAGATACCGGCCTGATATTCCGTGTCACCCGCCCGAGCCTCGGCGACAATGCCTTCGACGGATATTACGTGGGGGTGAGCCAAAGCGATAGGAATATCCGGCTGGGAAAATGCACCGCGGATGACAATAGCTGGACCCCGCTGGCCGCCGCCACCCTGGCCGTGCAAGCCGGCTTGCCGATTCATCTGCGAGTGGTCGCGGTGGGTGCGTCTATCCGCGTTTTCGCCGGCGACGCCGCCAGCCCAATCCTTACCGTGACCGATGCCAGTTTCTCACACGGAGCCATCGGCGTGCGGCGATATTCCAACTCGCCCGATGTCGTCTGCGCCAGCTTCTCCCATCTATCCGTGATCAGCGCGCAGTCACCAACGCAGTAAGAACAACACAATATTGAAAGAAAAAAGAGTCGCGAACCCTTGGCCAGTCCGCGACTCAAAAAGTGCAGGAAGTTCGAGCCTTAAAACGTTTCAGGTCATGGCAGAAAATCATTGTCCCACTGGGGAGCGTTTGTGCCCCAGATTGGGAGTGCGTGGTTATATTGAAGAATGGTGCCACTGGCGAGCACTTTGTACAAAATCAGATCACTTTGCACATGCCATTCCACATGGCCATCGCCATAGAGGCAGTTGCAACCTCCGTGATGAATAGTGCCTGGGGCCTGGGTGGGATCATTGGGGTCGACATTGAAATCGTAAGTGTTGCCAGCGGTGATATCGGTGATGATGATGACCTGCGATGCATGCCTGACCCGCGCGGCCTTCAACTCCGACGAAACAATGTTCTTAGCAATAGCAGCGTTTCCTGGTTGTAGGGTCGTGTTCCACAAATCGGCACCAAAACCGCGCTGATAAAACTGCGCCGGACCCGTGAATGACGAATAGTATGGGTCATACGCACCCCAGTCATTGTAACCATACGAGAAATATCGCTGTACGCCGTTGTAGACGCCTTCGTAAAGGATGCTTTCTCCCAAGTTATAACCGAAACCCCAGTCGCTGGCTACGGCAACGGGAGGTGTTGTACCGTCCTGTACCCAAGTGTAACGATTGTCTTCAGAGGGGCAATAAAAGACGCCTTGGGTGCCGGTGCCACCCATATATCTACGCAACCGAGTTGGCCAGACAGCATAAGGGGGACCTGCAACCGGTGGATTATTGCTAGAGGTTTCCCATCGGCATCCGGGATAGTACGTCGTATCGTCGATGTACATCACGAGCGCCAAGCCCATCTGCCGCAGGTTCGACGCGCAGGTAACCTGGTTGGCTTGTTGCCGGGCTTTATTCAGTGCCGGCAAAAGGATCGCGATCAACAGGGCGATGATGCCGATTACTACGAGAAGCTCAACCAGTGTAAATGCTCTGCTCTTCTTACTCACGATTCACCTCATGATTCTAGCCCGGCTGTTTTCCATTTATACCTTCCTCCGCCGCCGCCGCAGCATGCAGACGCCGCCCAGCGCCAGCATTCCGATGGATGCCGGCTCGGGAACTGATGTCAGGCTGATCCCATTGGCCGCGGCGAAGCTATCCAGCGCGACGAGGTCCGCGGCCGTCACATCCGATTGCGCCGCGAACTGGTTGAAGTTATCCGCCAGCAGCACGAAATCGTCGCCGTTGACCGTATTGCTGTAATTGAAGTCACCCTTGTCCCAGCCGTTGGTCACCGAATCGTTGAAGTTGGCGGCCATCAGCGTGAAGTCAGCGCCGTTGACTTTGTAGTCGAGATTTGCATCGCCCAGCAAGGTGTAGGCGATTTCAATCTGACCCGACGACAGACCCGCGGGATTTCCCGCATCGGCATAGTCGGCGTAACCGATGCCGTAGCTGCCGGAATTGGCAGCGGCGGTGGCCGACGTGATTCCGGCGCCGGTCCAGGTGTCCCCGTTATATCCCGATTTGATTAATGCCGCGATGGACGAAATCGGATCGGGGCCGCTCCCGTAGTTGATGATCACATGGTTGTTGGCGATGTCCAGAGTCGCTCCCGCATTGATCACCAGCGAGCCAAGCGTGCTCGCGCCGCTATTGGTGGCCAGGTGAATCGTATTGCTGGAACTGCCCGTGCCGATCGTCACCGTGCCTGAGCCGGTGATGGCTCCGGCATGGTTGCCAATGCCGATCGTGCCTGAGCCATCGATCGTCGTCGAACCATTGTTGACGAGGGCGCCCTGGGTGAAGTTAGTCCCGGTGGAGGTAAACGCGACGCTGGAATTGACGGTTGTCGTGCCTGTCCCACTGACGTTGCCCGCAGTCGAATTGGCGCCGACCACGAGGGCTGAGCCATTGGCGACATTGCTGCCGCTGGGCAGTGAACCGGTGTCGTAAAGAACCAGGGTTGCCGAGCCGGTGACTGTGGTGCCACCGTTGTAGGTATTTGCCGGGGTATGCCCAGAGCTTCCGAGTTGAAGGGTACCTGTGCCTTGCACGGTCAACCCGCCGTCGGTTGTCACCCCGGAATAGTGCGTGAGGCCGGAATTGTAATAGAGGTTATTCCCGTTCGGATTGATGATCGCTCCACCGGTGGAAACAACGCTGACAACCTTCATGCCAACGAAGTTGGTATTGCCTGCGCTGTCACTTGCCGGAGCCGTTAATATGCCGCCATTGAAGAACATTTCGGGAGTGCCGGTGCCACCGTTATTCTGTGCTGTGAACTGAATGCCGGCGAGCGAGCCGCCATTGAGGTTGATCGTGCCGGTGGCGGTATTGCCGAGCGCGAGTTCCACCGAACCCAGGGATGCAACGCCTCCGTTCATATTGAGAACGCCCGTATCGTTGGAGTTCTCACCGATCCAGGTATTGAGCGCGGTCAGCGTACCACCGTAAACATTGACGATTCCCTGGGTCGCGTTTCCACCATCGCCGCCGATATCAAAATAATTCTGGGTTTGCTGGGTGACCGTGCCATCGTACAAATTGAGCGTGCCGGTGGAGGTGCCGCCATTTCCTCGGCCAACCGCGAACCAGTCGTTGATAGTGAGTGACGGAGAGGCATTGACCGGGTCGGTGGGACTACCGACGTTGAGCACGCCGACGCTGCCGTTGTTGCCGACAAAGAACTGCCCGGATTCGACGTTAAACGAACCGGTGTTGTCGATGGTCATCGTACAGACGTTTGCGCCGCCTTCGCCGACGGAGACGTTCGCGCCTCCGTTGCTGGTGTCCTTGGTGAGAGAACCGCCGGAGATGGTGACATTTCCCTGCGCGCCTTCGCGGCCGACGACAAACCAGTTGCCGAAAGTAGCAGTGCCGCCGGTCTGATTCCAAACGCCCTCGCCGGGGCCGCCACCGTTGCCTTCACCGACGTAAATCTCGCCGTTTTCGTCGGAGAACGTACCGGCACTGAGATTGTAAGTCCCTATCGGGCCGGTGCCACCGTTGCCGTTACGGCCGTCGCCAAGGACGAACCCAAAGTTGCCATTGCGGTTGATGGTGATGGATCCGCCGGTCTGATTGATCGTGGCAGTAGCGCCGGCGTTAGTACCTATCTCAGTAACGCCGCCGGTGATGAACTGGCCATTGCCGCTGATGTTGATTGTGCCCTGAGTGTTGGCGCCGTCGGAAATGTAGAAGGTATCACCGGTCGTTGAGTTGAATTCACCATTGCCGGTGATGTTGACAATCGCCTTATCCGGACCGCCGTTGGTGCCGTTGGAGGACTCGCCGACAGAGTCAAATTGACCGCTGTTTCCCGGATCGTTCACTGTAAGAGTGCCGGTGATATTGACGGTCGGACTGCGAAGGTGAATCGAACCCAGGGCGACGGTGCCGGTCACATCGACAATCCCGCCGGTCGTCGTCGTATTCCCGGCAGCCGACCATCCGTCCCAGTAGGTGGACCCGCCGAGACTATCGGTTCCGGACAGGATCATAGTCCCTGCGCCGCGCATGCCGACCGAACCGCTGGTGTTACCCGATGTGCCAAGATTCTGGCCGATCGTGAACGTTGAGCCCGAATCCACGTCGATGCCGCCCGCGAACGTGCTGTAATTGACGTTCAGCGTGCCAAAGTTCGTCATGAATCCACCCACCGGATGGAATGTGCCGCTGCCGTTGAAGGTCAGCGTCGCCGTCGCGCCGCCCAGATTATTATAGTTGGTGGCGTTCAATTCGACGCCGCCAGTGAGCGTGATTCCACCCGTGAGTCCCGTGTTATTGCCGTTAAGGGTGACGTAACCGGCGAAATCGCCCTGCAACGTCAGCGCGCCGGCGGTAACGTCGGGCCCGTTGGTGAGATTGCTGTTGATGATCATGTCGGAAGTATCCGACTCAAGCACCGCGTTGGTGGAATCGATCTCAAATGTCGGGCTGTTAAATGTCACCGTCACTGCGCCGCTACTGGCAGCACCCGAATTGGTGCTGGCGATCGCAAAGGTGTAATCGCTGTAATTGGTGCCCGTGTAAGTGTTGCGGGTGATGACAACGGGGTTGGTAATCGTCAGGGTGTTCGCCTGCTTCGTTCCATTGCCGCCGAATTCCAGCGCGCCTTGACTACCGATGGTCACCGTTCCCGTGCCCAGCGCGTTGGACGCATTGGCCGTCAGGGCCCCGTCCACGATATTCGTTCCGCCCGTGTAGGTGTTGTCCGTATCCAGCACGAAGGTGCCATATTGCGCGTACCCCGATGAGTTGTACGCGTTATTCATCGTAATTGAGCCCGGGCCGGTGAGGGAGTTGTCGTTGAGCTCTTCCATCGACAACTCAGGCACCGCGCCGGGCGTGTCGTTGATGGCGACCACGTGATTTCCGGCAGCGAGATTAATGGGAGCGCTCAATTCGAACGTTGATTCACCGACGGCCGAGGCCTTGATCAGATTACCGTTGAGCGTGAGTTGTTCATTGCTGTCGCCGTAATCAATGAAGCTGTAATAACCGGCGCCAGCACCGCTGGTCGCAGTGCCGAGGATAAAATCCTGGACGTTGAGGGGGGTACTGAGAATCACCGTGTATGCCGTGCCGGACCCGCTTCCGAACGAGCTGGTGTCATTGCCGAAGATCGCGGTGTCGGGAGGAGAATCGGAATTATTCCAGGCCTGCGCCGATGTCGTGGATGAGTTGTACCATTGGGGTGTGACGGTGTCCCAGGTCCCGTTGGCGTCAACGGGGGGATTTGCGCCGGAGGGATCCCATGTCAAAAGGATCTGCCCGTGAGCCATTGAAGCGCCGTAAACCGCGCCAATGATCGCAGCCGACAAACGTGCGTGACGAATTCCAACTTTTTTCATTTTCCTCTCCTCGTAAACTTTGTTTTGACCGAAATGATAAACCTCTGCCTTAAACTCACTGTTTCAGCCTTCCAGCCAATGGAAAAAGCTTTGAGTTATTTCACCATTTAAGACGACACGATGAGAAATGTGCGGAAATCGAACTGGCTCGCCATCGCTGCTGCGTCAATCAGGTTAAACAGGTTGGCGCGATGAGCCACAAGATCAATGGCATTCGTAGTGCCGATTGCAACCATGCTTTCCTCCGCGTTGGCGAACAAACCGGCTACGCCTGTGGACTTGCAGCCGGTGTAAATCCAGCCGAACCTCGAGGAGATAGGATATCAAACGTTGATGCTTTTGCAAGTACATTCTAAAATCCTTTTGTACTCTCAATCATTTGCGCTTGAATTGTCTTCATCCAACGTTGCGATCATAAACCGGCGCAAAAAAGAGAGCGTACTTGTAAATATCTGTTTTTAATCACTTTATATCTTTCCAAGAGTCCTGATATCTTCTGGCGCATTCGCCGGAAAGAGGTGTTTGCCCTCCATTCGATCAACCTCAAATGGACAAATGGAGCTTGGAAAATCCCTCGAAATTAGGTAAATGTTTGGTAATTAAGACAAAGAGCGGCCTGATTTGGCTTCGAGATAGTAATCACTTTGACTCGTCAATGACTTGCTGTTATACTATCGCCTAGGGTGTTTAGCAGACAACCGATGCGTCAACAGGAAAAGACATCTGCGGGCGTGAGTAAGTTGGCGGACGACGCTGAGGAGCGCCGGCCACGCCATCGCCAGGTCTTTGAAACAATTCTGGGCGATATTGCCGCGGGTCTTTTTCAACCGGGTGATCGCCTGCCCACCGAAGCGGAACTCGCCAAGACATTTTCCGCATCGCGCACGACAATTGCCCGCGCGATGCGCGACCTCAAGAGCAAAGGACTCGTCAACCGTCAGCGCGGCGCCGGCACGCACATCGCAATGCGACAGGAAAAAAGAGTCGCGCTCTTCGCCCCCTTCACGCAAAGCCCGTCTGATTTAGGCTGGATCGGTGGTCAGATTCATGCGCATCTGCAGGAGCTGGCATCGCAGCGCAGGGATCATCTTCGTCTTCAGATCGTCAGCCGCACGGGAGGAAATCGTCTCGATCAGATGATGATGGCCGCCCGCGCGCTGATCGAGCAGGGCGTCTCCGGTGTGTTCTATTACCCGGTCGAGTTGCCAAAGGATGAGGCGTACTACAACAGCATGGTTGTCGACAAACTGCAATCGGCAGGCATCGCGGTCATCTGCGTCGATCGCGACATCGTTTCGTTTCCCGATCGCAGCAAGCTCGCGCTGGTGACGTACGACAATCGGCGCGGCGGATATCTCGTTACCGACCATCTCATCAAGCAGGGCCGCAAGCGCATCGCGTTCATCGGTTCGCCGTTTGTTTCCAGCGCGGCTTCGGATCGTTTGCGCGGATACTGCGATGCGCTCGAAGACAATGGGCTCATCGTCGATAAATCGTTCATCCGTCCCGCGACCTTTGATGATCTGGACGCGGCGTTCTCCCAGTCCCTGATAAGCGAATGCAGGCCGGACGCGGTTGTCTGCAAAATGGATCACTACGCAGCCCTGCTTGGCAGGCACCTCATGGGAATGGGATTGACCATCGGCAAGGATATTCTGCTGGCCGGATTTGACGATGATCCTCTCGCTGGACTGCTTCCGGTGCCTCTCACTACAATTCGATTTGTCGCCGAGCCATTTGCCAAGCTTTGTTACGAGCGCCTGATGTCGCAGATGGCTGACCCCGAGCCCCTGCCTGCGGTGACGATGGTCGATGTCGAGCTCATCGTTCGCGAATCGACAACGGGCGCTAAGCTGTGAGCTGATCGTTCTGATTCTTCGGCCTGTTTCTCATCCGCCGCTTGCCATGTCCCATGTCCCAGGAGTCTCTGCCCACGCAAGACGGCGCTTTGCCGTCTACCGGCGCGGCCTGATCTCTTTGCGCCTGGCGGTGATGCTCGCGCTGGTCGCCGCTGTCGGCGTTGCGCTCTGGACCTGGCAGGCGACACGTCCAAGCCATCGGGACGGCAAGAAGCAGATCGTGGTCTGGAATCTCCTGATGCTCGGCCCCAACGTCGAGCTCGCGCTTCACCAGTTCGAACTCGAAAACCCTGAATATCATGTCGTCTACAGCTCGTCGGTTACGCCCGACATAACAACCGATGGCCAGCGCCTTCTCACCGCCATCGCCGGGGGCGTACCGCCGGATATGATGATGTTCGATCGCTACGCCATCCCCGAGTGGGCGGCGCGGGGCGCGCTGACCGAGTTCTCGCCGTTCCTCGATCATCAAAAGCAAAATGATCCCAACCGGCTCGATCTGTCCGAAGATTATCCATGGACCGTCGAAGAGGGGTGCTACCGCAAGCCCGGAACCACTGGGAAAGAAGGCATCTTCGGCATTCCGGCCACCGTCGACTGCCGTCTGCTTTTCTCCAATTCCAATGAACTCCGCCAGGTGGGAATGGTTGATGCCATCACCCACGAACCGCGCGCTCCGCGCACATGGGAAGAGCTTCGCGAAACCGCGAAAAAGCTGACCATCACCGATCGCAACACCGGTAAGATTCTTCGCCTCGGTTTCGCGCCGAACGTCGGCAATAGCTGGCTCTATATGTACGCCTGGGAAGCAGGTGGTGAGCTGCTCAGCCCGGACCGCACGCGCGTCACGTTCGACACGCCCCCCGTTCGCCGAGCGCTCAGATTCATTGTCGATCTCTTTGACGATGCCGGCGGTGTCGCGAAGGTGAATTCCTTCGAAGCGGGATTTCAGGAAGCCGGCCCGCTCGATCCGTTCCTCACGGGCGAGGTGGCGATGAAGATCGACCAGACCTGGTCGCTTCAGCAGATGATCAACTGGAAGCCGGACATGGATTTCCTCACTTCACCGGCGCCGATTCCCGGCGATCGTCTCGCGGCCGGTGCCAAGCCCATCACCTGGTCGGGTGGCATGTCTTACATCATTCCCCGGGGAGCGCAGGAAGCCGAAGGTGCTTTCAAGTTGATCCAGTTTCTCACGAGTTGGAAAACCTATCTTTTTCTGCAGCAGGCCGACCGCGAGTCGATGGCCGCCGAGGGCCGTCTCTATCTCCCGACGCCCAATCCCAACCGGACATTTTTTGAAAATCTCGAGCGAGACTGGGTTTCAAACGACCCCAAGGTTCCCGTTCGAATCAAGCAGGCGTATACCGTTATCAAGCAGATGCTGCCCGAGGCGCGAATCCGCCCGCCATCACCCATTGGGCAGGTGCTTTGGAACCAGCATGTCCGCGCGATGCAGGCGGCCATCAACCACGTCTACGCCGCCAAGGCGAAAAATGAAGACGAGGAAGTACAAATGGCCTTATCGAACATGCAGCGCGGAGCGCAGGCGCAGCTCGATGCTTTCCTCCAGCCACCGCCTCCCACCGAAGTAAACTGGTCGACTTATTTTTGGGCATACGCCGGCCTCATCGCGCTGTGCGGAGTGGCCGGGGTAATCGCGTATCATCGCAATCGCAAAATTCACAATTACAGAAAAGGCCAGGTCGGCGCTGCCATGGTTTTCGCAAGTCCGTGGCTCATCGGCATGGTTTTCCTCGTCGGTGGGCCGATCCTGTTCAGCATCGTCACCAGCTTCACGCGATATGACGTTCTGACTCCCGCGCGCTACGTCGGTCTACAGAACTACCGCGATCTTCTCACCGACGATGTTTTTGTCCAAAGTCTCTGGAACACGGCCTACATGGTGCTGCGCCTCCCGCTGGTGATGGCGGTCGGCCTGTTCATCGCCATGCTGCTTGACCGCTCCATTCGCGGCATCGGCATCTATCGCACAGCTTTCTTCATGCCCTCCATCGTGCCCGCCGTCGCCGGTTCAATCCTCTGGCTCGAGCTTCTGAATCCCAATTTCGGCGCGGTCAACATGATTCTGAACTGGCTTTTCGCCACGGCCCCGGCCCACTGGCTGGCATTACTCATCGGCCTGCTCCTCGGTCATCCCTTCCGATTCACCGCGCCCGGCTGGCTCGACGATCCCCGCTGGAGCAAGCCCTCCCTCATCCTCATGAGCGTCTGGAGCGCCGGCGGCGGAATGATCATCTGGCTCGCGGGACTTCAGTCGATTCCCCGCCAACTTTATGAAGCCGCCACGATTGATGGCGCTGGCGCGTTCAGAAAATTCGTCAACGTCACGCTCCCGATGCTCAGCCCGTATATCCTCTTCAATGCGATCGTCGGCATGATCGCCACGATGCAGATCTTCACCGAAGCCTACATCATGACCCAGGGCGGTCCCGCCGACTCCACCAACTTTTATGCGTATCAGCTCTTCCGCAGCGCGTTCCAGTATTTCCGGATGGGATACGCCAGCGCACTGGCCTGGATCCTTTTCCTGATCGTGCTGGTTCTTACCTGGGCACAACTCGTGGCAAGCAGGAAATGGGTGCATTATGAGCGTACATAGCATCCTTGATCGCACTTCCACCGCTCTGCCGCCGATGCGCCTGCGCGAGCCCGCGCCGTCGCGAAAACCCCGGCGGACCATCCTCCGCGCCATCCTGCGGAATTGGATGCTTCACCTGACACTGCTCGTGCTGGCCTTCATCTTTTTCTTCCCATTCGTGTGGATGTTTGGCATGAGTCTCAAGACGGATGAGGAAGTCACCAGCACGGACATGTTTCCGTCGCTGCCGCGCTTCGTCGCGGAATCGCCGTTTGTTGTCCCCGCATCGGCCGTCGACCGCCCCGAGCTCGCCCCGCGCGACCGCTGGGATGTCATCTATCCGCAGCTCATCACCGACGCCGCCAATGTAATTGGTAAAGTGCCGATTCCCACCGGGACTTCACCATCAGACATCGCATCCCTTCAGCAGGCGGCCGCGGTCGAAGCAACCCGCCAGGCGGTGCAGTGGATCGACCAGGAAGCCTGGGCACATGACGGCAACGATGCCGAAATCCACCGCGCTTTTCTCGACGGATTGTCGCACATCGACCTTAATGCGATCATGCTCGGCCGGCTCGCTCGGCTTGAGTTCGGGCCATTGGAAGTGCGATCTCTCACCGGGCACGTCAAACCAATCGAGCAGAATGGAAATCTCTGGAAAGTGATCTCCGGCGATGCGGAGCTTATCCCAGTTCCCTCGGCCGGCGTGCAGGCGCTTCACTACCGGTTTACCGATTCCTCCGCCGCGCCCATCGTCCTGCAGGCCACTTTCGATGCTGATATATCGCCCGATGAGCTTCACCGTATCGTCGTCGCTTACAAGGGTGATGGCTCATGGAACCACATGGACGCTCGCCTGCAACTCGGCACGAGCAACTATCTTTCGCAGGAAACCACCTATATTGCCCAGCACCGTGGCGCCAGCATTCTTCTCCAGCCACCGACCTTCCAGGACCAAACGCTCGGCCCGCGCATTTGGGTGCCAATCGCCCCCACCGGCCAGGTTGATTCCATGATGTCGCCGGGAAAGGCGACGCTCACGCTCACGCTCTATCCCAGCTCTACATTGCATGCAATGTGGGGTAAGCTCCAGCGAAATTATTATCGCGCCTTCCGCGCTGCGCCATTCTGGACATACGTCGGCAACAGCATCATCGTCGTCATTCTCTCCCTCGCCGGCGTTTTCTTTTCTTCCGGATTTGTCGGCTATGCCTTCGCGCGATTGAACTGGCCCGGGCGCTCGCTGGCGATGGGAATCCTGCTGGCCACGATGATGCTCCCCAGCCAGGTGACGATGATTCCTTCGTTCCTCATCTGGCGCGCGCTCGGCTGGTACAACACGCTGAATCCCCTCTGGATCGGCGCGTGGCTGGGGAACGCGTTTTTCATCTTTCTCATGATCCAGCACATGCGCACCATTCCCCGCGAACTTGACGAAGCCGCCCGCATCGACGGGCTCAACGAATTTCAAGTGTGGTGGTACGTGATGATGCCGCAGGTGAAACCCACCCTGGCGGCAATCGCCATCATGACCTTCATGGGCGCCTGGAATGAGTTCATGCAGCCGCTGATTCTGCTGCGCGATCAGACAAAGTTCACGCTGGGCCTTGGCCTCTTCGCCATGCGGCTGGACGCAAACGTTGACTGGCCCCTCATCATGGCCGGCAACCTGCTTATGATCCTGCCGGTCATCATCATCTTCTTCCTGTTCCAGCGCTACTTCATCGAGGGCGTCACCGTCACCGGAATGAAAGGATAACCGCCTTTCATGAACGCCCGCGAAGCTTGTTCAGCTTCGTCTGGAAATCATCGACGTTATCCTTCTGAATCGCCAAAGTGGGGATATAAAGCGCGCCGCCCGCTGGGATAACAGTTTTATCACCCTGCAGATACTTGGCCATCATCGTGATCGCCATGTGGCCGAACTCATACGGCTGCTGAACCACGGTGGCGAAGATGCTGCCGTCCTTGACGCCGGCGAGGGTGTCGTCTTCTTCATCGAAGCAGACGATCTTCACCTGTCCGGCTTTGCCCGCCGCCTTGATCGCGTTGACAATCGCCGGACCGTTATAGCTCCACAATCCCACCAGCGCGGCAACGTCGGGATATTTCACCAGCGTATCGGCCGCGTTGGCCGTGGCGCGGGTTCGGTCGGTATCGTCCGTGCGAACATCGATGATCTGCACGTTGCTGCCGTCCAGCGATTGCTTGATCCCGTTGTAACGGTCCCGCGCGTTCTGCGCGTCCAGCGTGCCCACAAACAACATGATCTTCCCGCCGCCGGGGATCGCCTGCTTGATGAGATCCCCCGCCTGCTTCCCGGCCGCGACGTTGTCCGTGCCGACGTAGCACACGCGCCCGCTGTCCGGCGCATCGCTGTCATGGCAGAACAGCAGCGTCTGCTGCGCCACGGTCTTAAGCATAGGAGTTTCATTGGTCGGATCGACCGGGCTAATGGTCATGCCGTCGATCCCCCGCGCAAGCAGATCGTCGATGATGCGCTTCTGGGTGGCGGCCGTCCCATCACCGGGGATTTGGAAATCGACGTCCACGTTGGGCATTTCCTCGTGAGCCTTGTCGCAACCCGCTCGGGCGATGGTCCAGAAATCGGAAGCATTGTTCGTGATAAACGCGAGATGCAGCGATTTCGCCTCGGGCTGCGTCGTCGCCGACGCGGTCCCGCCGCCGCCGGATTGGTCGCTCTTGCTGCAACCGGCAAGAATCACCGCACACAAACCCGCCGCCAGCATTGTTCGAATCAATCTTGTCATTCTCGTGTCCTCGTTAGACCCCGATTGTACATCGGGTGAAGTCAAAAAAAATTTCTATCGCTTTGTGCAACATTCTAAAACGGCTGCGCTGCCGATGTGCTGAAGCGATATTCCGTGATCTGGCGATACACCTCGCCCGGCTTCAAAAGCGCACTTGGGAAATTCGCATGGTTCGGGGCATCCGGGTAATCCTGGCATTCCAGCGCGAGCGCCGCGTACTGATTATAAACCGTGTGATCCTTCCCCTTGATCGAACCATCCAGGAAAATCCCGGAGTAAAACTGCAGGCCGGGCTCGGTCGTCCAAACCTGCATCCAACGGCCGGAATCCGGCTCATACACCTCGGCCGCCTTGGCCAAACTGCCATCCTGATTGTTCAGCGCCAGGTTGTGATCGTAACCGATCGGATCGCCGCCCATCGCCTTCAGGTCGCGACCAATCGGCTTGGCCGAGGTGAAATCAATCGGCGTTCCCGTCACGCTGGCGATCACTCCCGTTGGAATCTGCGTACCGTCGACCGGCGTGTAATGATCCGCGTAAATCTTCAGCACGTGCCCGAAAATATCCGACTTTCCATCGTCCTTCAGATTGAAATAGGAATGATTCGTCAGGTTGATCGGAGTGGTCTGATCGGTCATCGCGTAATATTGAATTTTCAGCGCGTTCTTTTCGGTAAGCGAATAAATCACCGTCACCCTGACGTTACCCGGATATCCTTCCGCTCCGTCGGGGTCCAGCAGAGTAAAACGCACCGAAGGCCCATCGGCCGTCATGGCCGCGTCGGCGTCCCAGATGCGTTTGTCGTAGCCTCTGAACCCGCCGTGCAGATGGTTGGGCCCATTGTTGATCGGAACGCAGTAGCGGGCATTTCCGATGTGGAAAATCCCCAGAGCGATGCGGTTGGTAAACCGCCCGATGGTCGCCCCGAAATACGGGCTCTGATTTTCATATTGCTCGAGATTGTCAAACCCCAGCACCACATCGCCCAGCACCCCATTTTTATCCGGTACTTTCAGGCTTGTGACGGTGGCCCCGTACGTCATCAGCTTGATCGAAGCGCCGGTGTTATTGGTAAGCGTGTAGAGCTGGACCGCTTTTCCATCCGCGGTTTTTCCAAAATCCCTCCGCTCGATGCGGTCAGCCCAAGCAAGCGCCGGCAGCATCAATATCGTGAGAAAACAGACGAGCGCACGCCACAAGCCGAATATCCTGATCATCAATCCTCCGCGAGATCAAGCCGACCGAAATGAAACCGATTGTTTGTAAACCGCAGGGGGAGAGTATTTGGCGCGAGGGTATTGTTGTCAATCGTTCACGCGATTTATCCCCAGTTTTCAGGAATAGCGCCGTTTGCCGGACATGTTAAAAAGTAGAGATTTCAGACGATTATAATATCAAACAATCCGTGTAGACTTCAATCCATGACCTCCCCCACCAGAGTAGTTGCGGCTGTGATCCTCAGCGTTTGGGCCACCTGCGCATTTGCCGCGTCTCCCGCTGAAGAGCCGGTCGGTCGGGACGCATTCATCGCCGGATACGCATCGGCCATCCTCGAGCACGACTTTCATCTCGAACCAACGGCAATCACCGTCAAAGACGGATTCGTCACGGTCACAACCCACGAACTGGGAGCAGCCGAGAAGGAGAACATCCGGCAATCGCTCATGAAAATCCAGGGCGTGCAAGGTGTCCATTTCGAAGATCAAGTCGTGCATCCGCCCGCGCGCGGGCAGGCCAATATTCCCACGTCCGCGCCCGAAGGTGGCGGCGTGCAAACCCTCCTGTCCCCGCACCCCTGGACATTTCTGGCGCCCACCAGCGTTTTTGATCCGCTTATAGCAGACCCGCGCTGGCCGGATTTTTCCGCGGCGTATGTCCGCTACATCGGCCATACCCAGAATGACCAGCCGGGGCAGATCAACCGGGACGCGGGAGATGTCAGTTTTGGCGACTCTCTGTCGTTATTCCAGTGGGCGCCCAACCCCTCGGGGACTTTGGAGATCGGTGTACAGGCCGCACTGTTTGCAGACTTCGACCTGGACCAGAAAAACGTAGACCTGATCAACGCGGACTATTTTGTCGGCCCGGTCGCCGAGTACCGCATGGGGGACTTTTCCATGCTCGCGCGGATATTCCATCAAAGCTCGCATCTGGGGGATAATTTTCTTTTGAACAACCCGGGCATCACCCGCTTTGAGCTTAGCTACGAAGAGCCTGACGTGGTGTTTTCCTACGATCTCTTCCACAAATCGCTGCGGTTCTACGGGGGCGGGGGATATCTGATCGATGTCGATCCGTCGAGCCTCAAGCGCGGCGTGGTTGAATACGGCCTGGAATACTATGGACCCCCGATCTTCAACAACTCCTCGACTATCCCCGTTGCCGCGATTGACATCCAGAACCGTCAGGAAAATAACTGGAGTGCAGATATCTCAGCGCGAGTCGGCCTGGAATTTCAAAATCCGTCCACCTTCGGCCGGCGGCTGGATCTGATGGTGGAGTATTACAACGGCCATTCGCCCAACGGACAGTTCTTCCTGCAGAAAATCCAATCCCTCGGCATCGGCCTCCACTTTTATCTTTGAAGAAAGTGCGGTCAACCGGGCGGCAAGGTGCCCAGCAGCGAGAGCACCACCACGACTCCGATAGCGAAGATCAATTCCGCCCCAACCGTCATCTGAAGTTTGCCTGCGATCTTGGATTTACCGCTTGCAAGCCGCGGCTTTAAATAGAGCAGGTTGACCGCTCCCAGCGTAACCATCGCGAGAAAAATCGCGATCTTCACGCACAGCACGTGGCCATACGACGTGGAAATCAAGTTCCCCACCGAACCAAGCAGAAAGCAGCAGTTGACGATTCCCGTGCCGGCAAGCAATCCAACGCTGATGAGGCTCATCGCTGAAAACCTGCGCGTGATGAGGATCAGATCGGCAAAATCGTCATTATCCGCCCGCTTGCGAAGAGAAAAAAGAATCAGGCTGAATGGCAGCAACCCCGTTGGCCACGCCGCGGCGGCGGTTAGATGGACAACGTCGGCCATAAGATGCAGCTCCGGAGAGTTCCCATCACGGCCATGTCCCGACCAAGCCAGGCTGCCGAGCAGCGCAGCGCCCAGAATCGTGAGCAGCCATATCGACGGGGAGCGGGTGGCGAACTTCGATTTGTAATGGATCGCCGCCGTTACAAGCACGACGGCGATCCAGATAAACACTCGTAAACGCCAGACATGTCCGAATTGCGTATGGCCAAGCACCAGGCGCAGAATACGGAGATGCATCGCCTCTTTCAGCGGTGAATCGCTCATCGCCATCGCCACCAGCACAAACCACACGATTCCCGATAATCCCGCGATCACCAGCGCCGGCCAGATCAGCCACGCGCTCATCTTTCGCCACCATCGAAATGTTTCGGCGGATACGCGCCTGTCGATAACCACTCGGTCAAACACGCACACGCCGAAGATCAACAGGCATGATGCGAACTGCGCCGCCCGCGCGCCCGTGAACCAGAGAGTTGTCTGTAGGTCATTTTCCATTGCTGCTCAGCTCTGCGATTTAACGGTAAAGCTGAAGTCGCCGTGCGTGTGATGGGTGTCCGTGGACACCACCTTCCAGGTGACGGTGTACTGGCCATCGGCCAGCTTCGGCACCGACACGATCAGTAGTTTTTTGTCGCTGGAATCCTTATGGGTATCCTGTTTGTCCACCTCATTTCCCCGGCTGTCGCGAACTTCGATGCTGCTGAAATCAGGCTCGATTTCCTGCGTAAACCAGATTTTGATTTCATCCGGCGAGGACGCGATCACCGACCCGACTTTCGGATCGGCATGATCCAGAAATGCGTGCGCCCACGCGCTGGCCGGCAGAAGCAATGCGAAACAAATGGCTGTAATTGCTATCAATTGGCGCTTCATTGTTAATCCTTTCCAAAAATCGGATAACCGAAAACCTTCGGAAACAGGTCATCGATATAGATCCAAACATCGACGGTGAAACCAACCCGCGAGCCGGTGCGGCCGTTGACCGGGATCACCGCTTCCGCTCCCAACTCGCACCAGGGCGTTTGCCAGAGCACGCCCGGATTGATCGTGCCGGTGGTCAATCCCCCGGTCGCGCGGTTTTCATCCGTCGCCAGGGCAAATTCGACAACGGGAATCATGTCCTTCAGCGGAGACGGAAGCCCGATGTCTTTCACTTCCTCCTGCAGGTAGGGCAGGCTGTATTCGATCGCGAATCCGTATTGGAATTGATTCGCTGCATCACTGCTGGTTGGAAAGCTCTCGCCAAGTTCGCCCGTTACCGCCAGCGGCCGCAGAAAGTTCACCGTTTCCGGCAGATCGCCGAAACCCTTGCCGAAATAAACGGTGGGCGCGAGCGTCGAAAACGAATCGGACACGTTCTCGGTCCCGCTGGAGGCGATGTCGGCAATCAATCCGGCCGAGACGATTGCCTCGTGCGGGTCGTTATGCCAAAGCTCGTACTTCGCCGTCAGCTCGATATTGTCCCAGCCGTAAGTGGATGGCTGTCCGCGCTCGCTCTGAGAAATAAAATCGTCGGATACACCGATCGCGAAATGGGGAAGAATCTCCTTGTCGAATTCAAATCCCCAGTCCACCTCGCGCGTGGCCGGGACACCATCCGACGATGGATCTCCGAACGCCGTGATCGACGGCAACGACAACTCATCGACCGCAAACGGATCATCCGTCGCAATCGTCGGTGGAAAAAACCGGTCTCCGACAAATCCGTGCGCAAGTAATAAATGTGGAAACACCAACCCCGCGGCTATAACGATAGCCGCGAAGGCTTTTTTGCCCAGTGGCATAAAATCCTCCCATATATGGCGAGTGGCCGAGTGCCTGAAAATACCGGGCGCGCGATCGCGCAACTCGGATGTATTCACGAGAGAAAAAACGCGAAATGAATCAGGCTACGGCGGGAGGACCGCGCTCGTTGAAGGGAAGCTGAACCGACCCGGCAATCGGCAAACTGGCGCCGCGGATTTCCAGCGGCCCCAGCGGCATGAGGGGAGCCAGCGAAAAATTGAACACCGGTGGAACGCTCAGATGCGCCGCGAAAGCGCAGATCGCGCACGTCCCGGCCCGCTTGGGTGAATTATTGTCCTGGGAATGTTTGGAATTCGCCGGTGAAGAGTTTTGGCCGCAGCAGCAAAACGGACAACTCTGTCCAGACGACGAATCCGAACCGGGCAGTTGAACAACCCCGCGCTGGTGTCCCGGCACCACGACGTTCAGAAAGAACGCCTCGAAGAGGGCAATCGCGAGACTAAACCAGCGGCGCCTCATTACCCGTAGCCTAACCATCGCGCCGAGAAACTCAAAATCAATGTGGACGAACCGACGCGGGCTTTCTCGATTTGCTTCGCCGATGCATGATCGCCACATCCAATCCCGGCACGATTATGTCGCCCTCGACGCGCCGGCCCGACAAAAGATCCCGGCCCTCACCAAGTCCCGCGATGCGCTGCGGAGCCTGGCTGTGATTCAACGCGATCACATAATAATTTTTCCCCGCCGCCCGTTGAACAATTTCAACTTCCGCCGGTGCGGCCACCGCCGTTTCCGCCGACAAGCCGGGCAAATGCTCGATCAATAAATCGATGCTTTCGACCGGGCAATACCCTCCAACATAATAAACCGTCCCTCGCCCGAATTGGTTGACAGTGATCGCCGGTGAGTTGGCCAGCAGCGAATCTCCGCCGATCCAGAACGCAACCGCCCTGGCAGTGGTGGGGCGGAGGCGTTCGACAAATGTGCTCAGGGTAATCTGCGCTCCACCGCTCAATTGGGCGATGCGCGATTCCTTCGCGTTCAAAGTCGTCCAATCCTCCACTTCCACGCCGGCAAGCTTTCTCAAAAAGCCAGGGGGCGTGCGCTCGACGATATGGCAATCGATATCCTTCAGCCCCGCCTGCGCCCCCAGCACCAGAATCCCCCCGCGCGAAACGAATCTTTCCAGCTTTTCCGCCAGCGATTGCGTAACTATCTTCTGATGCGGAAGGATCAAAACCGCATAATCCTCGAACTTCGAATCCGCCCAGAGATAATCCGCCGGAATATGCCGCAGCCCCAGCCCACGAAGCCAGCGCGCGTGTTCCGCCTCTCCCGACTTGGCATAGGTATTGATCCTGCGCTCGTTGATCTCGCCGTCAAAATCTCGCAGGATCGCCGCGAATTTCACCGGGGCCGCATCAAAAAAATCCCCCGGCAGCTTGTGAAGTTCCGCGCCGAGAATTTTCGCCTCGGCGAGTCGGCGATTGTCCTTGTTGTCCTGATCCAAAAGCCCGTGCCAGTGAAGCTCCGCCCCGTATGGACAGGTTCTCCAGCGGAAAAAACTCAGCATCTTCGCGCCATGCGCCACCGATTGCCACGCCCAGAGCCGCAGTTCCCCCGGGCGCGGTGTGCGCTGCAGATACGACAACTGCCCACCCGGCCCCGATTGCTGTTCCAGAATCGCATAGGGAAATGACAGGCTCCGCGCCTGCACCAGCCCATCCGCACGGCCCGGCCAATCCTCCGCGAACAGCGGATATTGATCGTGCCCGAAAAAATCCAGATCTTTTGCCAGGTCCGGCCCGTTCACGTTGCTGAATAATCCATTGTGGGTGATAAACCATTTTCGGTTAAATCGCCGAAGAATTTTCGCCTGACGCCGCGCAAACCTCACCACCATATCGCTGATGAACCGCGATTCATCCAGAACCTGCGTGGGATTCGGCTTGGCGCTGGTCGGATGCGGCAGATCGACCTGGTTCCAATCCGAATACGCCTGCGACCAGAACGCCAATCCCCACGCCCGCGACAGCCCGTCCAGGGTTTTATATTTCTCGCGCAGCCACCGCCGAAACGCCGTCGTATCGCTGGGGGCATAGCTCACATCCATTTCGCAATTGAATTCGTTGTCGATTTGCCAGCCGATGATCTGCTTCTCTCCCGCATAATGCTCCGCCAGCGCCGTGCAAACCCGGTCGGAAAGCTCGAGATATTTCGGCGAGGTATAATTGAAATTCCTCCGCGATCCATGCCGCATCGGGATCCGCTGAAAATTCCACCGCAGCACCTCCGGATAATTGCTAGCCACCCACGCCGGCCCGCAGTACGTCGGCGTTCCAAAAATCACCTGGATGCCATAGCGCCGGCAAAGCGATATCACCCGGTCAAACAGATCGAATTGAAACTTCCCCTCCCGCGGCTCAAAATAACTCCACGCCCCCTCGCCGATGCGAACGAAGTCAAACCCCGCGTCGCGAATCCGCCGCAAATCCGATTCATGCCGCGAAGCCGGCCAGTGCTCCGGATAATAGCAGACGCCCAGAATAAACCGCTTAAGCATCCCAATCAGAATAGTGGGCTGCAGCAACCGATCAAGGTATCGTCATTACTGATGACGATCGCGCGGAGGCAACGCCGCGATCTAGCGGCGAGATACCCAATAAATCGCTCCCGGGATTTTCATTGTGCCCTCATCTTTAGCCATTAAGGTTTTGCGTTATCTTCTTACACCATGTTCACTCCAAACAACTGCTGGAAATGGTTTGCCCTCGCATTGCTGCCCCTCGGCTGCGCGCGATATCAACCGATGCCGCTGAATAATTCCACCGTGCGCCAGGGCCTGGCCGCTCCCAGCCCAGACGCGCTTCGCGTCGCAGCAATGCAGATCAAACATCCGCTGCTTCAGCCGGTTCCGATGGATGATCAGAACGGCCTGACCCCCGACCAAGCCGCCGTCATCGCGGTCATTGCCAATCCCTCCCTGCGCTTGGCGCGGGACGAGCGCGGCCTGGCATCCGCCCAGCTTCTCTCCGCGGGAATCCTCCCCAATCCGCAAATCAATTTCGGCGAAAATTATCCCTACGGCGGCGCCATCGCCGGCGCCGTTACCGCCTCGCAGGTCGGAGTGAGCTGGGACGTCGCCGAGCTGATCTCCCATGATGCCCGGGTGCGCGCCGCCAAAGCCGGCGCCGCCTCCGTCGATCTCGATATCGCCTGGCAGGAGTGGCAAATCGCCCAGGCGGCTCGCGCGGCCGTATATGACATCGCATCCTCCCGGGATCAATTGACCCTGCTCGAAACCATCGACGCCCAGCTTGCTCAAAATCTCGACGTGGTGCGCTCTGCCGTCCAGCGGCACGACAAAACTCTTACCGATCTCACCGCCGCGCAGGCCGCCAGCGCCGATGCCTCGGCCGCCGTGCTCGCCCAGCGGCGCGAGGTCGCCAGCGCCCGCCTGGCGCTGAACAAAGCCCTGGGGTTCGCGCCCGATGCGCAGGTAAAAATCCGCGCCGACATCACCGGGGGCGCGGAGGCGATTTTCCCATCGCCCGACCAGATTCTCGCCGGACTGGAAAATCGCCGCCTCGATCTCATGGCTCTGAAGCTCGGTTACCAGAGCCAGGAAGAATCGCTCCGGGCCGCGGTGCTCGAGCAATTTCCAAAAATCAACATCGGTTTCAATCGCCAGCGCGATGACACCAACGTCCAGAGCATAGGCTTTTCCGTGACCGTTGATCTGCCCATCTTCGACCGGAACCAGGCCGAAATCGCCACCCAGACGGCGACCCGGCAGAAGCTGTTCGATGAATATCTCCAGCGCGTCTATGAAGCCCAATGCGACGTCTTTAGCGCCGGCGATGATCTCAAGCAGATTTCCATCCAGTTGCAGGATGCCGAAAAATCGCTGCCCGCACTCCGGCAACTGGCCGACAGTTATCGCACCGCCTTCGGTGTGGGAAACGTCGATGTCCTCAGCTATTATTCCGCGCTCAATGATTTGGCCCAGAAGCAACTGGATATCCTGAAACTGAAGCAGCAGTTCGCCGATACGGCGATCGCGCTCGGTTTGGCCGCGGGGGAATATTTGCCCGTCTGATCGATCCCATCGGAGCAGTTGATGAAACTCGCGTGGAATTTGTTAATCGTGATCGTCCTGATGGCCGGCGCCGGTATGGTCGGATTTTTCATCGGCCATCACGCCGCTTCGCCGACGCAGACCGAGGACGCCGATTCCGATGATTCGGTCGAGCCCGTCCCCACCGTGCAAACCGCGACCATACAGAACGGGCACATCGACCGCATCATCACCGCTTACGGCTCGGTCGCCGCTCAAAACGCCGATGTGTCGGTGCTTTCCGTTGCGTTTGAAGCTCGCGTGAAAAAAGTATTGGTGATTCCGGGCCAGCGCCTGGGCCCGCAAACACTGGTCATTGATCTCGAGCCCAGTCCCGACACGCAGTTGCAATTGCTTCAGGCCAGGTCCGCCGCCCAGGCCGCGCAAACGGATTTGACGCAGACCCGCCAGCGTTTCAACGACCACCTCGCCACCAATGCCGATTTGCTTCAATCCCAGCAGGCCCTGCAGCAGGCGCAATTGAAGCTCGACTCCCTCGAAAGAGAAGGCGCAACCGGCGACCTGGAATTGAAATCCGCCGGACTTGTTTCCAAGGTGGACGTCCAGCAAGGCCAGGTCGTTCCCGCCGGCACGCCGCTCGTTGAAATCAGTTCCGGCCTCGCCCAACAGATTTGCCTCGGTGTCGAGCCGGCCGATGCTGCGGCCATTCACAGCGATGATTCCGTAACCCTTCAGCCGCTCGGAGCCGATGCGTCGAACATTCAAGGGCGCGTGCAAATGATCGCCCAGCGGATGGATCCGCAAACCCGTTTGATCGACGTGATGGTTTCCCTCCCGCCACACACGTCCCTGCCGCTCGATGTTTATATGAAGGGTGAAATCGATCTGCCCACCGCCGGCGGCCTGGTGGTGCCGCGCTCCGCCGTCCTGCCGGACGATCAGGGATATTCAATCTTCACGGTCGAGGGCCAAAAAGCGGTGGAGCATCACGTCACCATCGCCGGTCAGGACGATCAATCCGTGCAGATCACCGGCGATGGTCTGTCGGCAGGGCAGTCGGTCGTCATCACCGGAAACATGGAGCTGGAAGACGGCATGTCGGTGAAAACCCAGGCCGACGCCGCAGACCAGTCCACCACTCAGCCCACGGCGCAGGAGGCGGCCCAGTGAATGTCGCCTCCTGGGCCGTCCGGCACACGCGGTCCATTTTGTTTCTCCTGGGCGCGCTGGTCGTCGGCGGATTGTTTGCATCGCAATCCCTGCCCGTTGCGCTTTTTCCCCAGGTGAATTTCCCCAGAATTCGCCTCGACTTTTCCGCAGGCGATCGACCCGCCGAGCAGATGCTCGCCGAAGTCACCTCACCCGCCGAAGAAGCCCTCCGCGCGGTTCCCGGCATCCGCGGTATCCAGTCCACCACGAGCCGCGGAGACTCCGAGATCGATCTCACGTTTGACTGGGGCCAGGACATGCCCGGCGCTCTCCTGCAATCCGAAGCCGCCGTCAATCGCATCCTCCCCGATCTTCCCGCGGGAACGACTTTCATCTTCCGCCGCATGGATCCCACCGTCTTTCCCGTCATCGCCTACAGCCTCACCTCCGCCACGCGACCGCTCACCGAGCTGCACGACATCGCCCAGTACCAGTTGCGGCCGATCCTTTCGACGGTGCCGGGCGTCGCTCAGATCGGCGTGGACGGCGGCGCAACCTCTGAATATCGCGTCACCGTCGATCCCGCAAAACTCCAGGCGCATGGACTGGCTCTGTCCGATGTCACCAGCGCGCTGTCGGCCGACAATTCCATCACCGCCGTGGGGCACGTCGAGGAAAATGATCGTCTCTATCTCGTCCTGGCGGATACGCAATTCAAATCGATGGACCAGATCGGCCAGACCGTCGTTCGTTCCGGCTCCGGCGGGGTGACGCTGCTGAAAGATGTCGCCACGGTTTTCATGGATCGCTCGCCCGAGTTCATCCACTCCACCGCCGGCGGCCGCGACGCCGTGCTGCTCAATGTCTATCAGCAAACGGGTGGCAACACCGTGCGAATCGCCGCGGCAATCCGATCGGCGCTTCTGGACGCGCGAAAAAATCTTCCCGCCGACGTCAACATCGCAAGCTGGTATGACCAGAGCGATCTGATCACCTCTTCCGCGCGCGGCGTTCGCGATGCCGCCCTCATCGGCGTTGGTCTGGCGGGAATCGTCCTGCTCCTGTTCCTGCGCAATTTCCGCATGACCCTCATCGCGATTCTTGCGGTTCCCGTCGTTCTGGCCGTCACCGCGCTGCTCCTTTACGTGCTGGGCCAGAGCTTCAACATCATGACCCTCGGCGGAATGGCGGCGGCGGTGGGGCTCATCATCGACGATGCCATCGTCATCTCCGAGCACATTGTCCGCCGATTGCACGCCCCCGGCGGTTCCCAGGCCGATGCGCGCCAGCGCGTGCTCGCCGCCACCACTGAATTCACCAGGCCGCTCGCCGGTTCGTCGCTCTCCACCATCGTCATTCACATTCCCCCGGCATTCCTGGTCGGTGTTTTCGGGGCCTTCTTTGCCGCGCTGTCCCTCTCCATGGCATCCAGCTTGATTATCTCCTTTTTCGTCGCATGGCTGGCGATCCCCATCATTGCCGCGCGATGGCTCCGCAGGCATGACCTCGATCCCGAAAGTCAGGGCGCCATCGCTCGCGGCGCTTTTGCGGTCTACGAAGCGGTCATGCGCCCCGTGCTCAATTTCCCCTGGCTGATTCCTCTCATCGCCGTTCCTTTTCTTCTCTACGGATATTACGAATATCAGCGGGTTGGCTCCGGTTTCATCCCCACGATTGATGAGGGCGGGTTTGTCATCGATTACGTCGGCCCCCCCGGCGCATCGATCACCGAAATGGATCGCCTCCTGGGAAATGTCGAAAAAATCCTGCGCAATACCCCCGAGGTGCTCGCCTATTCCCGCCGCACGGGTTTCAGCCTCGGCGGCGACATCAGCGAAAGCAACAACGGTGATTTCTTCGTAAGGCTCAAACCGCTGCCGCGCAGATCAATTTCCGCCGTCATCGCCGATGTTTCCACGCAGATCAAGCAAACCACGCCCGGACTGGATATCGATCCCGCGCAGCTCATGGAAGATCTGATCGGCGACCTGACCGGCAAGCCTCAGCCCATCGTCGTCAATCTTTATAGCGACGATCAATCGCTCCTCGGCGACCTCACCCCGAAAATCGCCGGCGCCCTGACCGATGCCGTCAAAGATCTGGACGATGTCGAATCCAGCGTCACCCCCGCGGGAGATGCGCTGGATATCCAGGTGGATCGCGTCAAGGCGTCGCTCGAAGGAATCAATCCCGACGATCTCACCAATCAACTGACCGCCTTGCTGAGCGGAACCGTCGCTACCCAGTTGCACGATGGCCCCAAGCTGGTCGATGTCCGGGTCTGGATTCCAAAAAGCTATTTCAAAACCAGCCTGGATCTGGGGGAATTAATGCTTCGAGCGCCCGATGGGCATCTGTTCCCCGTGAAACGCGTCGCGGATTTCAAAATAATCAGCGGCGAGCCGGAAATCACCCGCGATAACCTCAAGCGATACGCCTACGTTCAGGCGCGCATCAAGGAATCAAATCATCCCACCGATCTGGGCTCGGTCGTCGCGCAGGTGAAACAAGTTCTCGATCAACCGGGAATGATTCCCCCCGGCGTGCGCTACACGCTTGGCGGAATGTACGAACAGCAGCAGATCGCGTTCGCCGGTTTGGTGCGGGTCATCATCGCCGCGGCGGCTTTGGTGTTTCTCCTGCTGCTTTTTCTCTACGAGCGTTTCCGCGTCGCCGGCGCGATCATGCTCACCACCCTCATTGCCATCGCCGCAGTGTTCATCGGGCTCCGATGGACCGGCACGGAGTTGAATATCTGCTCGTTGATGGGAATGGTCATGATCGTCGGCAACGTCACTGAGGTCGCGATTTTCTATTATTCCGAATATGCCGACAACTCGCGCGATGGCCCCATCGCCGATCGTCTCATCGCCGCCGGTCAATATAGGATGCGGGCGATCATGATGACGACGGTCGCCGCCATTTTGGCGCTGCTGCCCCTGGCCGTGGATCTGGGTCAGGGGCCGGGAATGCTGCAACCCCTGGCGATTGCCATCATCACGGGACTTCTGGCGCAGCTTCCGCTCGTGCTGATCGTTCTCCCGGCTTTGCTCAAAATGACGATTCCGAACCCCTCCGAATGATCGCAAGATTCCTGCATTTAGTGGCACAGCAGGGTTAACTCGGGCGCGATCGGGATATCCGACCTCCCGCCGGGATTTTATGCTTTGCGCATTGCCTGATGCACTGTATTGTTCAGTGAAAGTTGTTCGCCACACCGGAGGTGGCAGGGTTATCAGGGGTCGTCATAAAGTTTTGTGTCAAGATGAAGTCTCGTCGCTCTTTGTATTTGGCGACATCGCTGGTTCTTGCCCCCGTCGGAGTGGCGTGGGGACAGACTACCTACTATGTCAGCCCAACCGGCAGCGACACCAATAGCGGGACTTCCGCCAGTTCGCCTTGGCAATCGCTCAATAAAGTCGATACCACCAGCTTCGCGCCCGGATCCCAGATTCTTTTCCAGGATGGCGGCAACTGGTACGGACAACAGCTCGCGCCGATTTCCAGCGGCACCACATCCCAGCCAATTACTTATGGCTCTTACGGCACAGGCTCCAATCCGACATTCTGGGGAAGCGTCATTACGCCTTCGACCTCCTTTCAGCCGGTTTACGACGAGACCAATACCTATTTCCTTCCCACGACCACGACGGTCAATTCATTTCTGGTCAACCACGCCTTCACCAACAATGCCAGCCTCGTCAGCAGCCAGACGACCGATGCCGGCAATATCAGCTACGTTGAAAGTACGACCAATACCAATTACTACGATCCCAACAGCAGCAAGGAACTCAACGGCACGGTCCTCGGCCCTGGACTGTACATCAACACCGGCGGCGCCCTTTCTTCATCCAACACTTACACCACCGCTGTTGTGCAAAACGTCATCTCTGACCAGGAACAGAACAACCTGATTTTCAAAAATCTCAACGTCTCCGAATCCGCAGCCTACAACGGCGGGTACGGCATCTACATCCAGAACTCCTCGAACGTCCAGGTGCTCAATTCAACCGTCACAGCCGCCGGCAAGCACGCCGTGGGAAATCTCGACAGCACCGGGTTCGTCGGCCAAAACATCACCGCCAGCTACCTGATGCCCGATCAGGGTTACGGCGGTTCCTCCGCCTTTGTCACTTACGCGGACCAGAATTTCTCCAACACCACTGCCCAGTGGATCAACGACACATTCACCAATCCCAACGGCAATTATCCGGCCTTTATCACCCACGAAGACACCAGCTCCAACGACCCAACGCCCATCGCAAGCGTCCTGGTCCAGAACATGGTTTCAGATTCGTATCCGGATATGACTATCTACACCGCCGGTAACGAGACCGTGAACATCGTCGGCGGACAGGCGACCGGGGGCGGCGTTGAGTTGGACGGCAGCAATACCACTGTCAAGGGGATGCTTCTCACCGGTCCCTACTCGACGATTGATGTCGGCGCCGCTGGAACCGGAAATGTCATCGAAAACAACATCATCAACGGCACCGTTCCGAATTGGGTCGCGGGTCACAATGGCGCTATCACCGATGCTGGGCAGGGAACCATCATCCGCTACAACACCATCGTGGTCAGCCCCTCTGCAGGCTCAACCGGTCCTGCAATAGGGATCCTGAACAATACAACGAACACGCAGATATATGGCAACATCATCGATACCCCATACGCCGCTTATTTGCAGTCGGCCGCCGGCACTCCCGAGATTAATGCATACGACAATCTCTACGCCGGCACGACCAATCCACAAGTTGTGTTCGTGAACAATGTCGGCCTGACAACCCCCGTGGCCGATTGGCCGACCACCATCAACGCCAACAACCTCTACGCCACCGATCCGGGTTTTGTGGATTCGGCCGACGGCAATTTTTCCCTTGAGCCGAATTCCATCGCCGCTTACATCTTCGATCCCACCGATGACGAATATGTCATGTACGACTATTACAACAACGTCCGTCCAAGTCTTCTCGACAGCCTTGGGGCCATCCAGATCACCTCCCCCAGCCTGACTTGGAACGATGCCAGCGGCAACGGGAAATGGGACACCAGCTCCAGCGCCAACTTTAACAACGGCTCGGGCAATGCGGTCGACACCAACCAGAGCACTGTTCTCTTCGACGATTCCAACAACGGCAATTATTCCGTGACGCTCAATTCCAGCGTCACTCCCGGCCGGATCGTCGTCGATAACAGCAACGGAAATTACACCATCGGCGGCAGCGGCAGCATCGGCGGCACGGGCTCGGTCATGAAGCTTGGCACCGCCACGGCCACCCTTTCAACCACCAACACCTTCTCCGGTGGAACCATTATCGCCGCGGGTAAACTGATCGCCGGCGCTCACGGCGCGCTGGGCGATGGGCCCGTCAGCGTTCAGGGGGGAACCCTCGCGCTGGCCAGCAATACCGGCACGGCGCAGATGACCTCCCTGTCGATTTTCAACAACGGAACCATCGATATCGGCAATAACGCGATTCTTCTCAACTACGGTAGCGGGCCAGATCCGATCGCCTCCATCGCCGCGTGGATCGTCGCAGGATACGCCGGTGGAGCTTGGAACGGCCAGGGAATTATGTCCACCGCCGCCCAGGGCAATTCCCACTATGGGATCGGCTACGCCGATTCCGCTGATCCCGGCAACCCCGCCGGTCTATCCGCCGGCACCATTGAAATTATGTACACCCTCCTCGGTGATGCGAACCTCGACGGAAAGGTCAACGGCGTCGATTTCAGTTTGTTCGCCACCAATTTCAATGATGCCGTCACCGCGGGCTGGGACCGCGGCGATTTTGACTACAGCGGCACCGTCAACGGTTCGGATTTCATTCTGCTGTCGGAAAATTTCAATCAGTTCGCCAGTCAATCCTCGATCGCCGCCGACGATCTCACCGCCCTCGACGCCTTCGCCGCCGTCAACGGTTTGCCCGTCAATGTTCCCGAGCCCACCGCCGCGGCGATGAGCCTCCTGGGATTTGGCTTGCTCCACCGCCGACGCCGCGGCCGTTAATCACAGCGGTGGGGCGGCCAGCTTCACGGGCTTCCCCTCTTTCGCGCTGGCGTACAGCGCATCCATCAGCCAGCTATGCAAGATCCCGTACCGTACCGGCGATCGCGGTTCCGCTCGTCCCAGCAAGCACTCCACAAAATTCGCCGCCGGCGTGTAATGCGTCTGCGTCACCTTCGGATATTTGACGACTCCCTTTTCGTTCCACTGTTCCAGCCGCCCTCCATGAATTCCCGTCGCGATCCGGCCCCGGTCGCCGCTGATCCAGATTCCCTCCGTCCATCCCGGCGTGTTTCCCGATATTGTCACGCTCCCCAGCACGTCACCTTCCCACCGGATTGTCATCACCGCGTTGATGTCCACATCCGTTCCTTTGTTGTCGCTCACGCAAAAGACCTCCTTCGCGGGCCGATCCACCAGCCAGGCGATCGCATTGAACAGATGCGCTCCCGAGTCATACATCTGCCCGCCGCCCGAAAGTTTTGGATCGTGCCGCCACGTCCCCGCGGTATTTTTCTTCCAGCCCTGGCACACGTGCGCCGTGATCGTTTGAAGTTCCCCCAGCGCGCCCTCTTTAATCTGCTCCCGGATATACGCATATTCCTGCGTGAACGGGGCCTGAAACGCGATCTGGAAATGCCTCCCCGTTTTCTCAATCTTCTTTTTCAGCTCCCGCGCATCTGCCGAGCTGGTCACCATCGGCTTTTCCACCAGCACGTCGTATCCATGCTCCAGGCATGCCATGCATTGCTCGAAATGCAGCGTGTGCGGCGTGACAATCACCACCCCTCGCAGCCCCTCCGGTGGATTTCCCAGCATCTCCTCCAGCGAGTCGTACGTCGCCACCGCCGGATCGTCCTTAAGCAGATCATGGTGCTTCTGCTGATACGCCGACGGTCGAATGTCCACCAGCGCCGCGACCTCTGCCTCAGGCACCTGGCCGATCATGCGGATCTGTTCCCCGCCCATTCCTCCGCAGCCCACCACCGCCAGTTTCACTTTTTCCGCCAAGGCGCCTCCAGTTTGATTTCTCACCGTAAGATACCGGAGTTCGCGTCCCAAAAAAATATTTGGCGGCATTCCAGCCGATATTGCGGCATGCGCCAGAAATTCGCCGGCATCGCCTCAGGCCGCGCGACTGTTTGCGGCTCACGTTAAAATCCTGAAGATGAAATGGGACGCCATCATTCTCGGCGGCGGCGCCGCGGGGCTTGCCGCCGCGAAAATCCTCTCCGATGCCGGCTGCACCGTCCTCATCATCGAGGCCCGCCAGCGCATCGGCGGGCGAATCCTCACGCTCACCAATTCGAAATTCAATCTGCCCATCGAACTCGGCGCTGAATTCATCCACGGAAATCCGCCCAGCACCTGGAAACTGGTCTACGAAGCGGGCCTTGCCGCGCTTGATCTTCCGTTCGCGCACAAGCAGCTTCGCCGTGGCCGTCTCGTCGATTTAGATACCGACGACGAGCTTTCTCAGGTCATGGGCGGCCTCGCCCATCTCGGCAAGCGAGACATAAGTTTCGCCGAGTATCTCCGCCACCATCATGGCGGCAGCGCCGAGGCCCGCAAATTTGCCGTCAGTTTCGTCGAAAGTTTCGATGCCGCCGATCCGGAAATCATCAGTGCTAAATCCATCGCGGCCGAGCAGCAGGGCGTCGGCGATGTCGAAAACGAAACCCAGTTCCGCCTCCTGGGCGGTTACAAATCTCTCGTCGATTTTCTGCAGCGTTCCTGCGATCCCAAGCGGGTGAAGCTGCAACTGAACACGCCTATCACGGAAATCCACTGGCGCAAATCCAGCGTCGAATTGCGCTCCGCTGATTCGCACCGGTTCACGGCAAAGCGCGCGCTCATCACGTTGCCGCTCGGCATTCTTCGAAATCCCAGCGCCGTCCGTTTCATTCCCGAAATTCCCCAGTGGAGACAATACGCATCGCAACTCGCCTTCGGAACGGTGGTTAAAGCGGTGCTCCGTTTCCGCGAGCCGTTCTGGGAGGGCGATAAAAATCTCCGCGATGCCGTCTTCATTCACGATTGGCAGGCGAAATTTCCCACCTGGTGGACCGCCCGGCCGCTGCGAATTCCCATCCTGACCGCCTGGGCCGGCGGCCCGAAAGCCCAAGCACTCGCGGGACTTTCACGCGCCCAAACCCTCCGCGCCGCCATCGATTCACTTTCCAAACTGGTCCACCGCAGCCCGCGGCAACTCACCGCGCTTATGGATCAATTTCTGTATTGCGACTGGTCCGCAGATCCCTACGCCCGCGGCGCGTACAGCTACGTCGCCGTCGGCGGCTCCCGCGCCCGCTCATACCTCGCCAAGCCCATTGCCGGCACGCTTTATTTCGCCGGCGAAGCCCTCGACACCTCCGGGCAGGCCAGCACCGTGGCTGGCGCTCTCACCAGCGGGGAGCGCGCGGCCACCCGGCTTCTTCGCGATCTCTAATGCTTCGTCGTTCAATTCGCGCGAGCGCAAAAAAGAGTGCGCTGACACCGTCATCGTCCCCACGCTACAGTGCATCCGATGAAGAGCCCCGACGGCGCAACCGAATCGAGCTGGTACACCGGCTTGGAAGTTCCAAGATTTTCCGCCGTCCGCGCTTCAACCCGGACCGATGTCTGTGTCGTCGGCGCGGGAATCGCCGGGCTCACCACCGCGTATTTCCTGCTGCGCGAGGGGCTCAAGGTCATCGTCCTCGATGAAGGCCCCATCGGCGGCGGACAGACGGGTCGCACCAGCGCCCATCTGGCCAGCGCGATCGACGACCGATTTATTGAAATCGAGAAATCCCACGGCACCGAGGGCTCCCGCCTCGCCTACGAAAGCCACGCCGCCGCCATTGACGTCATCGAGCGCATCGCCGCGGATGAAAAAATCAAATGCGATTTCCTGCGCGTCGATGCGTTCCTCACCGCTGCGCCGCACGATGACCCCGATCTTCTGGACCGCGAATTTGAAGCCGCCAAACGCGCAGGCTTCGCCGAAGTCGAGCTTCTCGCCGCCGGTGGATTGGGCAATCAATCCTGCATCCGCTTCGGCAACCAAGCCCAGTTCCAGCCGATGAAATACCTCGTCGGACTCGCCGCCGCGGTGAAACGTCTTGACGGGCGCATTCACACTGGCCGCCGCGTCATCGATGTTCAGGGAATCGATCCCAAAACCGGCAAGGCGGGAAAGGTGTCGATCGACGGCGGTGTCCGCGTCACCGCCGATCACATTGTCGTTGCCACCAACACGCCTTCGCCGATCAACGACTGGTTTGGCATTTACACCAAGCAGGCTTCGTATCGCAGCTACGTCATCGCCGCCGCCATACCGCACGGGTCGGTGCCGCTTGCCCTCTATTGGGACACCGGTGATCCATACCATTACGTGCGTGTCCAGCCGCAGCGCAGCGGGAAAAATGATCTCCTGCTGATCGGAGGCGAGGACCATAAAACCGGCCAATTTCCTGAGAATGCCGCCACATTCCTTCGCCTGGAAACCTGGGTTCGCCAGTTTTTTCCAATGATCGGCCGGATCCGATTCCGCTGGTCAGGCCAGGTTCAGGAACCCGCCGATGGCCTCGCGTTCATCGGCCGGGCACTTACCGACAAAGAGGAAGTCTTCGTCATCACCGGCGACAGCGGCATGGGCCTCACGCACGGCACGCTGGGCGGGATTCTCATCACCGACCTGATTCAAAAGCGCAGCAATCCCTGGGAGAAAATCTATGATCCCTCGCGGAAGATTCTCAATGCGGAATTCGTACGCGAGAACGCGAACACGCTGGCGCAGTACACCGATCTCCTCACCGGCGGGGACGTCGCCGCGATCGACGAAATCCCCAAAGGCGCGGGCGCCGTCATGCGCGATGGGCTGAAGAAGCTGGCTGTCTACCGCGACCCGGCTGGGAAGATCCATCGCCACTCCGCGGTCTGCACCCATCTTCAGTGCATCGTGCAGTGGAACCCGGTGGAGAAGACGTGGGATTGCCCCTGCCACGGGAGCCGGTTCGACCCGCTGGGCAAGGTGATCATGGGGCCGGCCATCGACGATCTTCCGCGGGCGTGAAGCAGCCATGACAGTGCAAAATGGTGCGCTTTGGTGCGCTTTGAGGCGCTTTTGGGAGCGAAAGTTTGATGAATATTCAATTAACTCATCCGGAATGTGAAAAAAATAGCGAATGAACCGCGGAGTGCGCGGAGAGGATTCCTGGGGAATTTTTGCAGATGCGTCACCGCTGTATCCGTTCATAAGATGGGGAGAGTGAAACCTCATGAGACGGATTGGACCTGATACGGTTGTGGTTATCACCGGAGCTTCCGGCGGCGTGGGGCGGGCGACGGCGCGGCTGCTGGCGGAGCGCGGGGCGAAACTGGTGCTGTTGGCGCGCGATGAAGATGGGTTGGAGGCGGCAAAAGCGGAGGTGGAATCGCGCGGGGCCAAGGCGCTGATGGTGCCGACTGATGTGAGCCAGTTTGAGCAAGTCGAAGCGGCGGCAGATCTGGCGGAGGAACGATTCGGGCCGATTGATCTGTGGATCAACAGCGCGATGGTTTTCATGGATAGCCCGGTCATGGAGATAACGTCGTGGGAATTTCGGCAGATCGTGGAGGCGACATTCCTGGGGGCGGTCAATGGGACGCACTGTGCGATGAAGCGGATGATTCCGCGGGATCGGGGAATGGTGATTCAGGTGGGCTCGCCGCTGGTGTTTCGGTCGATTCCCCTGCAAAGCGCTTACCGCGCTTCCAAGCACGCGATCCGGGGTTTCACGGAATCGCTGCAGAGCGAGCTGATTCATTTGAAGAGCAATGTGGGGCTGTCGATCGTAAACATGCCGGCGCTGAATCCAATGAAGCTTGACCGCATGTCGCATCGATTCAGCTTGAAGCACTGGGCGAATAAGAATCGCGTCGCGATCATCTGCGCCCTGCTGGCGGGGTTGGGGCTGGCGGCGCTTTTTATGTTCGGCACTCAAAAAACCAGTGGAGGCGTGTCACGGAAAATCCAAAATCGGATGTCACTCACCTGATCGAAATCGATTCTCGATGAGCATGACGCCGATTTTTCCCCGGGGGTTGCCAATCAGTGCATTACAACCCCCAGTTTGCATCGGGACGCAAGAGAAGCACGTTTGCGGCATGGCGGATAGTCGGCACATTTCGAGCAGCTACATCGAACGCCAGAACCTTACTATGCGAATGCACATGCGGCGGTTCACACGGCTGACGAATGCCTTTTCAAAAAAGGTTGAGAATCACGCCCACAACGTCGCGATTCACTTCATGCACTACAATTTCTGCCGCGTCCACCAGACCTTGCGGGTAACGCCCGCGATGGAAGCAGGTCTGGCCAAGACTGTTTGGGAAATCGAAGACTTGGCCGCGTTGGTTGAGGCACAAGAATTACAGGCAATCGAAGACGGCAAATTGAAGCGGGAAAATACAAAGCGAAATCATCAGATTGATCGACTGGGGCGCGGTACAATTCCCGCTGATGAGGCGCTTTCGCCGGTGGCTGTTTAACGGGATTGCCGGGTTGTCATTATCGGTGTGTATGACCGCGGCGACCGAGTGGATCGTCAGCTACCGAGTTTCGAACGGACCGTTCTACGCTCCCGATGACTATTGGTGGTTTTCCGCCGCATCTGACTCCGGCCAAATTCATTTCATCGCCATGCGGCACATCTCAGAAGGAAGAATTCCCACCGGATTCCATTGGGAAACGCGATTCCCAATTTCTCAGAGGAGCCTATGGGCAAGCCATCTCACGGACTTCGCAATGTATTCAGACAGGATGGCCAAGGGGACCGACTGGATTGCCGAAACGTCTCACTGGTTCGTCGTATTCTGCACCGCTCTTCTCCCCTCAATCTGGCTCCTGAAAAGAAAACGCGCACAAGCTCGCCCCGGAATCTGCGAAAACTGCGGGTACGATCTTCGCGCCACTCCCGACCGATGCCCGGAATGCGGAACCGTTTCGGTCAAGCCGTGAATACTCAAAGGGACCCACCACCCAAATCTCGACGATTTGGACGGAAGCGCAAAGACAGAGCCTAATCCGTTCCTGGCGATTAAGAAAATGCGAGCTTACCGCGGAGGACGCAGAGGACGCAGAGCAGCATAAAAACTTCTCCGCGGTCTCTGCGTTCTCGAGCGAAGCGGACGGTGAAGAAATAATTTTACCGCAAGTGCGCCAAAGGGCGTAAATCAGTGATGTCCCCTTATTCGTTCCTCCCTTTATTCGTTACCCTTTATTCGTTACCTCACCTGATCGGAATCGGTGTGGCGGCCAGGTGAGGATGGCGCTGCGCACATTCGATCAGAAATATGCGCTCGGGACGCTGGCCAAAACGCGTAAGGATCCAGTGCGATTCATGATGCACGTCGCGGGGCGCGTTATGCGGCGATTGCCCAAGTCGGTGGAAAAATCCGCGGCGATGGACTACGCGGCCGCTCGGAAAGGCTTTTTTTTCAGCGGCATTCTGAAGGATATTGCGAGCTTACGCGGGGTTAACTTCTGGCGAAAGACACGGAACCCGAGGCGGGCCGTGGACCACGCCCATCGAATATGAAATCCCAGCAGGTCGAGCGGGTCGTGCCAGGCGCTGGCATGAAGATAACGGACGAATTGCCTGCGCACTGGCCTGAATCGCCCTGGATTCCATGGTTTTTTTACCCCGGCGTAATGGTGGATGCGGGGACGGTTCAGCAGTTCCTCGCGTCTGTGCAGAATCTCGGCGTCCGCCTGGGTGTTTCCCATTTGTTCCGGATGAATCAGGTTGTCCACCTGGGCATTCCAGGCCAGGTCCAATGGGCGCCATTTTCCGAATAGAACAGCGTTGAGAGCGTCCTGATCGGGATATTCCACGAGCGATTTGAACCGGTGAATGTATTGCATCGCCGCTGGTCCGACGCGATCCTTGCGCCAACGGTTGAGATCGATCGCCATGACGCCCGAATTGAAATAAGGGGCGTTCTTCCGCTGCGATTTTTCCACTCCGGGCAATGGGAGTTTGGGAGGGAAGACGGCGCCGCCGTAATCGTATACCGCCAGCACCGTGGCGCTGCCGAAATCCTGTTGCCAGAGTTCCGACAAATCACCCTGGACCAACAAGTCGGCATCGAGATATATAATTCGCTCGAGGTTCAGCGGGAGGAATTCGTCCATTCGGAGCCGGAGATAGATGGAGCTTTTGAGATAACCGAGGGTGGGAAACTGGCTGAAGGCGCCGAGGTCTAAATCACACCATTCGAGATCGACATTTCCGAGGGTGGCAATTTTTCTTTCAATCATGCATCGGAACGGCTCGGAAATTCCCGCATCCATGAGAAAGACGCGCAGCCGCCAGGGCGGCGCGAGATTGGCCGAGGCGGAATAGAGCATTACAGCCAGTGGCATGGCATAGGCGTTGTCCGCGCCGCACAGGAGCGCGATTTCGTGCCGGGATTTTTTCGATCGTCTCCCGGTTATCGTGCGCGGCTCGACCGCGCCGCTCGCCCCGGTTGATGCGGCCGCGGGGGAATCAACTGTGGAAATCGCTTCGGGCTTAAGCTTGGCCAGCCACGCGGCGGTCTGCCGCGGATTTGAAAACTTGAAGGTGCGGAGATGTCGATATTCCGGTCGTCGAAGCATCTTCGGATAATCCCTGCGGAATTTTCGCCAGCATTGGAGCACCCAAAGCAACTGAGAATTGGAGGAAAAGAAGGTTCTTCGCCACGTTTCCACATTGTGTGGTCCAAGCGGCTCGCGCGTGAGGCAACGTTTTATGGTTCGCCAGAGGGCTCGGCGGAATACCAAAGACATGGGATAATTCAGCCAGATGATGGTGTCGGCCTGTGACCAGACGAGGTCTTCGTGCTCGGGAAAAATCCCTTCGACGACCCAACCGTCCGAGGCTATGTTCGACTTTACCATGCCCAGGAGTTCCTCATCTGAGGGAGAGGACCATTTGGGACCCCAGGCGATCGCGTCAAACTCAGTGAACGGCAGCCCCAGGCGCCTGGCGATGGAATCTCCCAATGTGGTCTTGCCCGAACAGCTTGCCCCAATCACCACAATCCGACGCATCAGCTCTCCCCTGAAGAGGATCGATAAGGACACGATTTCCCACTTATCGACCCTTTCCCCAGGGGGCATAATTTTCATTGCGACGTCCCCCCCGACGTTTCAAGCGGAACCTCCGAAAGGGCGATAAAAGTCGGTATGCTTCGTCGGCGTGACCAAGGGAAACCACAGAACCACCGGTACGATGTGATTCTGTTCGCCCTGGAAGATCGGTATAGCATGGCCCCATTCCCGTCGATGCTGCATCGAACGGGTTGCAGGGTTACGGTGCTCGGCGAGTCAAAATCGTGTATCAGCACATCACGTTTTGTCGAGCGGATTATCCCGTGTTCGAGCGAACCGGCTTTGGCGGCAAAGGCGCTTTGCGACCTTGTCGGGACTTACCGCCAGCGCCTGCCGTGGATCATTTTCGCGGATGAATCGGCGCTTCAGGCGGGGATTCTCTGCCGCGATCAACCCTGGTTGAAGGCAGCCTTTCCGGTCGATCCATTGCGAAGCGCCGACCTGATTTTTCGCAAAGCGGCGTTCATGACGGCCGCCGAGGCGGGGGGGATTCCCATTCCACCGATGCGCGTCTGCCGATCGCGGGATGAGGCTCTCGCGGCGGCAAAGGCGCTTGTGCCCCCGCTGTTTCTCAAACGCGACGTCGACTGCGGCGGGGCCGGTGTGATGAAGATTCTTCACATTGACGACGTGGGGCCTGCGTACGAAAAATTAGCCGATACCGGTCCAGTCGTCGTTCAACAAATGGTTCACGGCCGGCTGGGAAAGACCAACACGTTCTACAGCCAGGGCCGATTGATGTGTCATACCAGCTCTTTCGCAAAACGGACCTGGCCGGCGCCGTTCGGTGCATCCTGCATCCGCGAGTATTTCTGCGATGATCGGCTGGAGGGGATCGCCTCGGCCGTGGGGGCGGTAACGGGATTCAACGGTTTTTGCGGATTCGATTGGATTCAGGATGAAAACACGGGCGAGTTCGCCGTCATCGAGTTCAATGGCCAGGCGGTCTCGGCTTATCACCTTGGAAAATATGTTGGAGTGAGCTATGAGCGGGCGGTCGCCGATTTTCTGGCGGGCCGGTTCTCAACCCAGCGGCCCCGGTTGAACTCCCGCAACAGGCCGATCATTCATCTGTTCCCCCAGGATATTCGTCGCTGCATTACCGAACTGGACGTGATGGGGATGTTCAATTGGCTCGTCGGCGCGGTGAAGACGGACATCCCGTGGGGCGATGCCAATATCATTCTGTTTTTCATTTTCGATTTTGTCCGGTTGGGATATAGGCGAGCGCGAAATTTGAGGGGGCGACTGATGGGGGACACGGCGGCTGAAGCCGCCGCGCCGGTGGGGGAGATATAACAGGCTTAGGTTTTGGGGATGGATCGGCGACGGCGCGAAAGCGCGCCGATGGCCGCGAGGGTGAAGATCGCGCCGCTGACGGGCTCGGGAACGCTGACGAGGCTGATGCCGTTGGACGCGGCGAATGAATCCAGCGCGGCAAGGTCCTGCTCGTCCACCGCGGATTGGGTGGCATATCGGTTGAAATCGTTTGACATCAGGACAAAGTCCGTGCCGTTGACGGCGCCATCGTAATTGAAATCGCCCTTGTCCCAGCCGTGAGCGACCGAATCGTTGAAGTTGGCCGCCATCAGGGTGAAATCGGCGCCGTTGACCTTTCCGTCGAGGTTCGCATCGCCGAGCAGCGTGTACATGATTTCGATCTGCCCGGCGGAGAGGCCGGCGGGATTTCCGCTGTCGGCGGCGTCGGCGTAGCCGATCCCATAACTGCCGGCGTTGCTCTGCGCCGTCGTCGAGGTGATGCCCGTGCCGGTCCAGGCTCCGTTGTTAAAACCGCTGGTGATCAGTGCTGCGATGGAGGAGATCGGATCGGTGCCGCTGTAATCGACGATGATGTGGTTGTTGGTGATATCCAGCGTGGCTGAGTTGCCGATGGAGAGCGAGGTTAAAACCACGTTGCTCGTCGGCGCGGACACGGGAACATTGGAGGATTGGCTTCCCTGTGTGACGCCGCTGGCCAGCTGGACAACGCCGCTGCCGCTGATGGAGAGCGTGCCCTTTGGCAATGCACTGCTGGTGGACCCGGTTGGATCGATGATGAGTTTTCCGGCGGTGACGAAGGTCCCGCCGGTGTATCCGTCGGCGGTGCCCAGGGTGAGGGTTCCGGTGCCGGATTTCGTGAGTGAGCCGCTGCCGTTTATGCTACCGCTGCCGGTGATGGTGTAATTGCCGCTGCTGTTGTTCACGGTGACCGAGGACGGTTGGACGATAGAGTTGAGCGTGACGGCGTAGTGGCTGTTGTTGGTGTCGTTGAAGGTGACGGAATCGCCATCGAAGTAGACCGCGCAGACGGTGCCGCTGTTCCAATTATTATCACCGATATCCCAGGTTGCTCCGTCATCAGGTGCGGGGGCGTTTTTATTGTCCCAGGTGAGAGAGGCGGGTTCGTACGAGGCGTCGAACCCGGTATCAGAGGTTGCCATGGTGGTGGGTAGTGAGACCACCACGCTGTTCTGCTCCATGACATCTTCGGTGAGATCCGACGAGAGGTCGCCGATGGTCTGGGCGCTGCCCCCGGTGAGGGTTGCATCGGTGTTGGCGAACTGAATGCCGCCATAGTTGGAAAGGGCTTGGACAGTCGAGCCCAGCGAGGGCGCTTCGGCGATCCACTCGGCGGTGGATCGCTGATCTGAGGAAGTGGATTGCGTGGTGCTGGCGTTTTTGCCGGTGGTCAAATCATCGACCGTGAATTGGTAGGAGTTATTGCCTTCGTAGGTGACATCGGCGCTGATTTTATCGCCGACGTAAATGGTGAGAGGCAGGGTGGTTTCCGGAATGGACGGTGCGAATTCATACCAAGCGCTGTAGGTTGCGGAATTTCCGGTGGTGATCTGGGCGGAGATGCCACACTGCTCGACGGTGGGATCTGCCGAGCCAGTGGCGCCGTCGAATCCGACCCAGAAGCTGGAATAGCTGGTACCGGTAGGGGGAGCGGTGAGCTTAGGAACCCAGAACTGGCCGTTGACGTCGGTGAATGTTTCGTCCGAGGGGGCGGAAGCGTAATAGCCCGACCAGTTTTGGGTGCTGGTCACGGAAATAGCGTCGGCGAAGCGCGGTCCAAGCAGGCTGGCTGAAGCCGCCCCCACGGCCAAAGCGATCGCGCGTCGGGAAAGGGGATAGGATAGCACGGATTTTCTCGCCACTCCAGACAACAAAGAACCCTCTTGAACTTAACCGGTTATATACTCCAAATCCGGATTAAGCGTTCGCAATTTCTATTCGGAATATAAAAATTAGTCAATCAGCCAGCGAACTCATCCGGCTTCTTGCCATAATGGGGAATTAAACTCGCTATCCGCTTGTCATTCCTAAGATTAGATTGATATCGAACCAGGTCCCATATATTTCCATTGATTTTTATAGATTTTGCCATAAAGTAAA
>Ga0302324_100000545_pt1 | contig 98259 bp, 68 predicted proteins | sample Palsa_T0_1_FD_201949 | JGI IMG/M metagenome (GOLD analysis project Ga0302324, IMG submission 201949) | Peat permafrost microbial communities from Stordalen Mire near Abisko, Sweden - Palsa_T0_1 | ecosystem: Environmental > Terrestrial > Soil > Palsa > Peat permafrost | place: Sweden: Abisko... | reverse complement strand
CGTTGCAGGTGATGTTCCAGCACGTCCAGCAACAGCCCAAGGATCCCCGGCTACTCAATCCCGAGATGCCCGAGTATCTTGCGACCATCGTTCTGAAGTGCCTGGAAAAAGATCCGGCGCTGCGTTATCAAGGCGCAGCGGAGCTGCTGGGGGATCTCGAGTCGGGAACTCCACCGACGCGCATTGTCCGCCTGCGGCAAGCGGAGATGGGTTATCCGAAGTGGCTGTTTGCGGTGACCGGGGTGGTGCTGCTGGCGGGCGTGGGGATGGCCATCCGTCCAGTCCGTGAACGCGTGCTGGGCCGGGCGCGCGCGATTGTACCTGTCTCCGTTATCCGCTCAACCGCTAACGATAAGTTCGTGGCTTTGCTGCCGCTGCGCGTGGTTGGAAACGATCCCGCGTTGCAGTACGAAGCATCCGGCATCACCGACGCGCTTACCGCCAAGCTGTATCCGATGAAAAGCGTCCATCTGGCGGCCGCCGGCGCCGTCGAAAAAATTAATGCCTCCGATCCGGTGACGAAGATCGCGCATCAGCTGGGCTCCAAGCTGATTGTGCAAGGGAGCATGCAAGACGCGGGCGACAAGATCGACGTTGTGCTGCGGTTGAGCGATGCCAGCGGAAAGCAACTGTGGACTAAGGAATTTCCGGGAGTACGGCAAGATCTACTGACGATCGAGGATCAGATTTACAACGAACTGTCCACGGCCCTGGATCTAAAACCCAGCGATGAAGAGTTGGCGCACAATGCACTGCGCCCAACCGAGAACGTAGGGGCGTACGAACTCTATCTGAAGGGCCGGGACATTCTACGCGGTAAACGCGACGTAAAACGTGTGCAGTCGGCCGTGGATCTGTATGAGCAGGCAATCAAGCAGGACGCCGGCTTCGTGCTGGCGTACGCGGGGTTGGCGGATGCGAGCCTGGTGATGTACGACTTGAATTCGGACCCCGTCTGGTCGCAGAAGGCGCTCAGCGCGGCCCAGCACGCGCAGTCGCTCAATGACGACATTCCGGAGGTCCACCTTGCGCTGGGTAATGCATACAAGGCCACGGGGAAAAACGCGGAGGCCATTGTCGAGTTGAAGCATGCCGTGACGCTGGCCCCGAATTCGGATACGGGGTATCGGCGCCTGGGCGATGTCTACCTCGCCGCGGGGAAGGAAGACGAGGCTATCCAGGCCTACCAGCAGGCCATCAGTGCCGACCCCTACTACTGGATCAACCACAACCGGTTGGGCACGGTGTATTTCCAGTTGGGGCAAAACGAAAAAGCGCTGGATGCCTTCCGGCGCGTGGTGGAGTTGTCGCCGGACTCGGCGCTGGGGTACATCAACCTGGGAGCGGTTTATTTTAAATCGGGGAAGTGGAACGATGCGATCATCTCGTTTGGAAAGGCCTTGAAGATTGCACCGTCGGCGAGTCTCTATTCCGATCTGGGCACGGCGTATTTCTATCTTGGACATCGCGCCGACGCTGTCGCCATGTTCCAGAAGGCGGTGGATCTTACGCCCAACGACGACACCGCGGTCGGCAATCTCGCGGATGGCTATCGCTGGTCTGGAGACGCGGCCAACAAGGCCAAGGCTAAGGCCACATATGAGCAGGCCATCGCACTGGCCCTGAATGCGCTGCGAGTAAATCCGCAGGACGCAAGCACGCTTGGCAACCTGGCGTTTTACTACGCCAAGAACGGAGATTCAAAGAAGGGTCTGGAATTCATCCACCGCGCTCGCAGCATCGATGCCAAAGATAACGAGCTCATGTACAAGGAAGCCGTGGTCGATGCGATCGCCGGACAGCAGGCTGACGCTTTGTCCAGCTTGCGCGCCGCATTGGGGAAGGGCTATCCGGTGCAACAAGCCAAGAATGACCCCGAGCTGAAGATTTTGGCTAGCAATCCCGAGCTGGAAAAACTTATCGCTGGGTTTGAGCGAAAGACGAACTAGCGGATCTCTTGCGAACCCGCGCCACGATCACCGCGGCGAACCCGAGGATTAGAACGATCCACAGCGAGGGCTCCGGTGTGTCCCAGAAAGCGATTTCAAACTGGCCGGTCGTGGGATTCACATAAAATCCGCAATTTGTGAACAGGAGAGAGGCGCCAGTGCCGCCACTGCATGAGAACGTTTCGTAGTCCTGATCGTTGTACAAATTTCCGCTGTTGCTGGTGAGCACCAGCAGGACCTCGGTAACCGGTGATCCAGTGTTGACCTCATCCAACACGACCAGCCCTGTTCCGGTGGAGAAGCTGTACATGCCACTCTCGTCCGGGTCAGAGCCGCCTTTTGCGAGGCCCATTGAAGGATCGATGCACTCGTCATAGCTCGGACAGAAGTCGGTTGGATTCGTGAAGTCGCCTGTATCGAGCCCGGTGGTCGGGGTAAAGTTAAAGTCTTGGTCTTCCCAACCGTCCATCGTTATCGTGTAAGCTTCGTTTGTAACGATGTCCGCTCTAGCCCAGATGGAACTGAGCATGCCCACGGCGGCCACCATTACCCAACGCGTCATGTTCATCGCTTCGCCTCGCTCCGCCAAAAGAATATCGAACCGGCTCAGTTTGTCTTTCAATCATAGCGCTAGCCAGCTTTGGTTAGAAGTCCTGAACCTGCCGTTTTGTACTAGTACTAGGTTTGGTGAGGCGAAGTTCGGCGCCTTGGCGGAATGTCCAAGGTGAGCAGTGATAAGGCTTTCAATTCTTATTGTTGGTGCTGCCGGGATCTTGCTCGGGATCAACAGCCTTCCCTGTCTTAACCCTGTACCATATCGTACTGGTTACTGTAGTACCATAACCGATTGTCAGTAGTGCTGGTCTCGCTTATAATCAGCTTACGATGCTGCCGCCCTCCTTCTCTTTCAAAGCGATGATTAGATCCGCCCGGTGGCTCGGCTTGGTTGCCATGGTGGCAGCTCTGCCCCTTTCCTTAGCAGCCTTGCCGGTAACACCGGTCACAGTGGGTTTCACCTTCACGCTGGACGGCGACCTTGGGTCTGTGGTGGCCACCTATAATTCTTCGGCAACCCCCCTCACTGATTCAACTGGTACTTATGTCGATGCCAGCGACGGATTGCTTTCGTTCACCGTAACTTGGGACGAAAACACGTATACCATGCCGGAGGCCTTGGAGAGCGGTGAGTTACCGGAGCTCTTTTTGCCGGGGAACACTCTTGTTGCAAGCGGAGGGTACGGGTTTCTTGGGGATTGGCTTGTCAGTGGAACGATCGGCACGAACGCGGAAATTCTGGGCGTCGGCGCCAATGTCCCGGCATATTTAGCCGAGGATGTGACCGAGTTTGCTGTGAACGGCACCCCCAGCACCATGCTGAATCTTGGCTTGGATGACAAGACGTTCATTTCTGGCACAGCTTTAACCACCATTCCGGAGCCGGCGATGCTGTCCGCCCTAGCGTTCGGCTTGGCCGGTTTGTGGTGGTTCGCGCGCCGCCGCAAAGCGATTCTGTAAGAACGCGAGTCGCGGGCAGCTCTACACCCAGCTATAATTGTGATGCAAGTCAGTCGGGGCGTAGCGCAGCCTGGTAGCGCACCTGCCTTGGGCGCAGGGGGTCGGGCGTTCAAATCGCCCCGCCCCGACCAACAGAATCAAATAGATAGGTGCTTGATGCGCATTAGAATTGCCGCTAGCTGTAGATAAAATTGAGGATGCCGAATTCTCACTGGTCAACTGCTCCATTTCATAAGGGGCAACTGAACCCTTTTCCCGTTCCTCGCATGGGTAACGATTCGTCCCGGCTTTTACCCGAGAACCCTAATACTTGACTCTGCGGCGACTCACGCCCTCAGGTTTGCGATTAGCTCCAAGGACAAGCGCAAATTTACGCTTCATCTCTAGCTTTGGGTGTTCGACCTGAAGAAACTCGAGAGCTTGAAAATCATCGTCGCGCTTGAGGTCTGACGCGACTCTAAACCTTCTGACCTGGCTTCGATAATCTCCTCCAGCCATAATTGAGAAGCTCCAACAGTGAAAGGCGAAGAACAAGCATACAGAAGAACAGATCATCGGCGTGCTGAAGCAGGTGGAAGCAGGCCGGACAGTGAAGGAGGTCGCTCGGGAACTGGGCGTCAGTGACGCGACGATCTACACATGGAAGAGCAAGTTCGGCGGCATGGAAGTGAGCGAAGCACGGCGGCTGAAAGCGGTGATCCGAAAAAACGGCTGGAGCTTGTAGGTCGAAGGCAGGATGTGGCGTTAGTGATGGGCGAGTTTCATTACTCGGAACGCCAAGCCTGCAAGCTGCTGGCGTTGGATCGGAGTAGCTACAGATATCGGCCGCGGCCGGACCACAACGCGGAACTGCGTCGTGTGCTGATCACGCTGGCGCGGCAGAAGCCGCGTTATGGCTATCGGCGTTTGTGTGCACTACTAGAACGCCGGGGATGCCGAGCGAGTCCGCAACGGGTGTATCGCGTGGACAGCCAGGAACATTTGGCGGTACGGCGGCTGAAGCGGAAACGATTGGTGAGACCGGCGCCAACGGGAGCTCTGTTGAGCCGGGCCAATCAGGAATGGGCCATCGATTTTGTGACCGACGGACTGGTTACTGGGCGAGGGCTGCGCATGCTGACTGTCGTCGACAGCTTTACGCGCGAGTGTCCAGCGATCGAAGTGGACACCGGACTCTCCAGCCGACGAGTGACACGCGTGTTGGAGTGGATCATCAGCCAGCGAGGAACACCGGAAGTGATTCGTTGCGACAACGGGCCGGAGTTCACCAGCCGTCACTTTCTGGTCTGGTGCGAGGAACGAGGAGTTCGACTGATCCATATTCAGCCGGGGAGGCCGATGCAGAACGGGCACGTGGAGAGCTTTAACGGTCGGTTCCGCGACGAGTGTTTGAATCATCACTGATTCACGACGCTGGCGGATGCAAAGGAAAAGATCGAGCGGTGGCGGATGGAATACAACGCAGAGCGGCCGCACAGCAGCTTGGCGTACCGGACACCGGAGGAATACGCGGAAGTCTGCTCAAAACTCACCAACAGGATGGAGGTTACTGCCATCCCGCAAGGTCGCCGCCCGTCAACACTGTCGGAGTCGCAGACCGGTCCTCGCGATCAAGGGTTCGCTGACGCCGCGCCAATTGGCGCGCCCTTGACCGCTCCGTACCGTTCTGCATGAGGAATGACTGCGACGGGCGGCTCCGACGGGAGGGCAGCAGAGGAGTTAAATTAGACGGAGCGTCTCAATTATCTTGGTAATTATCCCTTGACAGTAGGTATTAGCCAATGTACTGTGATCTAAGGCTAGGTGGCATCGAGCAGTGGTATGCGCATGCTCCCGAAGATGCCACTATGCGGATTCCCGACGAAATGCTGGACTGCACATGCTTCTTGTGCATCAAGGACGGCGACATAGTAAAGCCCTGGGGGACAGCGTTTCTAGTGTGGGTACCTGTCGGGAATTTCTTATTTTATTACCTCGTAACGGCGAAACACTGCGTGACGAAAGCCTTCGAGAAATACGGGGCGTTGTACGCCAGGATTAATACGAGTGCCGGATCTACTGACTTAGTGAAGCTCGATGGAACCTGGGCCTGCTCAGATGAAGGAGGGGTGGACGTAGCGGTCCTGCCTTGGTTTCCAGACTCTAAGAGGCACGTCTTCGGATCAATCGACATTCGCACGGGCGCTTTTGAAGGAAATCTCAAGGCGAACGGAATCGGAATCGGCAATGAACTGATCGTCGTCGGTCTATTTCATCTGCACTACGGCACCGAGAAAAACATTCCCATCGTGCGTCACGGCATTATAGCGTCAATGCCGGGCGAGCCCTTGAAGGACATGAACACAGAGTTGCTCTTCAAAGCATACCTGGCTGAGATCCAATCAATCGGCGGGCTCAGTGGCTCTCCTGTATTTGCGTTTGTTCCGGCTATGCAACTGCTGGCGCATCACGACAACATCAAAGAACGCGATGCTATGAGAAAACGGTGGCCCGCTGGCTTCCTCTATTTGTTGGGCTTGATTCGCGGCCATTTCGACGCACCTCAAGATGGTTGGGTGGAGAATTCTCAGGAACGGGTGCATACTGGGATAGCTATAGTGGTTCCGATAGACGAGGTGCTTTCAATCGTGCAGAATGATAAAGCCTTGGCAGAAGCTAGAACACAACGAATGCTGGAGCATCAACAAAAACAAGCAAACGCGCAAGTAGATGACGTGGTGGCCAGTGAAGAATCGGAGCAACCGTTTACACAGGTTGACTTCGAAAATGCGTTACGCAAGGTCAGCAGGCGACTTCCGTCTTGACAATCTGGCGAAGAAAAGTAAGAAACATCGGCGCGGTGTCGTGCCGATGGTTGTATCGAAAAGTGTACTCATCCAAGTAGCTCTGTAGAAATTTTTGGCTCACGTGATGGTACACGCCTCCGAGTCCACGCTTAATCAGCGACCAGAATCCTTCAACCGAATTCGTATGGATGTCGCCAATCACGTAGACGCGAGAACTGTGATTAATGCGTCGATGATCGTACCGCTTGTGCTTGGAGAGCGTGTTGTAGGAATTCAACTCATCGGTGTAAACGATGGAAGACGGCAAGATGTACTCCGTGGCGAGTCCTACGAGCGTTTTAGCGTTGACGCTCTCGATTGTGAACGCTTTCGCGCGTCCCTTACGCTCCACCATGCCGACAACTGGAGTCTTGACCTTATCCCCTTGCATTGGGCGTCCAGTGCCGTACTTTCGCACGCCGCCCATGTAGGTCTCGTCCATTTCCACCGAGCCGCTGAGCGGGCCAGAATCGTCCTGCAACAGGGTCCTGATTTTGTTGAACATACGCCATGCGGTTTTGTACGTCACTCCGGTTTCGCGTTCAATCTGTTTCGCCGAAATCCCGCAGCGTGTCGAAGCCATCAGGTAGATCGCATGGAACCAAGTTTTGAGGGACGTTGGCGACTTGTGGAAGATCGTTCCGGCTGTCGGATGGACGTGATGACCGCAATAGTCGCAGGAGTAAGACGGGCGTTTCGCGTCGCGGTGATGCATTGTCACCTTCTGGCAGAGCTTGCAGTAGATTCCATCGGGGTAGAGGTAGCCCCGGAGCCATTCCAAGCAGGCGGCGTCATCGGGAAACATCAACTCGAAACGCTTGAAAGTAAAGCGTTCCATCTTCGATGGCCGGTTGGTTTCTTGCATCTGATGCATGGCGTTTTACCTACTTCCAGGTACAGTATGCCATGACTGATACCTACTGTCAAGGGATAATTACCATTATCTTTGGCAGAAAAAACCGAGGCAGGTCAGCATGTATGTCATTGCTTCCTGTAGTCGAGCCATGCGGTTCCGGAAAGAGCAGAACCGGGTAAGCGTGAACTGGATAGACCGATGGTCTGGCGGAGGCCCAAAGTATGAAAAAGATTGCCACATGCAGTCGAACGTTGCGAATTCCAACTCCAGCGCCAAAGTAGTATTCCCTAACGCACATGATGCCGGACGCCTTGCTGGTCTTCTTCGCATTCATCCTCAAAAATTTGCACGCCAGGCTTAGTTTGGAGGCGAAGCGGCATGCGAATTTTCCACGGCTGGGCAAACACTTTCGGGTCTTCGATCGTGGCTTCGTAAGTCAACGTATTGTGATCCGACCGAGTGTAGCGCTCCACGACATGCAACGCATCACTGTGAAAGTTTCCGTAGTGATCCAACCATGTAGCATCGCTGAAGCTGGTGACGTCTGCGACGAGTGTATTATCTTCCCAATGCCCCCGCGAATCTCCCATGGCATACGGAAGTCCGTCGTTGTGAGGAGTGCCGTTTAAATAGATGATGCGATAGGCATGGACATCCTGATAGAGGATGTAGATAGCGCGTTCATTCTGCAGAATCTGAAAAGGCGACGAAAGATACGTCGCACGGGGCACCCCCGGTTGAAAGCACTTCGTTTCGGGATCCGCTGTTGCCCGGTTTGCAAAGTTCGCCTCGCGCACGTTGAGAGCGCTCGCAATGTAAGGGATTTTGCCATCCCGCGGCTCGATGATCACCCGCGCGCCTTCCAGGTTCTGGCCGGCGGTATTCTCCACCTGCCAAATGCCGCGCAGGTCTTTGGCCGTGTTTTCTGACCAGGCGTAGCTCTCCATCGTGCCGAGCGCCGTCAAGGCCGCAAGGGCTAAACGCACGGTTAATATCAAATTCCGCTTCATTGTTCGCACTTACGGCTTTTTTGTTTCCTTGCCAGGATAGTGCGCTTCGTCGCGCTCACCCTCGATGCAGTCGTATTCAATCAACTCAATGTTTTTAGGCTGACGCCGGAGCGGGACGCGCAGTGTCCATGGCCGAGAATACACTGTCGGATCCTCGACGCGGGCTTCGTAAAGGATCGTGTCCGGCGCCGTCAGGGAGAACCGCTCCACAACGTGTTCATTCTGGTCCACGAAGTCGCCATGTTGGTCAAGCCACGTCCTACCATTCAGATCAGTGACATCGACCACCAGGGTGTCACCTTCCCATCGACCACGCGAATCACCCGCCCAAGCTGAATAGTTCTTCGAATGCGGCCGTCCGTCCAAGGGAATGATCCGGACGCTATGTTCAGTTTCAGACAAGATGGCAACGTAATCGCTGTCCTGGACAATTTCTAACGGAAAAGGAGGTACCAGCACGCGGGGCACGCCATGCATATGGCAAAAGCCAACCGGATCACTCTGGCGGTGAGCGGCGTTGTAATCCGCCTGTTGCCTGGCGGCGGGGAGATAAGGCAACTTGCCGTTGGGTGGGTCCACGATCACCGATGCTCCTCCTGGCTCGTTATAAACCGCAGTCTGCCCTTCGATGTCGAACGCCGCAACGATGGAACTGTTTCGCCAGACACCTTGCAGGTCCGGATGCCCGTCGGACTGGCGCGGCAGTCGTAATTCTGGCGCTTGTTGTGCAAACGCGGTAATCGAAAACAGGAATAAGAGAAACAGCCGCATGGTCTTACTATTTCCGTGGAATCATCGTGGCCGAGTCCCAGTGTTCAGCAATCTTGCCGTTTTCCACGCGAAATATATCGAACCAAGTGGTTGTGTATTTCTGTCCCGGCTTGTTCGGATCGTTGTATTCGCGCCGGAATGAGAGGGTCACATAATTACCTTCCGCTTGAATAGCCACGAGGTTGTCCAAGTGGTCTTTGATAGGCTGCGGTTTCAGGCCGGCGGCCGTGAAATACGCCCTGAATCCCTGAATGCCAGTATCGGCGATGGGGTTGTGCTGGATGTAGCTATCCGCCATATATTTGTCGGCCTGATCCAGGTGCCCACCGCGGAGAACGACGCGAAAGAAGTCGTAGCAGGACGGCGACGAATTTGAGTTGGAATCGGAACATAGGTCTTCCTCTCTTGATAAATCGCGAATCTGCTATCAATGTTTTTACCAGCGGGCCGAGCAAGGCTGCGGATCCCATTTGGATCCGTCGGGCTCTTTCCTGAAATGGAGCGCGGTAATCCAATCGCGCTGCAAGTATATCGGATCGTGAACCGCCGTCGTAACCACGAGGGTTCGAGTGCCGTTTGGTTCCCGATTGACGTCCCAATACTCGGTTAGCTCGGCTTGCGCGCTGTAGGGCACGCCATTTTTGCGCAGGTATCCGGGACGAAGATGCGTTGTGATGGTTTTGATCGATCCATGTTTCACGGGAGCATCGGGTTCGCGTGATCGTTCGAGCTCCCAACTGGCCACTGTATTCCCCTGCCAGGTAGGGGCGCCCGCTGGAGCATTCCATTTTCCGAAGTGGAGCAACCTGGTTTGCCGGCCCGTATCGATTTCGACCCGTAAGGTCTCATCGTCCTGCCAGGAAATGTGCAGACGGCCTGGTACACGCATGATGGCCGGCGCCGCGTAGGAACGGCACTGTTCGCCCGCAGCTTCGTCTTTTGCGGGATTCCAGGTGTCGGCCAGCTCTCTACCTTCGATGGTCAGAGGAACGCTGGCATAATCGCCCTTGGGCGGTGTCACCATGCGCCAGCGCCAGTCTTCGGTCACCAGCGAAACCCAGTAGCCCGTGAAATCTGTTTCCGTGGGGGCATGGGACCTTGCAGTCGTGGGAGCCTGGCCGAAAACCCACGCCGCTGTGGCTAGCAGGAAGGTCCACAATCCCAACACTCGCATGCAGTTAAAATTTCCTTCCGAACGGATTCTCGGGAGTGGAACCGCCGACGCCTATGCACTTGATCGAATCGGTGGGTGCGCCCGGCCCCGCGGCGCCTCCTCCCTCCCAACCGCAACAATAGCGTTCGCATTTTTCTGGAGCAACGTATTTATCCTTGAGCCGCTTCCTATACTCCGGATACATTGTGTCGGCCCCGCCAAGAACGGCTGCCAGTGGAATGTTGTACATCCTGGTAACATCCCCTTCAAACTTGTTTTGGCCGGGAAGAATGTGGGGTACGACCCCCGTGCCATCCAGTCGGGCGACCTCAACCTCGGGTGAGCAATGATAGGGCTCCGAAGCAAGTTGCGCATTTGGATCCAACTCCCAGGTCCTGCTCACAACATAGGGCTCGGTCAAATATGCGGGATCCTCGATGAATGACTCGACAGTGAGTAGATTGCCGTGGCGCATAATGTGGCGGGTAAGAACCGCATGATCGCTGATGGGAACACCGTTGCGCCGCAGGTAGCCCGCTTTGAAATGGATAGTGCGCGTGGTCAGCGTGTTACCCTCCCAAACGCCGGTGCTGAATCCTTCAAACGGGTGCGGAGCCGTCTCGGAGGGGGTAGGCCGCCCGTCCATCCAAACAGTCATGACGGCCACATCGGAAGGTCCGCTGATCTTCCATGCAATTACTTTGTCGGTTGCCGGGTCCGATATGGTGGACATCTTGACCCCAAAAGGTCCGAATGCCAGGTAGGTCGGCGGGTACAGCGTACACTGGTGCTCGGGCGAGGCGAGTTCCGACGCGGAATAGCTGAGTGCTTTGGCGCGTGCGTCTTCATTGATAGGCATGCCCAGATATTCGACGATTTCCGGACCTGGACCGCGGTCAGCCCAGTCCTGGTGCAGTCGCACGGCCCAATTCCCGGTGAGATCCACTTGCGCCAGCAGAGAGGCCGTGAAAATTGTTGCACCGATCAGAAGTTTTAAAAAAGGATGCACACTAGCGCTCCAATGGTTCTCTCTTGCTAGGACTTTTCTTATTGAGACTCTTATAGACAGCTTCTACGAAGGCATCCGCGCTGCCAGGGCCTGAGCCTGCGCCGTACCGCTCCGTATAGCCTTTGGTGGGCGCCGCTTGCTTGATTTGGTCGAGCGTCTGCCCTTTGCTCACCAAATCTTGGACTACGTCGCGAACGATTGTCACCATGTCGCGATAGCCGACAACGTCAGCTTGTTCCATAATGCGTCCGTGCCCGGGAACGATGTACGTGCCTGGATCCTGGCCTAGGAGTGGCGTGGAGGGGATGGCCATTTCCACCAGCCGATTCAATGCCTCGATTTCGCCTTGAATGCCGCCGCCATGGTCCACATCGATGACCGGAAAATGCTCAGTATCGATCAAATCACCCACCGCAATAACATCCGATCGGCGGAAAAAGACCGTACTATCTCCATCGCTGTGCGCTGCTGGTTGCAGCGCGATCTCGATACCTTCGTGATTCAGAAACATGGATTTTTGGTTGCGCACAAACGTTTCCGTGGGCCACGCGTCGACGGGATAGGGCGATTGTTTGCCGGATGGCGCGCTCATCCGGTCGAGGACATTCTCGTGAGCCAGAATGGTGGCGCCCGCTGCCAGCAGACTACGGTCGATGGGCGTCAGCGACTCGCCGGCGGCCGCAATTTTCGCATTTCCGCCCACCTGATCCCCATCCGCGCTGGTATTGATGATGAAGCGAATGGGCCGGCTGGACAACCTTCTTACTGCAGCCAGAACTTGTTCCGACATCGCGCCTGAGCCAGCATCCACCAAAATCACTCCGTCTGGACCCGATTGCATCGAGATATTCCCGCCCGCGCCGGCTATCACATGAAAATTGGAGCGCAATTCAATGACTTCGAGATCTCCACCCATTTGACTCGTCTGCTGGTCCTGTATACGCTTCAAGACAAGTTGGTAGGGTCTTTGGTTGGTGTTCTCACGGGCGCCGCTTACCCTGATTTCATCGCCCACTGCGGTACCGGCGGCGGTGTTCCGGAACGATTTCCCTCCGTTCTGGATCACTTCCGGATCGTCCTTGGCGTCATGCAGGACGAAAAAGGATATCCGATCGCCATTGAGAGTGCCGTCCACGATTTTGTAGATGCGCTCACCGCCTTCGATCCTACCGGTGAAGCGGTCGCCATCGACTTGGAATGTGAAGATGTTGCCTCTGCCGGTGGACCATTTCCCGCTCAGATCGGCGGCGCTCGCAGCCCAACAGAGCGATAAGGCAAGAACGAACAGTTGTCGCACCAGAGTCACCGTCACCCCAGACTTTCAGTTTCATTCGGCGAACAAAGTCGCCTATGATATGATTCGCAGTGTTGACGCTGGAAGGCAAACGTCAAGGGGTAAACACACCGTAAACTTTACGGTAAAAGCGGGTTGAGGAGATGAGGGATTTGGGTCGCGAAGCGGAGAACGCCGCGGTTATGGCTAAGATGCCACCGGTGGAAGCCGTTCGGCTGGAATTGGAGAAGGTTCTCGCCAGCCGTGCCTTTCGTACCGCAAAGGGTCAAAAGAACTTTCTTCGCTATGCGGTGGAGCAAACGATTGCGGGGCACGGAAATGAGATTAAGGAATATAGCGTCGGCGTCGAGGTATTCAACCGAGGCGAGTCGTTTGACCCGCGTCTGGACCCGATTGTCCGGATCGAGGCCCGCAATCTCCGGTTGAGGCTCGCAAAGTATTACCTGGGCGAAGGCGAGCAAGACGATCTGAGGATCGAATTCTCCAAGGGCAGTTACTCGCCAAGCTTTCGGGCGATTTCGCTTCCGGATCAAAGTGAGGAACCGACAAATCAAGTTTCGGCTGCGCCCTCCTCGCCGCCGCAAACTGCCCCGCGGCGCGCTGCCGGTACGGTGCGTAGTTTCCTGGAAAGGCGAACCTGGATTCTTGCGGCGGCGCTGCTCGTTTTAGCCGGTTTTGCTGGGTTTTTGTTACGCATTGGCCAGCGGCGAAGCCCGGTCTCAAAAGAAAGTCCTTCCATTGTTGTCCTGCCATTCCTCAATCGCAGCGACGACCCGGGCAAGGATACGGAAGTCTTTAGCGACGGGCTCACTGACGAGCTCATCGATTTGCTCGGGCGGGTGCCAGGCTTGCATGTGGTGGCGCGGACGTCGGCATTTCAGTTCAAGGGCCAGGCCTTGGACATTCGAAAAATTGGCAACGCACTCAACGTAGGCACCGTGCTGGAGGGCAGCGTCCGTCGATATGGTAACCGGCTTCGCATTACTGTTCAGCTGAATGATGCAACCAACGGTTATCATCTGTGGTCGAAGAGTTATGACCGGGAGCTGAAAGACTCCCTCGCGGTTCAGCGTGAGATCGCACTCGCCATCACCGGTGCCTTAGGTTTGGAACTCGTCGGCAAGAACGGCCGCCCCTGGTTGGCAGCTTCCGCCGAGGCGGCGATGCCCGTCAATCCCGAAGCTTACCAGGATTATCTCCGGGGCCGGTATTTCGCAAAGAAGGAAACGGCCGAGGGCATGAGAACCGCCATCGGCTATTTTGGGCAGGCCATTGCGAAAGATCCAAAGTATGCGCCGGCTTATGCGGGCCTGGCTCGTTGTTATTCTGGTATTCCTCCGCTGAGCGACACGCGCCCTCTGGATGTGGTGCCTCAAATTCGGGCGGCGGCGCTCAAAGCCATCGAGTTGGACGACACGATTGGTGAAGCTCACGTTACGCTGGGGTACGCGGATATGTATAGCTTTCAATGGGCGGCGGCGCGGGAGGAACTCCAAAAGGCGGTTGAGTTGGCACCTGGCGATGCGAACGCTCACTGGGCCTACGGCTCCTACTTGTCGCAGACTGGCTCCCTGCAGGAATCTCTCGCGGAAAATGAGATTGCCTTGGACCTTGATCCCGTCTCTCCCGACATGGCCCAGGCCGTGGCAAACTCCTTATACTACTTGCGCAGATACGACGAGGCAATCGCGCAGTACCAGAAGGCTCTGGCCCTCGATCCCAATTTCGGAATGGCGCGACGCGGGCTAGGAAATGCGTACCTCCAAAGCAGAAGATACTCGGAAGCCATCAACGAGTTGCAGGCAGCCCATCGTTTGTTGGGAGGAGATCCATTTACGAGTGCGCTCCTAGGGTACGCGTACGCCGTTTCCGGCGATACAACCCGGGCTGAGGCCGCGCTTTCCCAGTTTCAGGAACGCTCCAAACGTGAACCAGCCTTCGCGCTGGAGATGGCTCAGATATATATAGGACTCGGCGACAACGATCGCGCTTTTCACTGGCTCTCAAAAGCGGCGAGTGAACACCAAGTGTACCTGTTCCTCAATGCCGATCCCCTCTACCGACCCTTGCGCCCCGATCCACGCTTCGCGGGCTTGCTCAAATTGATGAAATTCTAGTTGATGAAATTCTAGCTGTCTTAGCGCGATAAATCTCACCCTTTTACCGTAAACGTTTACGGTTCCTTTACCCCTAACCTATTGCTTTCAGAGGTTCTCCAACGGATGATTGGGCAGTCGATCTGTCTTAAGGGAGACCATGAAAATCAAGACCTTGCTCTGTTGGCAACTTGTTGCAGCTTTGACGCTCGTCGCCTTGCTGGCGCTATTTATTCCGGCCGCAATGGCCCAGTCCTCCGGCACATCGGGCTTGACGGGAACCGTTACGGATCCTTCCGGAGCAGCGATTCCCGCCGTGACAGTGACGCTGACCAGTAATGCGACTGCCCAAACGCGCACCTCCACTACTGGTCCGGATGGCAGCTACAAGTTCGCGTTGCTCCCGCCGGGCGACTATAAAGTCCGCTTCACGGCCAGTGGCTTCAAGACCGCCGAAGTGGGCTCAGTAACTTTGAACGTCACTGAAACGCCGGCCTTGGATCGTACCTTGGAAATCGGCGCTCAAACCGAGCAGGTCACGGTGGCGGCCGCGACCGAGGCGCTGCAAACCGAGAGTTCCACGCTGGGGACGGTGGTAAACTCCCAGAGCATCAACGACGCTCCGCTGGCCAGCCGGAACTACACGCAAATTCTCAACTTGTCGGCGGGAGCCGCAAGCGGCGTCAACGATGCCACTCAATTGGGAAAAGGGACACTGGACATGAGCGTGAACGGAGGCACGCCGGGACAGAATAACTTTCAGATGGATGGCGTTTCGGTGGTGAACGCCTTCGGCACCGGCGTTGCCGCCGATGCCAGCATCTACGTGGGTATCGCTATCCCAAGCCCGGACGCGATTCAGGAGTTTAAAGTCCAAACCTCCACTTACGACGCTAGTTACGGCCGCAACCCCGGCGCCAACGTGAATGTGCTCACGAAGTCCGGCACGAACTCCTTCCACGGCACGTTGTTTGAGTTTTTCCGCAACGAGGATCTGGATGCGAACGGCTTCTTTGAGAATGCCGAAGCCACGGGAAAACAAATCCTGCGGCAGAATCAATTCGGCGGCACGTTCGGCGGCCCCATCAAAAAGGACAAGCTGTTCTTCTTCGGCAGCTATCAGGGAACCCGTCAACTCAACGGGGTATATAGCAGCAAGAGCGTATTCTTGCCGCCGATTCCGGCAGGCAATCGGTCAGCACCTGGTTTCGCCGCAGCTTTGGGAGCGGCCAACTGTACCGCGAATCATCCGGGGGATCCCAATTACAGTACGCTCGCCAGCCTGGCTGGAGGCATGCAACTTGCCTGCAACGGTTCCAACATCAGTCCGGTGGCGTTGGCTATTTTGAACGCGAAGAATCCGAATGGAAGCTACTACCTGCCGGGGTCCGACAACGGCGGCTATCAGCAATCGACCTACAGCCTGCCATCGAAATACACGGGCAATCAATACATCGCGAACGCCGATTACGTGATCAACAGCAAGAACACCCTGGCGATGCGATACCTGTTTAGCGAGGATCCCCAGTACAGTCAATTTGGACCGTTCGCCACTGTTCCTTACACTCCTCAAACAGCCTACTACGCCAACACAAATTCGGTATTACGGCTCACCACCCTGGTTACGAACAGCTTCGTCAACGAAGCCCATGCGGCCCTGCAGAGGAACATCGCCAATCAAAATTCGATCACATCGCAGTACACGCCCCACTCGGTCGGTATCACTCCGCTCAACCCGGAGAACACGAATACGAATCCGCCCGTGATGGTCATCGCGAACGCGTACACGTTTGGCGGTACCGAAGGGCCTGCCATTGGGCCATCGAATCAGTTTAACATCGGGGACCAGATTTCCTGGTCGCACGGCAAGCACACGTTCCGCGCCGGAGCAGAATACGAGCAAGACCAGTGGAACCTTAGCTTCGATTCACTGCAGGCCGGATTCCTGATCATGCTGGGGTTCGACGATTTCCTGTTAGGCCGCCCTGGTCTTGCGGGTTGCGACATCGCGGGCGGCTGCAGCGCCGCCAATCCAGGGAACACCACTGGAGGACCGCTCGGCACCTTTGTGGAATGTATTTACTGCGTGCGAAGTGGGCCCGGTGGGATCATCCATGGCTACCGAGAGCACGATATAGCTGCCTTTGGACAGGACGATTGGAAAGTCAGCTCCCGTCTCACGTTGAATCTAGGAGTCCGCTGGGAATATGACGGAATGCTCGCCGATAAATACGGGAATCTCACCAACATCTGGCCCAGCCTTCTACAGTCGGTACCCGTCCCGCCCACCACTCCCCAGAACGGCGCGGGATTGGTTGGATACGTGGTGCCCAATAATTTCGCTTCTCATTACGGTGCGGCTCCGGCAGGCGTAAAGACGGTCAACTCGCCGGCTCCTACGCAGAATGGTATTCCCTGGAACAACTTCGGACCGCGCTTTGGATTCGCGTGGCAGCCGCTGAAGGATGGCAAATTAGTAGTGCGTGGCGGCGTCGGTCTATTTTACGATCGCGTCGGTGGGAGTCTGTTTATTCACGCCGTAGAGCAGGGAGATCCTTATGCCGCTACGCTCGACGTGGCCAGCCCAAGCGCCGCCGCCCCGTATGGCTTGTCCAATCCGTTCCCTTCGACGCCGTTAGGTTTCACACCTCGATACTACAATCCGGCTTACGCCTCGAATTGCGCCAACCAATTGAGCTTATGCACTTCGGACCTCAATCAGCCTTTTTACGCGGCGGTCCACACGCCGCTGACCAGGCAATACAACCTTGGCATTCAGTATCAGTTCGCACCCCAGTGGGTGCTGGAATTGGGCTACGTGGGATCGAGCGGAATCAATCAAGCCGATTACAATCACAACTACAATACGGCTCTGATCGCGAGCGCGAACAACCCGATCAATGGCCTGACGACAACAACCACTGCGAACGTAGATGCCCGGGTTCCCTATCTCGGTTACGATCCGGCCGGGTTGCAAGGTACAGGCTACGATGGAATTTCCAATTACAACAGTTTGCAGGTAACCGTGCGGAAACAATTCTCTCACGGGCTGACGATGCAAGCTGCTTACACCTGGAGCAAGGATCTCACGACCATCAACGGCGACGGACAAGCGAACAGCAATGACGCGAGTTTTCTGGGACAACAATACGGGCCTGCTTATTTCGCCCATCCACAGCGATTTATTGTGTCCTATGCCTACGAACTTCCTTTCGGCCATCCCGGCAACACATTCTTGAGGAAGGCGGCCGAGGGATGGAACATGACCGGTAATATCGTCGTACAAGACGGTACGCCGCTTACGTTTCTTACCGAAAACGGAGGATCTGCTTATGGTGTCGGCAGCGGCTCTACTCCCGAGGCAGGCCAAAGCCGAGCGCAGTTGTGCCCTGGCATGACCTACTCCAGCATTCAAACGAGCGGCAGCCTCACCTCGCGACTAGGCGGCAGTAACAGCGTCAATGGCTATATAACGGCGAATGCGTTTTGCGATACTCCCGCTATCGAGCCAAACGGCACTACAATCACCACTCAGGCCGCTTGTCCTACCTGCGCGACTCTCTACGGAGATTCCGGGCTCGGAATCATTCTCGGTCCGGGTAATGTCAACTGGGATACTTCGATCATGAAGACGACCAAGATCACGGAAAAGCAGATCGTCCAATTCCGAACAGATTTCTTCAATATTTTGAATCATCCGCAGTTTGCCAATCCTGGTCTACAGCAGAGCACTCCAAACACATTCGGCGTGATTACCGCGACCGCGGTAAATCCGAGAATCATTCAATTTGGGCTGAAGTACATCTTCTAAGCGACAGTGCAGCGCCTCGTTGGTGGTCACAACCGCGTTGCCTGATTGGATTGAAAACCTGCAGCTCGATAATCGAATTGGAGAGCCACGCGGTTCCCGTGTCGGTCACCGAGACGGAATATTTGTGGTACCTCCCGCCGCGAACGTCGAAGGAGTGGTCACATTCGAGGACGGCGATATCGCGGAGTTCGCGCACATTGCAGTGTTGCCGTATGTAGATTTTGTAACAGTGATAAACGGATCGCGGATCTTCTGGGCAAGGTCTTCAGAAAGCTACGCGCCAATCATTCACGAGCGGATCTTTCTCACAGGGTCTTTTGCAAGGTCGCCGATCTCCTTGCTCGACTCCCGTAGCAAAGCGGCGTTAACTAATGGGACTGATGCGCGCGTACAAAGACCGGTAGGGTCCGGCTATCGACGGCGTTGTGGTCCGCCGGTGCGGTCGGCGTCATATTGCGAAGGCATAGCCATGCGTGCATCATCCATTCAAACCGTACATGCCTTCCGCAGTGCGAGTAATCCGAGTAGTGAATGATAAAGGACGTTGTCGCCTGGCAAGAAATCTCAATGGACGTTGAAGAAGGACGGCATATCGGCGATGTGTGCGGTCCCTTGGCGTGCTTTATCGTGGCGACGACGTCCGCTTTCTTGTCGGCGCAGCCCGCTTTTGGTTTGCGGCTCGGTTTTTTTGGCTGGGGGCGAGAACCGACCACCTCCCCCGCCGCTCCCGGCGATTCTCTGGCTCTGCGGGTCGCCGCAGATCAAGTCGGCTGTGGTCAGCGCCTCCAATAACCGGCCCCGGTTCAATGGGCCGGGCTCGCCTCCGGATATTTCAGCATTCATCGGGTCGGCTTCGCGCTCTACATCGTAGTGCATCTGATAGCGCAAGCCTTGGACCCTGAACTCTGTGATTTGAAGATATGTTCGCCCCTCGCTGACGCGTCCGACGCCCCAGACCTGCGTGCCTCTCGCGAACAGAACCGCACCGTCTTGGATGACTGGCCTATCTAGATTGCCCCAGAAGTTGAAGCCATCACCGGGCAGTTGGGCCGTCCCCTCCACCCTGATCCAAAGCTTGTTCTGGGGAGCAATTCTAATAGGTCCCGCGCCAGAAGAGACGGACCCCTCGGCGGCGGAAGGCAGTTTGGCAATAGGTACAGGCGCAAGCGCAGTTTCCGGTTCAACGACATTTGAAACGTTATGCTCCTTGGCTCCGTTCTCGGATGTGGTCTGCGTCGACAGGGTTCCCTTAGACGGCAACATGTTAGGACTCGCCGACCGGTAGTGCCCTAAATTTAGCCCAATACGCGCCGACGACGAAGCGGGTATACGGATGTCTACTTGAGTGTGAGCGCGCTGTGTGAAGACGACACTCCCTATGATTAGCAGCGCTGCGGTCGCTCCCACCACCCAGCGTATTTCCCAGAACTTGCGCTTCGAAAACCATCCACCTCCGCGTGCGGGACCCGACGCCGGGTCCGAACCGCGAAATTCCTCCAACCAGAGCTCCATCCGTCTGTCGGCTTGTCTCCACTCCGATTCTGGCAACGGAACGGATTCCTCGGCAGCCGCGGCTGGCTCCCTCGGGGGCAACGACGGCCGTTCCGCTTCGGGGTCGGAAGCGTATTCCTCTTCCTCGCGATAACGGCGCTGCTTGAGGACCGAGGGCCTGGCAACGGGCGGAACGACCATCCGGATCGGAGACACGGATTGCGTGATTGGCGCCGTTCCCGAAGCTAGTGATTCAATTTCCAGATCCGAGATCACTTCCCGCACAGCCTTCGAATCGACCTGCTTCGCGTCCGTCGCGTAAGCCAGCGACATCGCGTTGAAGCAGAGATTGTTGATGTTGCGTGGAATGCCTTCGCTATGCTCAGCAATAAGCGCCCGCGCTGAATCCGTGAAAAAAGGCACCCCTTGGTACCCGGCCACGCGCAGGCGATGTTCGATGTAGGCGTAGGTTTCCTGGGGGGTGAACGGATCGACCCGAATGACGGCGGAAATTCGCTGGCGCAACTGTGTCATAGACGGTTTTGCCAGACGTTCAGCCAGCTGTGGCTGGCCCGCCAGAACAATGTGCATCAGCTTTTTCGTTGGCGTTTCAAAGTTCGACAGCAAGCGAACCGATTCGAGAACCGCATCAGAGAGATTTTGCGCCTCGTCGATCACCAGCAGGAAACGCCGTCCGGCGGCCATCTCCTCCAATAAGACCTGATTCAATGAGTCGCGCATCTGCGCTGCGTCTTTCTTCCCGCTGTCAATGCCCAGACCGCGCAAGACCTCGCTCAGAAGCTCGTTCGCACTGCAATTCGGTTGAAACAAGTGGCAAGTGCGGCCTTGGCTTGCGTAGTGCTCCAGATACTGAACCAACAGCGAGGTCTTCCCCATTCCCGGCTTAGCAATCAGCGCCAGAAATCCGCGATCGGTTTCCGTGCCATAGACCAAGGAAGCCAGGGCCTCGCGGTGCTTATCGCTAAAATAAAGGAATCGAGGATCGGGTGTGACGCCGAACGGTTGCTCTTCCAATCCGAAGTGTTCGAGAAACACGATTGCAATCCTACTACTGCACAAGTCCTACGCGTGAAATTTTTACACCCATAGCCATTACAACAGCGTTGAACCAATCTGTTAGAAGATCGGTTTCTGGCAGACGTTTCTCGGGGAGATGTTTCACCTTTAATACCACTTCACCCGAATCGCCCGTCTCAAGCGAGAACAACCGCATCTGTTTGCGCCCTATGCGACGCCGGTTAGCCCTCAAGCGATCTTCTGATGGCATGCTCGTCCCTCAGCGATTCCCTGATGTGATGTTGCCGCCAACGGGCAGGGCCCCCGCTTCTCGCCTGGCCGGGCTAGGCGGCTAAGAACAAGTTTAACCGAAAACGTTTTCCGAGGTACTCGGCACGGTCGGCTATATGTCGCCTGAGCAAGTTCGCGGACAAGTGGCCGACGCGCGGTCGGATTTTGGACTATTCCGCATCGTGCAGATTTCCGAGATACCTGTCGTACTAATTGACAACTCCCAGCCCGCCGCCGTCCAGATTTTCCTGGACGGGCGAGATCAGTGAAGGCAGCCGTGCGGCGGCGGGGCAGCTGCCGGCGAAGCGCTTAACTCTGTGCGAAGGCCGCGCGCAAGGCTCGGGCTTCGGCCAGAACGAGCTCTGCTGCTGCCTGGCCTCCCTCACTGACTGCTGAACGGCGAAAGTGATTTTTCTCGCCAAGTCCTGAATCGTGGTGTTGGCGGATGCGACCAGAATGAAGTCGCGAATCTCTGGGGCGTTGTCGACACCCTCGAACCGCGCCACGTGACTGGCGGATGAACCCTTTCCGGCACTGCCTCCAGCCGAGTGCACCTCGACATCGGCAAGCCCGAGAAGCTTCTGTAATGGACCTGCGGAAAGCGGACTTCCTGTATGTTGGCGACCTTCTGATTTAGTTCCTTACGTCCGAGTCGGCTTTTTGTTGCGAAGTCGTTTAGAAAGACGAGTCGGTGAATTTCCGCCACATCGCTCGGGGCGGATCTGCTGTGAAAGTGTGACGCACGAAATGCTTTGCTTCAACTATTACCGCGTCCCGGGAGCAGCACAATAAGGCTTTCCGCTGTTGTCGCTGCCTGGACGCCAGCAACAAGCTTCAACTCCGGACAGTTTTCGCACGGGAGCACTTTGGCGCATCGCTCCAGCCAACACGAGATCGAACCAAGCTGTGCCAGGATGAGGCGCTCGATATGGCGGCCCATCCAGCCGTGTACAAGAACCAGATCACCGGGGCGTAGCTCGGATCGAAGAAAATGAGCAGCTTCTTGCAGGGTAGAAAAAGCCTGAACTGAATCGGCCGGCATGCCGGCCTTAATAGCCGCCCTGGATGCTACTTTGGCCAACGCGCCGACAAACACTGTGATGTCCGAGGACTGGGCTGCCTTGACACCAAGATAGTGGATGCGAGGACGCTCTGAAAGTCGAGAGTCTTGGACATCGCCGAGAATCAGGACGCGACGAGAAGCCTCGGCGGATCGCAGCACATCGAGTGCAACTTCAAGCGTCTGAAGCGAAGCATTGTGATCGTCGCGCAGAACGGTCACCCCATTTGGCAGGTGCATCGGCCACATGCGTCCGGGGACCGGCTGAATGTCCGCAAAGCAAGCGGCCGCTTTGCCCAGCGGCACTCCACAAAAAACTGCCGCGGTCAAAGCTCCTAGGGCCGAATACACCATATGTTCTCCGACGAAATTGGTGGCCACCCACGCTGATTGATCGCCGCATGTAGCGCGGAATTTTAAGCGCTGTGGCCATTTTGCCGAGATCTCGCTGGCCGCCATGTAGGCATCGGATGTCAGACCAAACGTCCGCACCGGACCCCCACAGGATGGTGCCATCGCCAGCACCCGTGGGTCGTCCGCATTAAGTAGAGCAACCCCACGTTTCCCCAGGCGGGTTAGGATCGCTGCCTTCTCCGCCACCATATCCTCAATCGTCGGGAACGCGTTGGAATGAAGGTTGAGAACCCGGAGCATCACGACAATGTCAGGCGCGATCATCCAGGCAGCTCGCCGCAACGCTCCGGGCGCACGTGTACCCACCTCGATAACGACGAAGCGATGCCACGGTCGAGTCCGAAGGATGGTTTCCGCAAGAGCCCGGCGAGTGTTGCTTGAGCCTTTCGGCCAGTTGGTCGAGAAATGCGATGCGAGAATGGGTCCCAGGGCGGCCGCCGCCGTGCTCTTGCCGACGCTGCCGGTAATGACAATGAAGGTCGTGCGAAAGAGCAGCCGACGCCACACCAGCGCACACGCGCTCAACAGATAAGGCGTCAAATTCGACAGGCGTCTCCGCCACAACGGCATCACTACATCCTAGAACATTAGTCACCCCCACAGGATCATGGATCTGACTGGTGCGCGTGGAAAGTCGCAACCAGTCAGGGGCGTTTCCCCTACGGCCAAGTCCAGAATCGGCATGCTGTACCGCTTGGCGCGTTGCGAACCTACTTGCCATGGCTATGAGGCTTTTAGGAAGAGACTGCTATCGGTCATGCGAGCAACTCGTAGCAAGACGAGGAGAGCTGCAATCCGCTAACACGGCCACGACAAAAACCAAATGCCGCTCCTTCTGGTCTGGGTTCATAGGTTAGCGAGAGACGCCCCTCGACTGGTTCCTGGGAGAGTTTGGATTTCTTCAGCCAGCAGACCGCTTGCCTCAGGAGGAATGGTGTCTCGAACCCATTCGAAATATCGGTGTAGCTCAGCCGACGCGATGCAGGCGTCGTAGATCTGGCCCTTAGCCACCATAGCCCGAACCCGCCGTATGGCGTGTTTGAGAAGGCCCGTTCGCAACAGGACTAGTGAATCGTCTGCCGCGCTGCTCACACAGCATAGAGAGCAATAAAGGGGCCAAGCAATGGTCCGTGACGAACATTTCGATCGGGTTCTTACCGGATTAAAGGACCGGTGGCAAAAGGGCGAGCAGCTTCATCTTGGTTGGAAACCGAGATGCCAGCCGAGTTGTCCCGCGTCGGCCCAAAACACCGAGTGTCCGAACCATTTCGACTTAGCTCCCGCCATGGTGAAGGAGCCCTTCCATGGGCCGAGAATGAACGCGCAGGGCGCTTCACCGAACTTTTCGAGGCGGTCGCTAAGCCATGATTTGGGGGAAAGCGGCGCAGCCAGCACCACTGGCGTTCCCTGGAACCAGGCAAGCTTCGCTCCAAACTCGGCGTCTACCTGCCGATCGGGCGGATCTATCCAATAGGCCTGCCGATACAACGCAATCGCAGCGTCCAAATCCCGCACGGCTATCACAACTCTGGCGATGCCGGTCCAACCCGTGAACCCATGCTCCGGGGGCCTGCCGCTCGGGAACGCGCGATTATCGTGCGGCGTGACGTCGCGAAGCAGGAACGGAAAGAAGCCGCCGTACGTCGGCCCAACTTGGGCGGTCTCCCAATCGACCTGCACTCCGTCGGGGCGTTTCCGTCCATTCTGTCGCAGCACACCCACCGGGATCTTGGATACGGTTAATCTCTCGGCTTCAGCGAAGAGATTCGGCGGGCGAACGGCCCAGGCGCACGGACCGGCGTCGCCTTGCATGAACTTCCGCCATTCATGCGCAGCCACCTTGGAGGGTTCGGCCATCGGCTGAATCGCGATCAACTCCAGATAGGAGCCATCCGGAAAACTCGCCATTGCCATCTCGGTGACGTGATCGGAATACTGACCGCCGTATTGGTTCCGCACTCCGGCCTGGGTCAGGGCCTTTTCCAGGGCTTCCAGATTTTTGCCGGCAACGGTAACGTGATCGATATGAAACTGTTGCGCCCCCATGAGGGAGCCGCCCGCGATAGCGATGCAAAGAAGAGCGCGAACCACTGTGGGCAAGGCATCATGCAAGAGCCGCGATTTCGTCGGCAAGTACTTCGGCGAGTCCTCGGCTTGATCAGGAGTGAATTTTGGCAGTTTCGCTAACGCTGCGCGCTCGTCGGCGGGTTCGATATGGGACTCAACCGACTTGCTTTCCCAGCCTTGCGCCATGTTCCTACTATGCCACGTTCCCGTTCCCACACCCAGCGGCACTCTCACCACTTTACAGTCTGGGGGCCCAGGCCTAATAGGCTCGTTTCTTCATGCCAGCGTGTCCATTTCCTGTCCTCGCCTTTGGGAATGGTCGTAGGTTCTGCGGAGAATCCATTCCAGGCTTGGCCGAGGTTTGATTCGGAGAAGAATCTGGTAAGAGAAAAGGCCGCGCGAAATGCGGATCAAGAAACGATTGATTCGCAAAAGTAGCCTGCTGAAGAACGTGTCGCCGAGCGCGAGGGGAAACGGCCCCGGTACCCCACGCCTTTCGAGGATATCGAACCCTGCCTGACTGATCGTACGTTCGAAGGAACTAAAGGTAAACAGACGGGTGTGAGTCAGATCGAGAATGCCACGTTTGCCGTAATTAAATTGACCAATCAGCAGCATAAACCGTGTGATAAAAAATGCAATATTGGCCGTACTAATGATAACTTCAGTTGTGGGATGCTCACTCAAAACGCCGTGCAGGGTCTCAAGGAAGACCTCTGGACGAAGCAGATGCTCTACCACATCGAGCAACAACACGTAATCGTAGCGTTGATAATCAAGTGGTGGAAGACCGGAATTTAGGTCGTGAAGATAGAAGCGGCCGATGGCCGGCTCAGACACCGGGGACGCGTCAATAGCATCAACCAAACAATGCTTTTCCTTCGCAAGGTGCGCGGCTAATTGGCCGCCTGCACATCCGATGTCGAGAACGCGGGAGCCACTTTGAATACGATCGAACGCGAGTGTCTGTGCGCTTTCATAGAACAGCTTAGGCTGATAAGGGCGGTAATCTGGCGGATTACAGTCGAACTTGCGGTCGTAGAAAAAACCAGCACTCTGAAGCCGTCCTTTTATGCTCGCCCAAACAACATTGAGGGCATACCGGATTCCATTCACGTAACAGATTTCATCGCCGTAATAGGTAGGGATCGGAAGCTCTTTGATCGGAAGATTTGCGATGAGTAATTGGATAATAATTTCAGTATCGAAGTGAAAATCGTTGGAATTGCGTTCAAAAGGGATCTTATCAAGAGCTCGGGTGGAATAGATTCGATACCCAGAATGGAACTCACTCAGGTTGGAATGAAGGAGCTTATTCTGCAAAGCCGTTAGGATGCGATTGCCTACAAACTTGTATTTCGGCATACCACCGCGAAGGGCTGCAGTGGGCTCCAGCATCCGGGAACCGAAGACAGCGGCGGCATCTCCTCTGCGCAGAGGATCCAGCAAAGCCGGAAGACATTCAGGCGCATACTGCCCGTCGCCGTGGATAAGGGCCACGAAATCAAAATTGTTATCGATTGCATATTGGTAACCGATCTTTTGATTTCCGCCGTAACCCTGGTTGACGGGATTGGCCAGCACTGTGAGAGGGAACTCTAGAGCGCTGCGTCGGCCAATTGAGTGGCTCCGAGCGAACGTGTCATCATCCGAAGAGTCGTCAATGACCAGAATATGGAGGTCATAATCGTCGGAGAGGGAGATTGGAATCCGAAACAGGACTTCCTCAATAGTCTTCTCGGCGTTGTACGCCACGATGAAAACGAGGACGCGGGGTTTTTCACTCCGAAACATGCGACTGTTGTTGATAATACAGCATTTCTGGCGTCGCTGGGCTTTGGGCTATCTTCGGCACTCGGCGCCAGCGAATCGTTGACGCTCTTGGCTACACCGGGCCCGAATTGTATCCGCGTCCTCACTCCTCTGTGAAAAAACGACTTCGGCAATGTCTCCGGCGAAATTCTCACCGTCCACACTGGGGTCGCCGCCGATTCGAATGCGATCGCTCTGCATTGACCCGGGCGGGATTCGCGTTGATCCGCTTATGCTCCCATTCAGGAACAAGGACAGCTCACGGGATTGGGCGCGAAAGCGGCACGCGGCATGATACCACTTGGAGGGCGCGATAGAATCGGAAGATGACGCGAGGTAAATCCTGTCTGGGAAAGGCATCTCGACAGAACATTGGAGTTTGCCCCCCGAGATTCTCATCCGCATTGGAACGTAAAACCGGTCCGTCCGGGAATCCACCAACATTGAGAGGTGCTGCTCGTCGCCTCGTGCCCGGAACCAGACCTGAACCGTATAGTCGGCTCGCGTAGTGGCCTTCAGCCCGTCGATTTCGACGCTTTCACTCTTGCCATCGAGCGCCAGCCGATAGGGATCGTTCGGGCCTCCATTGCCGTGGAACCCGAATGCGTCCGCACAGCCTGTGAATCCCAAAAGCCTTGCCGTAACCGGTCCGCCACTCTGTTGCTCCCCGGCGGGTTTCCATGGCCCCTGCTGGCAGTGCGGAAGGTCCGCTGCCTGGAACACCAGTTGCCAAGCCGCAGCCTTGGATGCCGCGTAGATCAACAATGCAGCTAAGAGGATGCGTCGTCCAAAAAATCGAGCCCGACTCATTTGCGCTTGATTATAGCGCTTTGCGCCGCAAGGTCGTATGAGACATTTTTAACAACACTGTTGTTGCTATACTTACCTCGTTGCGTGAGGCTTTCGAGCGCTGGATGTTGCCGATTTCGCTGATAGCGATCGCCCTGCTTTCCGCCTCCTTCATTCAGGTTCTGACCCCGCACCTTAAGAACATATCGATCGATGACGGTGTGCGTCGATTAGAGAATGTTCCCTTTCCATTCTTGAGACAGACCAGTGCGCCTGTGAAAGAGTATCATGTCGCGGCCGACATTGATTACAGGGCGTATCAGTTCGCTGGGTTCCGGCTATTGCCAACACTTTGCTTAAACTCGGTGGAGATCAATGGTAAGCCGATTGCGTTGCCGTCCGAACCGGAACACTGCGACTACGTCAAGGGGTACGATATTCATCTACCGATGGGACCTGATGCCGCAGTATCTCAGCCGATGCATCTGGACGCGCAGGTTTCAAATCCTATTGCAGACACCTTCGATGTTTTCGGCTTAAGCGTGAGGGCGCCGACAGGTCATTTTCTAGTGCTAGCGCTCAATCTGATCGCAGCCCTGGCCCTCGCTGGCGGGCTTTATCTGGCTCTGAGACGGTGGCATTTTAGCCCAGCCATTTCACTGATCCTCGTGGCATCTCTGCCGATCCAACTTCTGTATCAATGGGACACCCCTATTATCGAGCGGACCTACGATGTTCTCGGTCATCTGCAGCACATCGAATTCGTCGCGTACCATGCCTCTCTTCCTCCTGCAGTTTATTGTCATGAATGCTTTCAGCCGGGTTTGTACTATGTGGTCGCCGCAGCGGTCTACTCAGCCGCCCGGGCAATGCGCATCTTCGATCCCATGGTGGTGCTGCAGTTCTTGGCGCTCGCCTGTTTCTGGGTGTTTCTGGTGGTGGCCGCGCGAATTGTAATGCTGTGGTTTCCCGAGCAGCGAGACGTGCAACTCGCCACAGCGCTGTTGGCATTTTGGCCCGCGGGCTTTCTCCATAGTGCGCGAGTTAGCAATGACATCCCTGTCTATGCGCTCTCAGCCGCGTGTTTGTATTTCATTCTAAGTTGGTGGAAGACCGACAGCCGCAAGCATCTCCTCGTTGCTGCCATCGTTGCCGGATGTGGCGTCTTAGTCAAGACGACGATGATGCCCCTTATCGGTGCGTTAGGCATTTTGATTCTGTATCGGCTTTTCAAAGAACGCCACACTCGTACGGCATGGTCTTCCTACTTGCCGCCCCTGCTAGTCATGCTCTTAGGAATTGTGGTTTACCTGGCGCAGAGTTCTTTAAGAGGGAATATCGCTCCGCCGTTTCAGGACAACTCGCCGGTGATGTATGTAGGAAACAGCTGGAAGCAGTACCTTGTATTTAACACCGCTTCATACTTCACCACGCCATTTGTAGACTCTGGCCGCAACGGTACGGGACGTGAGTATTTTTGGAACTACTTGCTGAAATCGAGCATGTTTGGTGATTATAGTGGCTGGTTCCATAAACCTGTGCAGAGATTCTTAGCGCTAGTAATGTCACCCTTGCTGCTTGGGCTTGTTGTCCTTTTCTGTATCGGTGTCGTGCGTAGCGTGCGCCAGGCGGCTCGCCAGTCATTGCCGCTATGGGTTGTCATCGTCGTGTCGTTTGTTTCCGTTTTCGCTTTGCGTTTCTACAATCCATATTCCGGGAATAACGATTTCCGTTATATCTACCCTGTGCTGATTCCGATTGTGATACTGGTAGTTGAAGGCACTCGGAACATTAGGATTGGGCGCGCACTCTGTTTCTTGTTCTGCGGGCTCAGCGCGGCTTTCTACCTGACAATTTGAACCAACGGCCCTACCTTACTTCTTGCGAGATCGGGTCAGATAAGCCACCACGTCTTCCAGTTCCGCGTCGCTGATTTCGGTCTTGCGCGTAATGGGCATTCCGAACAACCCGTGCCGCACCACGCTTTTGATCATCACGGGTGTAAGATCCGTGCGTTCTTCAAGCACAGCCGGAAGCTTACCTTTGTATTTCACTGCGAGGGCGGAGGTGCCCGCCAAGGCACCCGTGCCAAACATGACATTCTTGGGCGCCACGGCTCCGTGGCAAGGAGCGCACCACTTGTCGAAAACGGCTTTTCCATTCGTCTCCGAAGGAGTCTGGGCCAGAAGATAATTGCCAAATTCAACAGCTAAGAGTAGAAGGAGTATCTGTCTCATGCGCGTTTCTTCCTCATATTTGCCGGCCAGATTCCGTAGCGGCCCGGCGAGATGATTCCGTTGGGGTCGATGCTGTCCTTCAGTTTTTCCTGGAAGCGCAGCAAGGAGTTGTTATTGAAAGAATATTTGCTGATCAGAAGGTCCTGAAACGCGGGGCTGGTGCGATAGCCGACCCAGCCGTGCTCCGCGCAGCGGTTCATCACTTTCTCGAACAGTGCGCGGCTTCGCGCATTCTTTGCGGGGTCGCGCCAGGTGGGTACCGTGGTACCCGTCCAGAAACAGCGCGAATAGTAAGTGAACGGCGTGGGGAAAGGATTTCCCTGAGCCGGCAGGCCAAGTTCCTTGTAGGTTTCATATAGAACGCGCGCCGATTCGAACAAGGCCGAGGCCTTGCGCGGGATGGTGACGAAAAGGTCGGCGTGGCCGTCCGGGGGATCGCTGGCGTTCCGTGCGTTCCGTGCCACCATGTTGAACACTTCAAGCGCGGGAATTCCCAGGCGAGGCTTGTCGGATTGGGTTGGTTCTTTTTCCTTGGGGATGGGCAGCGTCATGAACTCGCCGTCCTGGAACGATGCGCCGCCAATCGCCTTGCCGATTCGCCGCTTGGCGGCCTGCCAGGTGGCGCGAACCGTTTCTTCCGGACCATAAAAATAAAGCTGCACTGACCAGGCAGGACGCCTCTGGGCCGTCACGAAGTTCTCTATCGCCTCCGCCGAAGGCCAGCCATTTTGCATTAAGCTCGCCATGGCGGCCGCTCCCGGACCAAACGCTGCCTGTCCGACGGGACTTCCGTACTGAGGCATTCCCGTCAGACCCAAATCTTCCAGGTAGCTGACCTCATACACCAGTGGGTCCAGATCCTGATGTCGCGGCACGGTGACGGTACCGGACAAGAAAGCCTCCGGCATGGGCATCAGCCAGAAACCCATCTTGGTGACGATGCCAAAGTTCGATTGCGCAAACAGGCCGTCCACATTGGGGCCAGCGCCGTAGTGGAAGTCCTGCCAGCTATCCGAGTTAGGCACAGCGCCCATTCCGGTGCGGATCAAGTCGCCATCCGGCGTCACCACTTCCATGCCGCAGTGCGAGCTGAAGTGATCGCGAAACGCGGCCATCGTGTAGCCCGCGCCATGGTCCAGGCTGTTGCCCATGGGACTGCCCCATCCCGGGTCCGGCACATCCAGCATCAGCTTGAGGTTGCGTTCGCGAATATAGTGGTAAAGATCGAAATACGAAACGCCCGGCTCGACTAAAGCAAACGCCCGCTTTTCGTCGACTTCCAGAATACGATTCATGCGCTTCAAATCCACCACAACACTGCCGCGCATATTGGGTGCGGACCCGCCGTAAGTAAGGTTGCGTCCTGTGGAGATCGGGTACAACGGGATGCGGTAGCGATTCGCGACCCGAACAACCTGTTGCACCTCCTCGACCTTGGCCGGGGCCACCGCCGCCGAGGCCACACGCTCTTCTGGTTCGCCCCAATTGATGGAGTAAGAGTCGCGATAAAGCGCCACATCTTCGTCCGAGCTAAAGACCCAGGTCGGGCCCACGGCAGACCGGAATTCATTCAGGGCCGCGTTGAAGTCCGCTTCGCTTACATTTGGAGGTAGAACCATTTGAATATTTCCCTTTTAAGCGATTAACCACGAAACCAGCGCCGTTTTGTTTTCCGGAGAAAATGGCCCGGTGCGTTTTTGCGCGGACGTATCGCCCGCTCCACTGATGTTGAGCCCACTGAAATCGAATTGGCTGAAGAGCGCTGCTACAGCGCGCCCAAATCCATTTTCCTGCGGCAAGTTGCGGGCAACTGCGACGAGCGATGCCAGCCCAACAGCCGCGTGTTGGGTGTGCCCGTTTTGTTCCGTAATGTGATCCGCTCGAAAGATCACGCGCATACCCACGTCGCGCGCCAATTCTTCAAGACAAAACAACGCCGGCCGATCCGTCAACCCGGCAAGGAGCGCCCGCTTATTGTTGCTCAGACTGGCTCGCAGATCCTCATACCAAAGCTTGGCAACATCTCCGCGAACCGCGGAAGTGACGGCGCCTGCGCTCTCCAACTTGGTCGCAAATGCCTGGCACTCCGCGAAGCGGTCGTCAAAAACAGCCCGCTGAAGCGCGTCGTGTGGCCGTGTGGAGGCCGCATGCTGGAATACTGGCACGTTGACGACCGTTCCGGTCAGGGCTGTCGCACCGATTTTCAAAACAGTTCTGCGGTTCACCATGTTCGCCTCCTCGATCATCTCTTTCGGCAATACTAGCATCTGGCGGACGATATCTGATTGTTACCGAAGAATACCAGTGTGCCCAAGCGAATAGCGGCCGGGCTGCGGGTAAACGCACAAGCCGTGCGGCCCTTTGCCGACTGGGATTCGCGCAATCAGGCGGCCGTCCGCAGTGTCGAACGCATACACCTCGCTGTTGTAGCGGCCTGACAACCAAAGGACTTTTCCGTCGGCTGAAACGCCTCCCATATCGGGACTCCCGCCGCCAGGAATAATCCACTTTTGGATGACTTTGCGCTCAGCGAAACTGATGACTGAGATGCTGCCTTCATCTCGATTGGAGCAATACAAGACCTTGGAGTCGCGGCTGGGATAAAGGCCGTGAGCTCCGCGTCCCGTGGGAAGGAAACCAATGGGAACGAATTTCTCGCCGTCGATCAGGTGAACACCATTGGCTAACATGTCGGCCACATAAAAAACCTTGCCATCGGGAGAGGTTTTCACATCTTGAGGCATGCTCCCAGAGGGCGAATGCTTGCGGTCATAGGCCCGTGACATCGCGGCGGTTCTTCCGCCGTGCGTCGTCGCGGCCGGGCCGAGCGTTGTTTCGTTGTCGCCGTGTCTACCCAGCGCCAGCACCCCCACGACCGCTCTCTTATCGACCGTCAGTTTGATGAGTGTTCCGGAAAACTCGCAACTCGCAATCAGATATCGCCCGTTCGCCGAGAAATCGATGTGATCGATTCCCCGGCAGGGGACTGGGAGGGAATCAATCAGCGCAGCAGTGGCCGGATCCCGAAAATCCAGGCGGTGGACCCGCTCCGCGACTACAATCGCATATTTGCCGTCGGGAGTGTAGTACATGTTGTAAGGGTCTTTGACGCGAATCGTCCCGCCTTTCTTGCCGGTCGCCGGATTGATGCTAGTCAAACTGTCGCCCAGATCGTTCAACACCCAGAGCGTCTTTAGATCGTAAGAAGGCGTCACGTGTTGCGGCTGGCGTCCGACTTTGAAGTGGTTGACGACGCGAAAGGTGTGGGGGTCGATCACGTCCACCGTGTTGCTGCCGCTGTTAGGAACATAAACCAGGTCAGGGAAATCCCTCACTGCGGGACTGAGGTTGCCAGCGCGTGTTTCCGAATAAATGTTGTGGGGATCGATCACCGGAGGCATGCCCGGGAGAGGGTTGATCGGGTCGCTTCCGGCTCCCATGACGCTCGAGCAGATGACGAATACCGGGAGAGCCAAAGATCTACTCATAAATTTCCGAGTGACCCAGTTCGTCATATTGTTTCATCGTACGAGATCAATCGACTGTTTAGCGAATCGGCTCTAGGGCGGTGACGAATCCTTGGAAGGCGTAAACTGACCTTGGACACGCAAGTGCTGAAGTCGGAGGATGGCATGAGAATCAGGTGGATCGGACTGCTATTGATGTTGCCTCTGGTGGGCGCCGAACCAGCTGGATACAAATACTGGAGCGCGTCGGGCTTGGAGACCATTGGCAAGCGGCTCTCCAGCAAGACTCATGGGAAGGTGTCGCTCGAGAATCTGGGCCGTTTCGGCGCCGATCATGCCGAACTGGTGCATCGCGACGGTTCAGGGTTGGCCGAGTGGCACGGGACGAAAGCGGACCTTCTGGTAATCGTTGCGGGTAGAGGGGAACTCGTCATCGGTGGAACGATGGTCGGACCAAAGACCACGGCTGTTGGCGAAGTGCGCGGCACTTCGATCGACGGTGGTGTTCACCAGGAGCTCTCGCCCGGCGACATTATTCATATCCCACCAAAAACGCCACACCAGTTGCTGCTCGATCCGGGCGTACAGATCACGTATTTCGCGCTCAAGGTTAGGGAATAGCCCCGTAGGACCTTTAGTGATCTACAAACCAGATCGCGGCCACGGCCAACAGGAGGCCAACGGCAAGCAGCCAGGGCAAGCCCGATTTGTTGACCGGCGCTAACTCGCTTTGCAGCTGTGCCCGGACTTCCGCTCGATACTTTTTTTCTGAAACGAACCGGCGTTCTTCCTCCTCGACGTGCCGTTGTTCTTCGGTCGTGAGTTCCATATCGATAATGAAGCTCTCCAATCATCTCTTCGGTCATTTCATCGCCAAGTAATAGGCAACGAAAAAGGCAACAGGTCATTCGTAGCGCAGCGCCCGAAGAGGATCAATCCGCGTCGCGCGGCGCATAGGGAAAGATGCCGCGAGCGAGCTGACGAAGAGTACGACGATGAATATAGTGAGGTAATTCGCCGGATTGCCTGGCTTTATGCCATACAGGAGCCGGTTAAGCAGCGGCGCAACACCCAAGGACAGCAAGAAGCCACTCGCAAGACCCAACCAGACGGAAACCAAGACTTCCGACAGCACCATCCTTATTACCTGCAGGCGAGTGGCGCCAATCGCTATGCGAATGCCGATCTCGCTGGTACGCCGCGCGACGGAATAGGAGAGCACGCCGTATATTCCGATCGACGCGAGCAACAGCGCTATCGCGGAAAGTAATGTGGCAAGGACCGAGACGAAGGCGCTCTCAGAAAGTGCCCGCGTTACGAGCTGCGATAGGGGCTCGGAGCGCGACACGGCTACGTCCTTATTCAATTGGGCTACCTGCCGGCGCGCAATCGAGGCAAGGTCGGGTATCGCGCCGGCCGTGCGGATCACGATCGCCATGTTCGGGCGCGGCGCGAGCTGGAACGGCAGGTAGATCTGCGGCCGCACAATCGCAGTGAGCGAGTGATACTGAACGTGCCGCACGATTCCCACGACAACCACCCAGTCGCGTTGAAACTGGTAGGGACCGTCGGGCGAGTCTGACACACTGAGCTTTTTGCCAATGGCCTCCTGGCCGGGCCAGAGTTCCTGCGCAAGAATGTCGTCTATGACGGCGACATGTTGGTGTGCGGCATCGTCCGATTCCACCAGATCCCGTCCCTGGAGGAGGCTTGCCCCAATTGTTCTGAAATATCCCGGCAAAATGGACCGGAGGTCCGCCATGGCGGTATTCTGCTGTTCGGCGGGCGCGCCCTCTTTCCAATAGTAGTCGTACCAGTTTCCTGTATCGTCGAGCGGCAAATGAGAGACGGCTGCCGCGGATTTAACGCCGGGCACGGTTGTCAAATTTTGCTGTAATTGCCGCAGAACCGGATAGCCCGCCCCCGAGAGTCGAAGAGTGAGCACATTTTCCGCGTGGAATCCGGGATCGACCGCCAGAACGTTAAGAAAGGACCGCGTGAGCAATCCGGTTCCGATAAGGAGCACAAAGGCCAGAGCCACCTCGCCCGAAACCAAAAGGCTGGTCCGGTGTCGCCGCCTCCAACCCGCCGCGCCTCCCGCTTCTTTCAGGCTTTGAGCCAGGTCCAGCCGGTGTGCCGAAAGCGCTGGCGCGAGTCCGAAGAACACGCTGGTAAAAATGCCCAGCGCGAAGGTAAACACCAGTACGTTCCAATCGATTTTGACATCCGTAAAGTTCACGAACGATGGCGGCCGCATGACAAGAAGTAGCCGAATCGCCGCCCATCCGACTCCGAGGGCGGCCACGGCGCCAAAGCCTCCGAGAACGAGACTCTCCGTCAGCAGCTGGCGCAAAAGTCTGCTTCGGGACGCCCCTAGAGCGGCGCGAATGCTAATTTCACGCCTGCGTTGTCTGGCGCGCTCCATCAGGAGATTGGCCACATTGGCGCATCCAATCAGTAATACGAGGGCAACGCCCGCGAACAGCAGCAGCAGGGAACCACGAACCTGACGGACATAGTCAGCGTGAAGGGAGAAGACGTAAATGTGGAAGTTGGAAACGGCGGGCCTTTCGTCAAGTGAGTTTATTTGAGCAGCAATCCCATCCGCTTCGGCTTGCGCGCGCGCGATGGTTTCCCCGTTGCGCAAGCGGCCGACCAAATGAAGAAATGCCGGTCCCTGCGGATCTGACGCATCGATGCGCGTCGTATAGAAAATATCCACGTTGGAGGGGACACTGGCATCGTCGGGAAACAGCAACCGGAAGTCGCGTGGCAAAACGCCAATCACAACTCCGGAGGAAGAGCCGAAGCGTATGGATCGGCCGATTATGGTAGGGTCAGATCCGAAACGCCGTGTCCAGACGCCATGCGATAGGATGAGCGATGGTTGGCCGTTGGTCACTTCATCTTCAGAACTGAAGAATCTGCCCAACGCGGGCCTCGTGGACAGGAGCGGGAGGAAATTGGAGGTGACCCTGCCAACCTTGATTTGCTCCGATTGGCCTTCGCCCGGAAGAACTCCGTTGGTAACCCAGATACCGCCGATTTGATCGAATTCCTTCGTGCGTTGACGTATCTGGAAAACCTCGTACGTGGAAAACGGCGCACGGTTGGCGTCTCCGAGGCCGGCCCAGATCATCGCCAGGCGCTCAGGATCGGGATACGGGAGCTGACGCAGCAGAATGGCGTTTACAAAGCTGAAAATTGCCGTATTTGCGCCAATGCCCATAGCCAAAGTGGTGATCGCGACAGCTGCGAAGCTGGGGCTCTTGCGCAATTGCCGAAGCCCGTAACGGACGTCCTGCCAGAAGATCTCGAGTGACCCGCCGCGGCGTTCTGCCTCCGCGTACGGCTCCGGGTTAGCGCCAGTGGTCTTATTTTCGCCAATGTTCCGCGCCATCTTTGTATCGCTCCTTTCGACAAATCTGCACTGCCTATCGCTAACCTGACCGTCAGCGCGCTCAGGGCAACAACTGGACGCGCAGCCCGGAACCGTCTTCGCCGCCCCGGTAAATGCGTTCGGCGGCCTTCTGAAAATCCGAAGTTTTCGCGCGCGGGATGCTGAGAAACTTCTGCGGATTGCGATCCACCAGCGGGAACCACGAGCTCTGAATCTGCAGCATAATCCGGTGACCCGGGCGGAAAGTGTGGCAGACGTCAGGCATTACGTATTCGATCTTTGCGCGCTCTCCGGGCTTGAACGGCTCGGGCTTCGAGAAGCTGTTGCGGAACTTGCCGCGGATCGGCTCGCCACGCACCAGTTGCTGGTAGCCCGGCATGTGCACGCCTTTCGGGTTTGGTGTTGGATCGGGGTAATCATTCGGATAAACGTCAATGAGTTTGACAATGAAATCGGAATCCGTGCCGGTCGTGGACACGTGCAGGACCGAGGTTACCGGGCCCGTGATCGTGACGTCGCGATCCAGTGGATCGGTCTGATAGACGAGCACATCGGGGCGTTCGGAGGCAAAGCGCTGGTCGTAAGTCATGTAGTCGCCCGCCATGCCGGGACCGATTTCGCCGATCACCGGAACCGGTTTATCAGGGTCGCTGACGTATTCGTCGGTTCCCTTTTCGGATGGCGCCTGCCACGCAAGCTTCCCCCCTGCGTCAAGGAAGAGCGTCTTTTCCACGGCTTCCTTCGGCGGCCACGTTTCGAAGCGCCGCCATTGATTGGTGCCGGTCTCGAACAGATACGCTTCCGGCACCTTGGCATCCGGGGACGCTTTCAGCCCATCCCCTTTGTCCTTGAGGTTCTGCATAAAGAAGGGCAACTCGATCTGTTCCCGATAAGTTTCCCCGGTCTTCGAGTCGAAGCTGAGATTGCCCAGCCGGTCGCCGTCCATGCGCGACCAGCCGCCGTGTAGCCAGGGGCCCATGACCAGCGTTAAGGGCGCTTTCGGTCCGCCGGCTTTCACGGCGCGAAACAGCTTGAGCGGACCGGCCAGATCCTCCGCGTCGAACCAGCCGCCGACGAACATGACGGCAGGCGTGGTATTTTTCATGTGCGGCGACTGGGCGCGGGATTGCCAGTATTCATCGTAGGTATCGTGATCCAGAAGATCGTCCCAGTAACTGTTCTTGTTCTTGAAATATTTTTCGTTGGCATTTGCGAGCGGGCCCATCTTGAGATAAAAGTCATACTGATCCGGCGTGCCGAAATCGAATGGAACCGTGCGCGGCGGGCGTTGCGGTTCAGGGCCGCGCGGTGGGAAACCGACGTAAAATCCGAAGTTGGCCGCGAGATAAAACGCGCCGTTGTGATAAGCGTCATCGCCGTTGCCGACATCGCCCATGGGAGCTTGCGGTGAGACAGCCTTGAGCGCCGGGTGCGAATTCATCAGGCCATAGGCGGCGTAAAAGCCGGGGTAAGATATACCCCACATACCCGCGCGGCCGTTGTTGCCTGGGATATTTTTGACCAGCCAGTCTATGGTGTCGTAAGTGTCGGTGCTTTCGTCAGGATCGGTGGGGCCCGCGAGATGGGTCTTATGCACGGCGACATCCACAAATGTGCCTTCGGAGAGATAACGCCCGCGGACATCCTGGTAGACGAAGATGAAGCCTTCTTTGGTGAACAGATCGGACGGCCCCAATCGCGTGGGGTAGTTGTTGATGCCATAGGGCGCTACCGAATAGGGGGTCCGTTGCATCAGGATCGGATACTTCTTTGAGTCGTCCTTGGGAACGTAGACCGACGTGAAAAGTTTCAGTCCGTCCCGCATCGGGACCCGGTAGTCGTATTTTGTGTAGTGGGCGCGAGTGTATTCGAGCTGCTTGCGGGCTATCTCTTCCGGCGAAGGCGTGGGCGCTTGGGCACGCAAGAGAAATGCGAGGAGCAGCAGAAGAGGGAGACGCATTATGCCACTGTAGCGCAGTGGACTTAGTTGTATTCTTGCCCCGATTCTCGTTCGCCGGCCATTGGACGGTACGCGATCTCAACTTTAGTTCTATTGCCATCGCCGGATGTCCAAGAGATCATTACAATTGGAGGTCTCCAATTTGCGCACAACGTATCGCGCCCTCGCGTTGGGTGTCCTGATTGCATTCTCCGCATTGGCCCAACCACCAACGTTTCAAGATCCCTTGCTCGATCACATGATCGGAAAGTGGGTGCTTCAGGGCACCATCGCCGGAAGGAATACGACGCACGACATCGTGTCGGAGTGGGTGCTGGGTCATCAATATATGCGAATCCAGGAAGTGTCCCGAGAGAAGGACGCCAGGAACCAGCCGGCGTATGAAGCAACTATCTTCATCGGTTGGGAACAGCAGTCGAGCGAGTACCGCTGTCTGTGGCTTGACAATACTGGCCCTTGGGACTTCACCTCCCAAGCGATTGGTCACGCGAAGCGTGGCGGCGATGCCATCACATTCCGGTTTGGAAGCAGTGACGGCAGCAGCATCAATACAACTTTCTCCTTCGACAAGAATGCCGACACCTGGCAGTGGTCGATCGACAACCAGACGGGCGGAAAGATTCAGACCTTCGCGCGGGTAAGACTGACCAGGACATAGCCGTCTTCATGACCATACTCACTCGCTTGGAGCAATGGAAGGAGGGCGGCATTATATCGTCGGAGCAGCACGCTCTCCTGGCCGGCCTCTCGCGTGGAGAACCCTTTTCCCTTTTTCTCGAGCTGAACATTCTCCTCTATGCGGGCATTTTGGCGTTCGTAGCCGGCCTCGGCTGGACCGTCAGCACCTGGTCGCTGCAACTGGGCCCCGTCCTCGTGCTGGCAATCCTCTCCACCATGCTCGCCGCCTGTTTTTGGTACTGCTTCTCCCGGGCGCCCGTCTGGTCCCCTAAGGAAACTCCTTCGCCCAGTGTGGTCTTCGATTACGTGCTTTACCTCGGCAGTCTCATCTGGACCGTGGAGCTCGCTTACGTGGAGGAGCGGTTTCATATTCTGTCCGGACAATGGGATCTCTATCTGTTGGCGACCGCCGGCCTCTTCTTCCTGCTCGCTTATCGTTTCGACAATCGCCTGGTGTTGTCGCTCGCGCTGTCGTCGCTCGCCGGCTGGTTTGGGCTCACCATTTCGCATATGCCTTCACATCAGGATGCGACGTACAGGCAATCTGCGATTCTCTACAGCTTGGTAGTCGGCCTCGCCGGAGCCGTAAGTCAGCGCCGCGGCGTGAAATCGCATTTCTTGGGTACCTATTCGAACATCGCGGCCAATGTTCTCTTTTGGGCTCTCCTTTCCGGGGTCTTCAATCGGGAGGGCTACGTCGTATGGTTTCTGGCTCTCCTGGCCGCCTGTGGCGCATCTCTCGCCTGGGGCCTGTCGCGCCGGCAATTTTCGTTCGTAGCTTACGCCGCAGTCTACGGCTACGTAGGGGTCAGTTCGATTCTCCTCCGCAATATAAATGGCACGACCGCGATCCTCGGCTATTTCGTCCTCACCGCCGTTGGCATGCTGGTTCTCTTGGTCGTGATCGCGCGCCGATTTGGGAAGGAAGCATGAGAGACTACAGCGCGTCTAGAGCTTACAGTGCCTCTAGCGAAGAAGCTTTGCGCGCCCGCGATCTGCTGAAGGACTGGACCGGCGAAGGTTTTCTCACCCCGGCACAGTACCAGCGCATGGAACCCGACACGGTCTGTGAGCTTCGCCGCACCAACTTTTTTCTGCGCCTGGTGCTGTTCCTCTTTACTCTGATCATCGTGGGCGCCGCGGTTGCGCTGTTCTTCAATATTGCGCATCTGACGCTGCTAGCCGACCGTATTTTCCTGCTTCTCTTGGCGGGCGGCTCATATGCGGCCGCGGAGGTAGCCGTTTCCCGGGCCCGGCTCTATCGGTACGGGATCGAAGAAGCCCTCCTGGCCTGCTCCGTCGGCTTTCTCTGCGCTGGAATTCAGGCCACGTTATTCAGCGGCCCCTATTCGCCGAACGCAATGGAATCCCTGATTCCCGCTGCTGGCGCAATCGCTTCGCTTTGGATCTGGCATCGTTTCCGGCTCCCTTATGCACCTCTCGCCGCGCTGATTTTCGTGGCCGGGCTGCCGGGCGACTGGACTTCCTCCCATGCGGCGCAGCACGCCATCGTCGTGGCATTCTACACGGCCGGTCTGATCGCCGTGATTGCGGTACGTGCCCGCCATCGATTCACGTATCTGGACGAAGGCTATTCGACTACCGAAGCGCTCCTCTGGCTCGGCATCTACCTGGCGATCAATCTTCAGCTTTCGTCGCCGACCCTGCTCGGGCAGTGGTGGGATAGCTCTCGGACCACCACCGAATTCGCAAGGCCGTTTTACTGGGCCACGTGGGTGCTGACCTGGTGTTTGCCACCCTTGGCGCTCGCGCGGGGCCTGCGCCTGAAAGACCGCTGGATCATCGCAGTTGGCACCATCCTCGCCATCCTTACGCTCGTGACCAATAAGCCTTATCTAGGATGGAAGCCGAATAACTGGGACCCGATGCTCCTAGGAATATTGTTGATCGGTGTTGCGGTCTTGATCCGGCACCGGCTCGCCAACGCGGCGGGCGAAATTCGCCGGGGCTTTACCGCGCGGCGCCTTTCCGGAAGAGACAAAACCTGGATGAACGCTGGGGTCACCGCGCTCGGATTCGTAACGCCAAACCTGGTAACGCCAAGCCCGCAACCGGCTAGTCCCGAGGTTCACTTCGGTGGCGGAGATTCGGGAGGCGGAGGCGCCTCCTCCGATTTTTGACAATCACAGCTGCTGTCGGCCTTCACGTCGAGTGCCGCCGGCCCAACGCCTGAGTGCTTCCTTAAGACGGTCTTTGTCCACTGGTTTCGTCAGGTAGTCGTCCATGCCAGAGGAAAAACACTTCTCTCGTTCGCTTTGGAACGCATTGGCGGTGACGGCGACGATCGGTATCGACGCTGAGTCTTCCCCTAAACTTCGGATCTCGTGCGTAGCCTGGAACCCGTCCATGACCGGCATCTGCACATCCATGAAGATGAGATCATAGCGGCTGGTCCTGACTTTTGCGACTGCCTCCGCCCCATTTTCAGCCACTTCGATTGCGTAGCCTAGATTTTTCAATTGATGACTGAGCACGGTTTGATTGATCCGATTGTCTTCGACAACCAGGATGATTCCGCAATTCGGTTGGCTAGGCCGGCTTTCCTCGGTGGGGCCGGATTTGGTAGCCAGGGCTTCCGTCCCCAGGCCCAGTTTCGCCGTGAACCAGAAGGTGCTTCCCAGGCCTGGGGAGCTTTCGAACCCGATCTCCCCGTCCATTAACTCGACCAAGCGCCGCGAAATCGCGAGTCCCAGCCCGGTTCCTCCATATCGCCGGGTGGTAGACGTCTCAGCCTGGTTGAAGCCCTGAAAGAGACGTGTTTGCGCTTCCTCGGGGATTCCGATTCCGGTGTCCGAAACCGACGCGCGCAGCAATACGAATTCCGGCCCCGGCACAACACGGGCGGAAGTCGCGACACGCACCGCTCCGCGCTCCGTGAATTTGACTGAATTAGAGAGCAGATTCAGCAGAATTTGCCGAACGCGGACCGCATCGCCCAACAGCACGTCCGGAGTTTCATCATCGATCGCCACGACGATCTCCAGATCTTTGGCATGTGCCGCCGCGCTCACCACGTTTACCGCATTGCGCACCAGCGCCCGTATTTCGAAGGGCGTGTTTTCGAGCGTAAGTTTATTGGCTTCGATCTTGGAGAAATCCAGGATATCGTTGATGATTGTCAGCAGCGACGTCGCTGAAAATTGGATGGCTTCAACATACTCGCTTTGACCCTCGGATAGCGGGCTGTCGGCGAGCAAATCCCCCATACCGATTATGCCGTTCATGGGGGTTCTGATCTCATGGCTCACCATTGCCAGAAATTCGCTTTTGGCCTGATTTGCGCGCTCAGCCTCGGCCTTCAACTGTTCTTCCTGCGCCAGCTTGCGATCGAGCTCCGCGGTTCGATCCGCGACCAGACGTTCCAATTCGCGCTGACGCTGAACCAGGAAACGGACTCGCCAGCGCCAAATGAGACCGCCCAGAAGACCGGCCGCCAGGACGCCTGCCACGTTGAAGGCTTTGGTGCGCCACCAAGGCGGCATAATTTCGAACGAAAACACGCTCAGGGAGGAGCTCTTGCCGCTGCTGGAATCCACAGCGACAGCCTGGAATTTATAGCGCCCAGGCGCCAGTTCCGGGTATCGAACTGTGTGCTCGGCCGTTTCCACCCAGTCGTCTTCCAAGCCAACCAGGCGGTAGCGAAACTTGAGTGCGCGTTCGTTGCGCAGAGTCAGAGACGCGAGCGAGACCGTCAACGGATCATGTTTCCAGGGCAGTTCACCGGTGTTCAACAGGTCCGTGGTTCCGTATCCCACTTGGACGAAGATCGGCGCCGGCGGCGGGCTCAACGGAGGCGCGAGCGGTACCAGGAAATGCGATATGCCGCCGCTGGTTCCGATCCAGACTGAGCCGTCGCGGTCCTCCAGAAACCCGTGGGCGTCGGTGTCATTCCAGATGAGGCCGTCGCCGGCCGTGTACCGCCGCCAGGATTGCCCGTCAAAAAGCTCAACCCCCCGATCCTCGCCCAACCACACCCAGCCACGACGATCCACGCGCAAGAACACTACCTCGTTGGAGGACAGGTGCGGTATTGTAAATCCCGTTATATTTCCGTTTCGCAATTGGAAGCGAGCTACTCCTATCCCACTGCCATTGATCCAAAGACCACCCGATTTGTCGATCGCCAAATCCGACAGGTGATGGCCAAGCTTGGCCGCCGAGATGTCCATGCGCGTCCAATTGGAAGCGTCGAATCGGAATAGATCTTCCGGTGAGATGGCCCAAACTCGGCCTTTGGAATCCTCCGCCATGTCCGCAATCACCCGACGGCCGATGGTGGCGCTCGAAGTGGGATGAAACTCGGCTCGGCCATGACGGCGCTCACTGAGAAAGAGCCCTCGGTCAGTGGAAGCCCAGACTCGGTCTTGGGAATCCACAAACACGTGCGACACTTGCGGCAAACTCAGCTGCCAGCCGTGGAGCGTGGTCTGGTCGATCTGTACCAGCGCGCCTTCAAAGGTCGCCGCCCAGATATAGCCGTCTCTCGATTTCTCCAGCGACAGGCACCGGGAGGGCGAATCGATTCCAGGTTGAGACCAGGATTTGAACCTTGAGGAACCCACTTCGAGCGTGCTGAGCCCGTGCTCATCGGCCGCCCAAATTCGCCCGCGAGAATCTTGCTGCAGCGCCCAGATCTCGTCGCTGTGAAGACCTTGTTTGGTGGTCCAATCTTCCCAATCGCCGTACCCCAGCCACTTCCGAACGCCGTGACCGAGCAAACCGAACCAGACCATTCCTTCGCGATCTTGGATGATGGAGGCAACCGTTCCTTTGCCGAAACCGTTCGCTTCTGAAACGATCTCCCAACGCCCTTTGAGATAGCGGCCAACATCCGAGCCAAAACTCGCAAGCACCGCGCCTGAACGATCCTCCGCCAGACTAAGATAGGTGACATCGCTCGGTACGTAACCGGCCGGGTTGCGAATTTCGAAACGCTTATGGCCAGGGGCCAGCACTGCAATGTATTTCGGCCCGCGCGCCCACAGCTCTCCATTCGTTCTGAGCAAGAGACATTTGTAGTCATCCTCCGGCAAGCCGGCCGATGTTCCATACTTCAGCGCTTTCCCGTGCGAAAGCTCGCATAGGCCTTTTCCACATCCAATCAGGATAGTTTGGTCTGGTTTCACCAGCACGCTATGGACGGAGTTTTCATCGATTGGATCGCTCTTGCCGGCCGGCGTCAGCAGGCCAGCCTGCCAGGAACGGCCCCGGTCTTGGGACTTGACCACCAGAACACCGAGCTGGGTAACTGCATAGACTGACCCATCCGATGAGGATGCGAGGGCTGAATCGTAGGGAATTCTCAGATTTTGATGCTGGTAGGTAACCGTCGAAAAGCTTCCTTGGCCGGCCCGGAACGCCAGCCCGTCACGCGTTCCAACCCACAACCGCCCGTCCCGGTCCAAGGTCAAAGCCCGAACGAATCCGCTGGGCAAGCCGTCCTTCGGTCCAAACTGCCAAAAACGCGAGCCATCGTATTGATAGAGGCCGCTTTCGGTGCCAATCCAAAGAAAGCCGGAGCGGTCCTGCAGCAGGCAATTGACGCTGAGGTTTCCGAGTCCGTCGACATAGTCCCGGAAAGAGTACTGCTGCGCCAGGCAGACATTTGTAGCCCAGTAAAACGCGGCCCAGTAAAACGCAAGGGCGTAAATGGCCGCTCGTTTTGAGGACGTGGTCATCCTCTTACTTATCGACAGGCAGAGTGAAATAGGTAAGACTTAGCCAAGCCTTGGCGGGCGGGCGAGCTAACATAAGCCATGGCTGACATCTCGCTTGCCAATCTGGCTTCGCCCCAAGTTCTTGCTCGTGCCCGAAAAATCAAGCTATTTCTTATGGATGTGGACGGCACCCTCACGGATGGCGGCGTTTGCCTCATCTCCAGTACAGCCGCCGATGGGCCGGGCGCCACAGGCGTCTCGGAAATGAAAGTCTTCAACGCAAAGGATGGACAGGGTCTCTCGCTTGCACATACGATGGGCATCAAAACGGGGTTCATTACGGGCCGCCGCTCACCTGCGGTCGCCCAGCGTGCCGAAGAGCTAAAGGTTACGTTTGTGTATCTGGGGCAAGCGAAGAAGACTCAGGCGTTCGAGGAATGCGTCGAGAAGGCCGGCGTCACAGAGGAAGAAGTGGCGTACATGGGTGACGATTTGCCGGATATACCGCTGGCGCAACGCGCTGGTCTGGCCATTTCGGTGGCCGATGGAGCAGATGAGCTGAAAGCGGTCTGCCACTATGTAACGCAGCAGTTTGCCGGCCGCGGCGCCGCTCGCGAAGTGATCGAACTGATCTTGAAGGCGCAGGGACGCTGGGAAGAAGCCGTGCCGCTGGCCTTGGCTTAGTTCGCCCTTCACCGCTAATGCGGGACCGCTGGTGGATTAATCACGACATAACCCGCCGGGATTTCGAATATCGCCGCCGGGGGCTGTATTGGCGTGCACTTGCAGATACAGGTACGCTCACCGAAGCTCCCAATGGTGCGGGTCATGACGGGCAGTTGCAGTTTGATGCTGGTCCACACCTCCCAGCTAAAGACCGGGCCGCCGGGCGGAAACAGGTAGCGCATGCCTTCCACTTCCAGCCCCTCGATGAAGGCCTTGCCGAGCTGCACGATTTGCGCTGCCTCCCCGGCGAGCGAAAGCTCCCCCGTTAGCCCGATCGATGGGGACGGCAGCGGCGGAATCCCAGGCGGGCTCGCCGCGCTGGCAAGAATCCGCGCTGTCAGGGCCAGATGGTCCAGAAGAATCCGGACTTGCGTCAACGGATTTATTATCAGCGACGTTGTTCCGAAATTGATGCGGATCTTTCCCTCCGCGGAGCGGAACTGCTGCAGCGCCATCTGAATCGGATTCACACCGGCCAGCGCGGAAAGCGTCGTTTGCAGGCAATCGGCACAGGCCGCGGGCAGGGATGGGGGCGCCGGGGGCGTCACAGCTTCCACAGCTTAGCACTTCCGGCGGTCACTTCTGCGTCAGCCGGAAGTCCGCCAGGGCGATCTCATCGTGTCCCTGCACGTAGAATCCGAATTTGCCCAATCTGGGTCCGCCAGTGGGCTGCCAGTCGTCCAGCATATGCCACTGCTGATCCCGCGCGATGCTATGACGAATACCGCTCGCGGTAATCTCCACGTTGAACGTGACATAGGTGTCGCGACGCGCCTGATGCGGAATCTTCACGGTCTTCAAATGCTTGCCGTCCACGACTTCGGTCCGGCTGAAGTTGGTGTCGTCCACCTGGAACAGGTAGTAATTCTTCGCGTCTCGAAATCCCTCGACCCACTCCAGATGTTTGCCGTGCAGCGCAAGCGCGGTGAACTGAATGTTGACGTCCGCGAGATTGATTGGAATCAGTACGAAGTCGCCGCCCCGGCGTGTCAGCGCGTGGTTGTCGCGGGTCCAGCCGCCGGTCTTCAGCCAATCGTCCAACAGCCAATCGTTCGTGGAGACAACGGGCGCCGCGGACTTCATCGGTATGCCGTTCATGCTCAGGGTTGCCACTGATGTGCTGTCGGGACTAATGTGTACGGTGATCGTGGTGTCCTGATAGCGCGGGGCCGACGCGATCACCGTATAGGTACCTTCGGCCAGGCTCAGGGTGGTTTCCTTAACATCGCGATCCCGATTGTCGCCCTGGCGACGGATCCGAACGTGAGCATCGGAAACCTCCGGGCTGAACTCGATTTTCAGGGTACCGGGCAAACTCTCCAGCGCTCCATCGAGGTCGACGGATTTTCCAGCCGCGAATACCTGGTCCGACTGGAGCGCTTTGTAGTGCTCGTGCCGGATGGATATCGCGTGCTTGCCCGGTTCGAGGGACCCGGTGGAAAACTCCCCGTCGGCGCGCACGGCGCCAATGCTTTTGCCATCCACCAAAACTGCGGAGCCGGCGAGCCCGTGATGAATGACGAGCGCCGCCTGCGCCTGCAACTTAAATTCGAGCTGGCTCTCCTGGCCATTGCGCAGATCAACGTTCTGTTCGGGCAGCGTGGCGAAGCCCTCTTTCTGTACGCGAATCGCATAATGCTTGGCCGGAAGAAAAATTCGAACGCGCCCGTGCTTGGTCGTGCCGCGATATTTGTCGCCGTTGAGAAAGATCTGCACATCGTCTTCCGTCGCCGCGATATTCAGCACGCTGGTCTGATCCGCCAACATGGACACGTGCACGGCCGGCGCCGGTCCGCTGTTGAAAGCGAACATGGCGTGCGCGGGCCCTTCCAGTAACAATTCATGCGAACCCGGCGCGAGCGCGCCCAGGTCCAACCCGTCGGCTTCCACGGTTCCCGCGGGCTTTCCGTCGAGCGTCGCTTTCGTGCCCGCCACGCTTCCATAAACCTTCCCGTTCGCGCCGGCGTGCACCAGTACGAACGCCTGCATGCCCTGCGTTTGGACCGGGCCAGTTACTACGGGCATGGCGCCGTCAGTGACGTTCAGCGCGATTGAAGACTGGAACACTCCCTTCTGTACGGCTACCGTGTGCGGGCCAGCCGCGAGCGTGGGAATTTCTATATCGCCCTGCTTGACCTGGGCGAATTGCGCGCGGTCGAGAAACACATTGCCTTCGGTCAGATCCGTTGCAATGGTCACCAGAGGCGGCACGGGCGCGAGCGTCAGGCTGATTTCGGGCGACCCGGTCTGGCCGGCTGCGATGGTGAAACTGGAGGAAGCGGGCTGATAGCCCGGAAGAACAGCTTCGGCGCGGTACTCGCCCGGGTCTAGATCAACGGCGCAGTTGGAAGCGCCGCAGGGTTTGCCGTTCACGCTGATCTGGGCGCCAGCCGGCAGAGCGTGCAGGTTCGCTCTGACCTTTACCGGCGCCGTCGCAGGCGCCGCGGGAGGCGGCTTTTGATTCGTTCTGGAGCGGACTCCCGCCACCACCAGCGCCGCCAGTAACACAGCTCCCAAAAGTCCGGCGTAGACATACTTGGTCTTGAGGGGCTTGGCATTGGCCGAGTCCTTTTTCGCGACGCGAGCCGGTTCGTCGACCGGCGCCGGCTCTTCCGGAAACCGAGTGATCATGGGAGGTGCCGGGGGTGGCCCGCCCAAAATACCTGAAGCTGGTTCTATGATTCCGCTAGCGAGGATCGGCCGCGGGTCTACCTGCCTCGGATGAGGATGGGCCTCACCGTTCGGCACGGCGGCCGGCGGATCAACCACGGACGTAACCGGAGTCGACACGGGCGGCGTGGGAGGGATGCCGGCAGATGTCGTGGTACGCGGCGCGCGCGCCTGGCGCTGCGCTTCCTTGGCGCGGTCCAGCGTGGTCTTCAGCTGCTGCAGCCGCTTTTCGTTGGGACAAACCGCCAATCCTTGCGCCGCGGCGGCCAGCGCGCCTTCCATGTCTCCGACGGTTTGCAAACGGCGGGCCTGTGCCAGGCACCACGCAATGAAGTCCTCGCGCTTTCGGTCCCCGATCTGGCTAACCAGGCTCCGCGCCGGCACGTGATCCGGATCGATGTGCAGGATCTCCTGTACGGCCGCGTCGGCCGCCTCCGGGTTTGAATCGATGGATCGCCTGGCCTGATCCAGTAGCGTGTTTAGCAGCACGGTCCGGATCACGGTGTTCTTCGGATCGAGCTCGCGGGCCTGCCGCAGCAAGTCGAGCGTGCCCTCCGCAGACCCTTTTTCCGACTCCACCCGGGCGCGCTCCAGCAGATCCAGCGCCTCTTTGCCGTGCTCCTGATTCTGCCGTACTAACTTCTCAAGCTCGATCAGCTCAGCCTCAGCGGGAAATTCGGTCAGCGCGCTCTGAACCGTCTTCAGGGCGCGATTGTAGTCGCCGTCCTCGATGTATTTGTCGGTTTGTTCGACCCAGCGCGCTTTGGAATTTTGGCGCGCCTGTTGATCGCGGCGCTTGATCAGGCGCTCGAATTCGAATGCCAGCCCGGGTTGCTTTTCATGAATGGATTTAAGGATCTGCCACTGATCCAGCGCCTCGATGAACTGGCTGCGCTCCTCGAAAAAGCGCGCCTTCGAAATGATGGAATTCACCAAGTCGCGTTTGTCCCGCACCAGCTGCATCGCGCGCACGAAATGCGTTTCTTCCGGATAAGCCTTGGAAATCTCTTGGAGAATCGCCAGGCGCCGGTCCATGTCCGGCTCAGCGTCGACCCGCCGGTCGGTCTCGGCGATCACTGCGGAAAGACTTTGCCGCTGCCGCTCCTCCACGTCGAACTTCAGTGCCTGAAACAACGCGTGATTGGGATACTTGGCCAGGTATTGCTTGCAGATTCCGAGCGCACCTTCGAAGTTGTCCGCCACCAGATGCCGCCGAGCCTCATCGTAGGAATTCCTGAGCGCATCGTGCTCGGAATGGACCTTGTTATAAAAATTTTGATATGTACTGCTGCGGGCCGTATCCGATTCCGGCATGTCGCGGTCGAGCGCGATCAGCACTTCCAGCTTGGTCAAGGCGGAGCTCATTTCGCCTTTTTCCCAGGCCTGCATCGCGCCCTGATACAGCTTGGCCTTTTCCTCGCGGACGCGCAACATTTCGTGCTCGCGCCTCCCGATCTCGGCTGCAAGTTGCAGCGCATCGGTATCGTTCGGTTTAATCTGCAGAACGTTTTCGAGCGCTTCCCGTGCTTCACCGAACACCTGATGCTCCAGGTGTTGCTGCGCCAAAGTGATCCACTCCGAAATTTTCTTCTCGCGCCGCTCCTTCTCGATCGTCGCCTTCAAAGACAGCGCGGTGGTGTCTTGCGGGTCGAGATCGAGCGCCTCCTGAACCTTGCGCAGCGCCAGGGGGTACTCCCGCGCTTCAAAAAAACGGCGTCCGTTTTCGAGCATCTGCTTGATCCGCAGCTGGCGCACCGCCTGATCCACCTGGCCACGCAGCAGTTCGATGCTGTGATCGAGATGCCCTTCCCCTTGCAGCTCGGAAAGGATCTCGGAGGCGAATTCATGATCGCCTTTTTCATAACTCTGTGCTGCGCGCGCCAGCCGTGGCTCGATTTTCGCCCGGTCGAAATATTCCAGCGGCTCGTTGCGCAGCGCCTTCGTCAACGCGATGCCGTATTCGCGAATATTCAAGAAGCGATGCCAGGGCTGCTTGGCCATGGCTTTATGCACCACCTGGCTGATCGCGAAGGGGCATTCGTGATTGAGCTCGGAGATTGGCGGCGGGCTGAGGTGCCGGATCGCCTCGATTACTTCGCCCTCGGTCGCTCCTTGGAACGGACGCCGCCGGGTGAGTGCTTCATAAGTAACCACACCCAGCGCGTACAGATCCGATATCGGCGTCGGAGGCTTCATATCCAATTGTTCCGGCGCCATGTAATAGAGCGTACCTTTGAGAGTCGTCTTCGTATTGGCCGACATCACCCGTGCAATTCCAAAGTCGATGATCTTCACCGAGCCATCTTCCATGACGAAGATATTGCTCGGTTTAACATCGCGGTGCACCAGGCCTTGTTCGTGCGCGGCATGCAACCCGCGGGCTGCCTGGTCTATGATCGAAACCACGCCGGCTACGTTCAACCGCGGGCTGCCTTCTTTGATGAGCTGATCGAGCGTCACGCCCGGAAGCAGCGGCATGACGAAGAACGGCTTCTTCGTCCCATCCTGTTCAAATTCGCCGATGTCGTAAATGTTGATTACGTTCGGATGAACCATCGTCACGAGCGTGCTCCACTCTTTGTAGAACAGGGCGAGCACAGCGGCATTATCGATGTCCAGAATGGTTTTGAGCGCGACTTCGCGGCTCATCAGCCGGTCGTAGGCCTTGTATACAACACCCATTCCTCCGCGCCCTAATATGTTGCGAAGTTCGTAGCGTTCCTGTAGTTTGGTTCGCTGGACGGACACGATTGCTTATATTTTACTAGATCTTAGCTCAGTTGTGTTAAAGTGATTGGATGCAGGCGCAAACCCGGGTTGGCGATCAGTCCAACGTACCTGCGGACACGCACGGCAAACCGTGCTGCGCGCACGACGCCACGGGTCCAGCGGTTCAAGGATCGCCGGACGTCATGGTGAACAACCAGCCGGCCGTGCGGGTGACCGACACCGGTATCCATTCCCAGTGCTGCGGCCCTAATACTTGGATCGCGATCCAGGGCTCCCAATCCGTCCTTATCAACAACCTGCAGGCGCATCGCTTAAATGACCAGGATCAGCATTGCGGCGGCTTGGGCTATATGATCGAGGGTAGCCCGGATGTCTTCGTCGGCGACTGATCAGAATTCGTCGGGCGTATCATCCAGAGTCCCCGGGACCACCCACGGATTGTTGGAGAGACCGCTGGGCGGACTGCCAGGCTGACCGCTCGGCTTTTTACTAGTCTGCGCGCCCGAGGTACTGCCGGTGCTTCCCGAAGCGCCCTCAGCCAAAGAGCCCGCAGCGGACCCCTCTCCGGTCGAAGCGTCTCCCGTTGAACCGCCATCGGTCGAAGCGCCTCCAGCCAAAGCGCCGGCCGAGAACCCGACTCCGCCCGGACCTCCTCCGCTCGAAGCGTCTCCAGTAGAAGAGCCTCCAGCCAATGCGCCCGCCGAGGACCCGACTCCGCCCGGACCGCCCCCGCTCGAACCGTCTCCAGTAGAAGAGCCTCCAGCCAAAGCGCCGGCCGCGGACCCGACTCCGCCCGTACCTCCTCCGCTCGAACCGTCTCCAGTAGAAGAGCCTCCAGCCAATGCGCCGGCCGCGGACCCGACTCCCGTTGAACCGCCTCCGCTCGAAGCGCCGCTGGACCCACTTCCGGAGGAACCACCGGCCGAACCTCCGCCAGTGTCGGGCGTGTTGTCCGGCAGCGGAAAATCTCCCGCGGGTGACGTGAACTCTGGACCGTCGGGGTTGGTGAAATCGTCCGGCGTGTCGGGATCGTCGGGATCGTCGGGATCGGCCGAATCGGCGCCACTCGCGGACCCGCCGCAATTGATGAGAACCTTGGTGCCCTGAATCGTGATCTGGCCATTGGAGATGTCGATGAACGCGCCGCCGCACGTCATCGTGAATCCATCGGTGGCTTCGATTACGAGTTTCCCATTGGATTTGATATGCAGATCGCCGTCGGTGGTCAGCTTGCCGTCGCCATCCACTTTTTGATCGTAACCGCCTTCATTATGAATCGACGTGTCGCCTTTGATGTCCTCTACGAAATCGCCCTTGACGGTGATGTTCAGATCGCCGTCGACTTCCTCGGTCTGGTCGCCCTTGACGGTGATGTTCTTGTCGCCGTGGACCTCTTCGGTTTGATCGCCTTGGATGCTCAGCGTGGCATCGCCGCCGACCTTCACTTTGACGTCTTTCTTGATGTCTTCTTGAAAGTCGCCCTCTACGGTGATGTATTTCTCGCCTTTTACTTTTTCGTGTTTGTCGCCGCCGACGTCGAGATATCGGTCTTTCAAGATCAATTCGTTGCGGTCGTGCTTGACGAACATATGCAGGTCCTTTTCGGCCTGCATCCGGAACAGTTCGTTTCCTATGCTGTCGACCAGCCGGATCTCGTTATAGGTGTTCTGCGTGCCCCCTTTGGTGCTGCGGGTCTTGATTCCACTCCATTCTTTGTTGGCGGGAAGCGGATACGGTACGGGACTGACATTGTTATAGACGCATCCGGTGATGAGCGGGCGGTCCGGATCCCCGTTGATGAATTGCACCACCACTTCCATGCCGACGCGCGGGATCCAGATATAGCCGAAGTTCGGGCCGGCCCATTGCTGCGCGACGCGAATCCAGGCAGAGCTGGCTCCATTATCGTCGCCTTTTTTCAGGTCCCAATGAAACTTCACTCGAACGCGGCCGTATTTGTCGGTGTAGATCTCTTCGCCGGGGGGGCCCACCACGGTGGCCGTTTGCAGGCTCGCGATCTGCGGTTCGTCGGTATCCAGATGTGGACGGTAGGTGATCGACGAAGGATGAGCGGTGAAGGAATTCGTGTAGATAGCCTCCTGCGAAGCCGTGCCCGCGATGAACGTTCCTTCCTGGCCGCTGTGCGTCACCTTGACGATTAGATAGTTTATGTTCTGCTCGGGGCGGTCATGATCGATGAGATCGAACTTGTAGCCGGGCGTCATCGCGCGGCAGTTGCCGCTTCCGCTGCCGACAGTATGATCGTGTTCCTGCTCTTCGATGCGCAGATTCGCGTAGTCGGAAGGCTCTCCGGGCCATTCCACGTTCGCCGGATAAAAATAACAGTCGATATTGCGATCCACTCCGGTGTCGCGCGGGACGGTGCGTTCGTCTCTGAGCGGGTTGTGATAAATGCGAAAATTGCTGTCGTTATTCTGGTAGACGTTCGGCTTCACTACCTTTCGCAGATCCGAGCTGAAAATCGTATCTTCAGTTCGAAACGCCCCCGTTCCCAGCTGGTGCTCATAGCGAAATGTGGACTGATACGGGCACGGCACCAATGACGCCATGTTGTCGACCAGAACCAATGTGTGCTTGCCGTTCTCGTGCTTGAAGTAGTAATAAATCCCTTCGATTTCCATCAAGCGCGCTACGAAATCCCAAGCCGACTCCTGATACTGGCAGCAATTTTCCCAGGGCTTGTGCTCTTCGCGAATGCCGCTGGTATCGTAGTCGCGAAAGTTGTAGCGGCTAAACGTGTCGTCGATGACCTGCGGAACGGTCTTTTCCTGATAAATTTGGCAGCCGTGCGAAAGCGTCAGGAACCACACCCACGGCACCAGTTCCGCGGAGTAGATCGAGAGTTTTCCGTCGGCCCGAACCGGCGAAAAATGGGAGAGGTGACCGTTGAAGTAGCGAAACGTCAGCCCGCCGCGATGACGAATGCCGATGGTGACGTTTTTTCCGAGCATGTCCTCGGTGGCGATCTGGGCGTTCTCGGAAATCAGCTCAAGCTCGAATTTGAACAGCTCGTCAATCTGTTCGGTTCCCGAAAACTTGTTGACGAACAGCTCACCCGTGTGGGGTCCATCATAGGAAAACAGCCGGCGTGCTTCGCTGATTTGGGGAGTCATTGCGCGTTAACGATACAGGAATCCGCCGCCCTCTCCGATGGAGACGTGAATCGATGTTGGTTTGTTGCCTTCCGCGATGCCGCTCAGCAATCGCCGCGACAAGTCCGGAAGCAGGGTGTTGGTCAAAATATTGTCGACGTTGCGCGCGCCGCTCTCCACCTCCGTGCAGCGGTTGGCCACTTCATCCAGCAGCGCATCGTCCCAGGTCAGAGCGATTTTGTGATTTTCTTCGATACGTCGTCGAATCTTGCCGAGTTTTAGCGCAATGATACGCTTCAAGGCCTCGTCGCGCACCGGATAATAGGGCACCACCACCAGCCGTCCCAAAAACGCCGGCTTGAAGGTCTTATTCAATTCCGGCTTGATGGCCGCGACCAATCCCGCACTGCTGGGGCTGGTCTCGGCGTCCGCGGTGAGCTTCATGATAGTGTCCGTGGCCGCGTTACTGGTCAAGATGATGATGGTGTTCTTAAAGTCGATCTCGCGCCCCTCGCCGTCCTCCATCACTCCCTTGTCAAACACCTGGTAGAACAGCTCGAGCACGTCGGGATGCGCCTTTTCCACTTCATCCAGCAGCACCACCGCATACGGCCGCCTTCGGACCGCCTCCGTCAGCACGCCGCCCTCGCCATAGCCGACGTACCCGGGAGGCGAACCTTTTAACGTCGACACCGTGTGCGATTCCTGAAACTCGCTCATGTTGATCGTGATCAAATTGCGCTCGCCTCCATACAGCAGGTCGGACAGAGCCAGCGCCGTTTCCGTTTTTCCAACGCCGCTCGGTCCCGCGAGCAGAAACACTCCGACCGGACGGCCGGGATCGTCCAGGCTGGCCCGCGAGGTGCGAATTCTCTCGCTGATGGCCGCCAATGCGTGGTCTTGTCCTATCACGCGCCGCGCCAAATGTTGCTCCAGATCCAGCACGGTGGCTACTTCATCCTTCACCATCTTTCCGACGGGAATCCCGGTCCAGGCTGAAATGACTTCACCCACCGTGGTCGCATCCACGCACACCCGTAGGAGAGGCTGCTCGCCTTGCAGTGTTTCGAGGCTCGCGGTCAGCGTGTCGATCTCCGCTCGGGCGGCGCTGCGCGAATCCTCGTTCGAAAGTACCTCCGCCGATGCCGCCGCGCCGGTTGCCAGCGCGGTTTCGCCCTCCAGTTGGGACCGCAGGTCGCGAATTCGCGCCACCATGGTCCGTTCCTGTTCAAAATGCGAGTTCATCGTCGCGAGGCTGGCTTCCAGGCGCGATTTCGCCGAGGCGATCTGTTCCAGCCGCTCCCGATGATCCGCGCCAACCGCTGACTCGCGGCCCAAAACCCGCTCCTGCACGGCCAGATCGTCGAGTTGCCGCATGGCGTCTTCAATCGGCGCAGGCGTGGTGTTGTGGCCCAGCGCCAGGCGCGCGCACGCCGTGTCGAGTATGCTCACGGCCTTGTCCGGAAGCTGGCGGCCGACCAGGTAGCGATGAGAAAGCCGTACCGCCGAGTGCACCGCCTCTTCCAGGATCCGCACGTTGTGATGTTTTTCGAGCGCCGGAACCACTCCGCGCAGCATCACCATGCAGCGCTGCTCTTCGGGCTCGTCCACCTTGACCACTTGAAAGCGCCGCGCCAGCGCGGCGTCTTTTTCGAAAAACTTCTTGTACTCGGACCAGGTTGTCGCCGCGATGGTCCTCAACTCGCCGCGCGCCAGTGCCGGCTTCAAGAGATTCGCCGCGTCGCCCTGCCCTTCGGCGCCGCCCGCGCCAATCATGGTGTGCGCTTCGTCGATAAAGAGAATAATCGGCGAAGGCGAAGCCTTCACTTCCTGGATCAGCCCTTTCAGCCGATTCTCGAACTCTCCCTTGACGCCCGCGCCGGCTTGCAGCAGCGCCAGATCGAGGCTGCGCAGGGCCACATTCTTCAGCGGCGGTGGCACGTCGCCATGCGCGATCCGTAGCGCGAATCCCTCTACCACGGCGGTCTTTCCCACACCCGCCTCGCCGGTGAGGATAGGATTGTTCTGCCGCCGCCGCATCAGAATGTCCAGCACCTGCCGAATTTCCCGGTCGCGGCCGAGTACCGGATCGATTTTTCCCGCGCGCGCATTTTCGGTGAGGTCGATGGTGAATTGATCGAGGTTCGGTGTCTTGCCGGTCGCTCGCGCGGGCTGCGTGGATGGCGCGGGCGCCGTTTCCTGCTCCTCGGCTGAGCTCGCGAGCAGCGAGAGAAACTCAGCCTGCAAAGCGCGCGCGTCGATCTTCTGCAATTCGCGGCTGATCTCACGCGTGCGCGGTCCGAGCTCCGGGTCTGAAACTAACGCCAGAATCGTCGCACCGCTGCGTATCTCGCCGAGTCCGTAATCGAGCGACCCGATCTTCCACGCTTCAGCGAGCGTCTTAGCCAGACCCGGACTGAAGGCCGGTGTGCGCGCGTTTCCGGTTTTCAAAACGTCCAGGCTCTGCCCCAGTTCGGTCTCCAGGCGAGAACGATCGACGCCGAACCGCTGCGCGATTAAGTCGAAATCTCCGCCCGGCGCCTCCAGGAGTTTGAGCAGGTAGTGCTCCACTTCCACGTCATAGTGGGTCCGCGATACGCACAATCCGGCCGCGCCCTCCAGAGCCCTTCGGGTTGATTGATTGAGCTTCCCGATGAGCGATTTTAAGTTGACATCCATATCACACCACCCCTTATCAGAGCACCCCTTTTGTTACTCGTCCCACAACCTCAAAACCGTTTCGTCCGGATCGCGATCGAGCGGGCGAGTGAACATCCAGGAAAAAAATCCCAGCCGCGGACGCGCACCCCCTTCCTCAGCACCCAGTACGCAGCGTGGCGCTTCCTCCCGCTTCAGCACCAGCTGAACCTCCACGTCCAGGTCGTCTCCGCAAAAAAATCGCGACAGGGCTTTCAGCGGCTCGAACGCGCTTCCATCCGGCAGGAATTCCTGGTATTTTTCGAACCTCATGGGGCCTAGCCGCACCCGTACTACCGATTGTTGATCCCAGATTTCATCCCCGAGTACGAACCCCACCCCCAATTGTTCCGATCGCGACTTTCCGTCGTTCAGACAGGTCCGCGAGTCCGGCTCCAACGGGCGCCACGTGCCGGCGAATGGAATCACTTCCACCGGCACCTCGAAATAGTGTGACAACATCTGGCGGAACGCGAGGGCCGAGCGCGGATATTGCGCAAGCAATCCCTCATAACAGATCAGCACCTGGTCCGGCACGGCCTGCCGGTTCCGCAAGCCTTCGGTACCGAGTCCGATGAGGTCGAGCATGTAGCCCGTAAACGGGTCGCTTCCGGTATTCCGCTCGTATTGCACCGGGAATCGATACTTCTCCCAGGCACGATACAGAAGCGAGATCATCCGGTGATTGAACAGATCCAGAAAATCCCGTAACGTCGTATCGCGCGCGTACAGCCGGTCGAGCACGGCTTCGGTGTAGCGCGTCGGCAGCGTACCCGAAGGCCCGTGCAGGCCGAAGAAGTTGACGGTCATTTTCAGGGGCTCGCTGTCGCGCTCTTCCAGGCGCTGGATCTCCGATGGAGGGAATGAGAGCGAAGCATGCGCAGCCAGCCGCACCGGTTCCTGCCGGGGGTTATGAAACGCCCCGATGGGACTTTCCGGATCGATCATCCGTTGCAACAGGCGGATGGCTTGAAAAAAGGAGAACTCCGCCGGATGCGCCCGGAGATGGTCTTGCACCGGATCCCGCACGTCAGGCTCCGCGGTCAGAGCAAAATCCGGTTGCCCGCTTTCGGCGCCCATTCCTTCAGCAGCTCCTTTCTCTGGAGCGTTCTGACCGCCAGTTGACTGAAGCTGTTCATCGAAACATACTGCGCCAGAAAGTGTTCCAGCACGCTCGAAAACAGGTACACGCCTCCGCCGACGAATTTCGATTCATCCAGTTCCAGATCGACCCGCATCCCTCGCACATAGGAGATGCCGTAGTCGCCGATTACCCGCGCGAATCGGCGCGCACTGGTGACTTTCGATATTCCGTCCACCTGCTGTTCCAGGTGCGGCGACGAACCATGATACAGCCTCAGCAGCTCCTGCAATGCTTCGCGCCCGCTCTCCACCAGCGAAAGATAATTCAACGAAAGATGCGAAACCAGCTTCCAAAGTGCATCGCGTCCCACCGCCGGCCGCACCGCCGGAGTCGGCGCCCGGATGGCGATGATCCGGTCCAGCGCCGATTCCTGCTCCATGTCGAAATCGCCGGCTTCATCGCCGAACGGAAGCTGCGACGGCAGATCGCCATTGGAACAAGTGCAGTGGATGCTCAACGTATCGAGATGCAGGGCCACGGGACGCCCGGATAGATCCACCAAGGACAACCACATTTCGGTGCTGCCGTCGCCGCCACGCCCAGCCGGGCCGGTCCCGCGCCGTGTCGCGCTCCAAAACGTCGGCTCCTTCTGTCGAGAAGAATGGCGGAAGGAAAAAAACGGATCGAAGGTAACGGTCTCCGCCGTCTCATGGTAGGTGCAGGAGACTTCGTCGACCGAAAACACCTCCATCGTTCTTCCGCGCCGATAATCGGGCGCGACTGGATACTCGTATTTGGTCTGTTCGAGTTGAATCGGCTCAGCGGTGTGCGGAAACAGGTTCACGATCGGCGAGCAACCCAGCCGCAGCGTGCCCGGCCCCAAACCCAGTTCCAGAAGCTGCTGGCGATCGGCGCGCTCGAACTGCGAAATGATAAAAATCAAGTCGACGCTGTCCTGAAAGCCGCCCTCGCGGATGGCGGCAGCGCCACGCAGCTCCAGGAAAAAGAACTTTTCGGGAAACGCGAAGTATTCCTGAAGAAGCCGGTAAGGCGTGAACGACCGGCTGGAATATGGCAGCATGCCGTCGTCGTCGCCGAAGCCGACCGGACGTAGCGCGTCGGCGATCAACTCGATCGGCCGCTGCCGGAATCGCGGCCGCGGATCGCGCAGCACGATCGACTGGCAGTTGTTGCACAACAATTCATACAGGGTGTGGACCAGCGCCGGCTCGCCATGCAGATAAAACCGCAGCGTATCCATTTCCAGGCCGGAAAATTTCACATTCGGCCAGCATTGCAGCCGCACTCGCAGCGCCGCGGCCGCGCCCGGAGCCTTCCAGGGAGGATCCAGACGATCGAGCGACGTCCATTGCGCTTCGACCACGCGCAACGGCCACACTTCGGTTTCATAACAGGTCTGAAACTTGCATGGCATGCCATCCACCGGCCGCGAATAGAGAATGGATCCGCGCGGAACCTTGAGCGACGTTGTTACTTTGTCTTCGCGCATCTGAAATTCAGCGATCGACATGGACGGCAGCGGCCGCGTGAAGTGCGGATAGACGACATTCAGCAGCGCCTGCGTGATCTCGGGGAAATCGTCGTCCAGCCTCAGATGGATGCGGGCGGCCAGCAGCGCCACCGCTTCGATCATGCGTTCGACGTGCGGATCGTCGCAGCGCGTGGGTTCCAGTTGCAGCCGCGATGCCACCTTGGGATAGTGCGTGGCGAACTCGGCCCCCATCTGGCGCAGAAAGGTCAGCTCGCGCTCGTAATAGACCAGCAGTTCATCGCGCACGAGCTTCGTCCTCCACCTCGTAGGCGCCGCTGATCAGCTCCAGGGTCGAATCGAAATAAATCCTTGTGGGCGCCGGCTCGGTTCGGATCAGAGCCTCGATTTGAAAGTGCAACACCTTGGACGCCGCAGCCATCTTTGGAATGGCCACCTTGACGTTCATCAGCCGCGGCTCGAAGAAACTGATGGTTTGCTCCACCGCCCAGGCCAGCCGTCTCCGCTCGTCCTCGGCGCGCACTGAAATGCCGGTCGAATCGGGCAGACCGTAGCAGTACACGCTCTTCAACAACTCCTTGGATGTGGGGGGCGGTTCCACCAGTGTGCGGCGCGTGTTCAGCAACCATTCCAGATCGCGCCGGACTACATCCTTGAGCTCCTTAATCGACTGCGCGCGCCAGCTTTGCGGCTCCGCGCGATTGCCTGGCTCGCGATCGATCAGCCGGTCAAAAACCGAGGGAAGCAGGGTTGGTTGGGTTTCTTTTCGGGCCACCGGCTTACCTCGGCAGTGTCAGCGCCCGCGCGGGATCCAACCGGCAGATGCGCGCGTACAACTTGCGCCGCTCCTCTATCTCTCCATTGCCATTGGCAGCAAAGCAGCGGTACAACAGCGCCAGCGGCGGTCCGATTAGTTCCGATCCCTCCCAGGCCTCCAGGCCGCGCCGTTCGATCTCGTCGGACAGCTCCTGCAAAATGGGCAGGCCAATGTCATCATTCCCGGTCGCCAGACACACTTGTGCGAGTTGCACCTTGCGCAAAAATCTCCCGCGGCCCGACCTTTCCCCTACCACTTCGCGCGAAAGCATGGTGAGAGCTTCTTCGGCGCGGCCCGATCGAGCAGCCTCCATCGCCAAATCGTAAACGTCCGGCGCCTCTAGTTCGCCATCGTCCATTTGTGGAGGCATGCTCTGCGGCATGGGTGGAGGAATCCACTGAACCGGGGGCGGCGCCGTCTCAACGGTGGGTTCCGGGGGTGGTGGAGCGGGAAAAACGCCGTTCTGCTGCATCCACTGAATGGTTTCAGGATTCGCCGCGGGCGTATCGTCAGCCAATACCCACTGGGTGATCTGCGGGAAATCCGCCACCAGCGACCGCACTTCCGAGAGGATCGCCTGGGCGGGCAGCTGCGCGCCGCTGTAGAAGCAAGCCGTCCAGGCATACCGTTGTACATCCAGCCACGCCCGGCCGCACGGCAGCCCCACCGCCTCCTCAGCCTTTTCACGCAACTGATCCCACGATCCTTCCATCGCCAACCGCTTCAACTCCATGCGAACTTCGGTCGGCGGCGCCTGCAGGAACATTGGATCGGGAGCGCCTCCGGTGGCGCGCAATTCTCCGAATCGCAGCGCCCGAGGAATCAGATAGGGCATCGGATTAAAAGGCTGTTCGCGTTGCAGATATCGCCCCGCGGCGAGCACTCGTTCGATCGCATCCTCGGCGCTGGCAGGCTCGTACCCACCTGAAACGCGCCTCACGGGCTGCCCTGGCGTCGCGGCCTTGGCGTTCTGCCAGTCGTTCCCCGTATCTGAGGGCACCTGTCCGTCGCCCGGCTGCGGTTCCATCGTTGCGCCCGGTTGCTGAAGGCCTCCCTTTTTTATCAACAGCATCCGCGCCGCCAATTGCACATCTTCGAGAGATGTTCGGAGAGGACTGAAGTCCGGCGAGGCATCCCCGAATTTTTCATCGCAAAAAACGCCTAGCGTTCGGACCACCTCGATTAATTGCGTCAGGTCCGCGTATAGTTTCTGGCTGAACGCAACCGGCGTGGTTTCAAGTCCTTTTTCGAACTCTTCGGGCGTCAGCCGGCCTTCCGCCAGCGCTTCGTCCCGCCGCCCCTGCTTGGCCATATCCACGCGGGCTTCTTCCTCGGTCGGAACGGTGTGCGATTCGCGGTATTCATACCAGTTATGACCAGCCTGCGTGAGCGCCACCGAACGGACGCCGGTGTCCAGCTGCGACCCGATCCAGCGCAGCGGAGTGGCGCGGAACTCCAGGTCGCCATCCTCGTCAATCTGCGGGTAGATGGTATCCCAATACGTAGCAAGCAGCCGGGCGATCAGATCCAAACCCTGCCCGAGCCCCGCAAGTTGCTCGGATTGGAGCAGCGCTTCCACCAGCCATGCAGCGATTTGCAGATCCTTACTGTGCTTGAGGAGCGCCTCTTTTGAAAGCTTGATGACCTGCGCGTAGTCGGCCGTCTTGACGTCGCGCTGCCACACCCCCTGGTTGAGGCCGTCCTCTTGCCGCCGCGCTTCTTTGATCTGGTCGGTCAGTGGGTGGTAACGAAGATCCGCTCCGCTGGGCTGCTCGCCTGGAATCGGCTGTAGCAGGGCTTCGAGATCGATGGGCATGCGGATCAGTGACCCGCCGGTTGACGAATTTCAAGTCTGCGAAGTTCGAGCAGCGGAAACTCCTGGTCGTCGGCGAGCAACATTTTTTGACCGAAAGGGAATTGGCCGCCTTCGGGGTTCGTTTCCCATACCGTCATGCGGCCCAGTCGAACCCCATCGTCGGAATGGGTGGCCGAGCAGGGAGCGAGCACCGGCAGCAGCACTTCACCCAGGTCCGCTCCCTCGAAGCCCTCGCTGGTATGCACGCGCGCCGGCGCCCATAGCAGGTCCCGCAGTCGCTTGGGCGCATCCATTTCAATCAGCGTGATGTGTTCCAGCGGAATCCACATGTAATTTGCGCCGGCAAGGACTTCCAGACGCGCTCCGATCCTGGGGTCGGCATCCTCGATGGATTGAAACTCAGATCCGTTCAAAGTTCCGCTCACGCCAGCCGCTTGTTCCGCGGGGGCTGGCGCGCTCCGAAACATATCCTGCCGGGTCCGTTCCGCGTTGATGGCAGCCCTATAAAGCAGCGCGCCCATGCGGCGGTCTTTGTCTTCACCCGCCAGAATATCGAGCTGCTTGTCCGCTCGATCCCAATTGCCGGAAAAGCACAGCAATTCGAATAAGAACGTGCGCCGCTGGGTGTCGGAAGGGTGCTCTCGCAACTCCGCGCCAAGCACCTCGATGGCTTCGTTTAGTTTCCCGGACTCGAAAAGTTCTCGAGCGGTGGTCACAAGCAGATTAGAAAGAGGCGCCTAATCCGAAATCCTGGCCGAACGTCTGGGCCGGCTGTAAGGTTCCCTTGCCATCCACGGTCTGGAAAGTCTCCTTGATCTTGGTGAAAGAGAAGGCCCAGGTTTCCTGCGGAAGGCCGCCCGATCCGGGATTCCCGGAGGTGTGATACGAAGATACGATCACGTTGCCGAGCTGATACGTCTCGCCCTCAAACAAGCCGCCATAGGCGCCGCCTGAAGCACCCGGATTGCTCACGCGAATGTACATCAGATCGATCGGCTTGCCGGCGCAAAGCTGCGCGAACAACATCGGGCTACTTTTGTCCATTACCTTAGTGACATGGATGTGGCCGACGCGCGAACCGGAGGAGACAAGGCCAGTCCCAGTTTCCTGCGAGGTGCTCTGGCTTACGTCGTAGACCCAATGCTGGATCTCAACCTTGTTGTTCCAGTTCGGATTCGGGCTCGTGCTTTCGCCGGCTATCGCGGGCGTTTGGATATCCAGAAACATTGCCATCGTGATTTCCTCGATTACGCTACCTGGTTCAGCTTAACGTCGTAACTCTTTTGAGCCACCGGTTGGGGCGTGCCGTCGATCACCTGAGAATAGGAATATTGTACTTTGGTGAACGTCAGTTCAATATTCTCGACCTTCTGTCCGTCGCCACCTCCCAGGCTGCGGTTGGTAATAGCCAGATCGCTGAATACCAGCCGCAGATAGGTCAGGGTCGGTTTCGTGCCCGTACCAGAAGGTACGTTTACGCCCCCGCGCTCGGCCTCAAACGTAATCGGGCCCTTGATGAAAGATCCGGCGGCGACGTGCCTGAAGATATTCGGTCCCGAGTGCTTCATCGTGAATCCGAACCTTCCGCTGGCCGCAGTGGTCTTCGGCTGCCCGCCGTTGGAGTTGGGCTCGGCGGCCTGATTCATGCTGAAACTCCAGCTGTCGATTTCCAGCCAGCCCACGTGCCCGATCTTGGTGCTTCCACCCTGCACACCAGCCGGGATCATATTGAGGAAGAAAAATCTTTGTTCGTCCGCCATTTGGCTACCTCCGTCTTAGACTCTTACTGCAAAAACCGTTTTCTCAAGCTTCGAGAGGCCTCACCGTGCCGACTTCGGAAGCTCCGCCACCAGCCGCAGCGACACCGACAGCTCGTCCAGTTGGAAATGCGGACGCAGGAATGCGATCGCCTTGAATACGCCCGGTTTGGCCTTGTCTTCGATCACCTCGATCCGCGCCTCGCGCAGAGGATACTGCGCTTTCACTGCGTGTGACGCGGTGTCATCCTCGGTGACGTAAGTGATGATCCAATTATTGAGGAAAATCTCGCAATCCTTGCGCGAAGTGAAACTGCCCACCTTGTCGCGCATCATGGCCTTCAGATAATGCGCGAAACGGCACACCGCGAGCATGTAGGGCAGCTGGGCTGAAAGACGGGCGTTCGCGTTGGCTTCGTCGGTGTTGTAAATCTTGGGCTTCTGGCAGGTCTGGACGCTGAAAAATGCCGCATAATCCGTGCCCTTGCAATGCACCAGCGGCGCGAATCCCTGATCCGCCAACTCCTTTTCGCGCCGGTCGGTAATGATGGTCTCGGTGGGACACTTCAGCGCGACGTCGCCGTGCTCGGTCTGGAACGTGTGGCTCGGCAGGCTGTCCACCAACCCGCCGCCTTCCACGCCCCGAATGGCGGCGCACCATCCATAGCGCGCGAACGCGCCGGTAATGCGCGCACCCAACGCATAGGACGCGTTGCCCCATAGATATTTGGAGTGATCCGCGCCTGTGACGCCCTCTTCGTAGTGAAACGCATCCACCGGCTTGGTGTCCTTGCCGTAGGGGACGCGCAGCAATACGTGCGGCAGAGTCAAGCATACATAACGCGAGTCTTCGGACATGCGAAAACCCTTCCAGCGGGCATATTCGGTAGTGTCGAAGATCTTTGCGATATCGCGTGGCGCATCCAGCGCAGTGAAGCTCTCCATGTTGAGCAGTTCGGGATTCGCCGCCGAAATGAAGGGCGCGTGCGCGGCCGCGGCCACCTGCGACATTCTTTCCAGAAACTCGATGTCTTCCGGACCCCTTCCGAACTCGAAATCACCCAACAGGCACGCAAACGGCTCGCCGCCGAACACTCCGAACTCGTGCTCGTAGACCTTCTTGAACATCTGGCTCTGATCGAACTCGGGGACGCGCTGCAGATCCCGCAGAATTTCCTTCTTGGTCGCATTGAAGACCTTGATCTTCAAATTGACTCCGGTCTCGCTGTTCTCCAGCATGTACCGGATACCCCGCCAAGTAGCCTCCAGCTGCTGGAACCGCGGATGGTGCAAAATCTCATTGAGCTGGAGCGACATCAGATGATCGATCTGTGCGATCCGGCGGAGGATCATGGCCTCCAGGTCCGGAGATACGGTCATCTGCCCGTCGAGCACCTGCTTGACGAACTCCTTCACCAGTCCCCGGCCCCATTCCTTGGCCGATTCGTCCCGTCCCACCCGCCCTTCCTGCACGATCTGATCGAGCAGGCTCGGAGCGGCAACCGCCGCAGCCGCCGCGGTTGCTTCCGGCTTATCGGATGCTTGACGCTTAGCCATTGCTCTCACCGTCCTTGGGTTTCTCGTTTGAAATTTCGGCCCGTACCTGTTCCAGCTTGTCGGTATTGGTTATGACGTCTTGCAGCAGCCGATCCAGCTTCTCGTTGCCCTGCAGGGTGCCGACCAGATCTGACAACTTGGTCCGAAGCTCCAGCAGCTCTTTCAACGGCTGAACCCTTCGCGCCACATTTTCCGGCTCGAAATCCTCGATGGTCTTAAACGTCAGATCCACCCCGATTTTTCCGGCGTTCGGCTCGTCGCTCAGCTTGTTCTCGACCGAGAACGCGACCCGCGGCTTCATACTATCTAGCACGGAGTCGAAGTTGTCCGGCGTGATCTCGACAAATCGTCGATCTTTGATTTTTGGCAGGGGGTCTTCTGGCATACCGCTCAAATCGGCAAAAACGCCCATTACAAACGGTATCTCTTTGAGTTCAATTGCGTTGCCGATTTCCACGTTATATGTAACGTGAACGCGGGGGGGACGAACGCGCTCCAGTTTGGCATGAACGCTTTCACGGGCCATGACGCACCTCCAACTTCTAAATGAAACGTGAACTATTATCTTGCGGGTACGCTCGAAGTGTCAAGAGCTACCATGCCCATAACCATACCTCATTGCCGGGCCACTGGAACTAACCTTGGGGTACCGCCAGTCTCTTGACACTTCCCGCCTATTGCGTTTAAGAAAGCGTCAACGAGCGGAAGAAACCCTCAATTTCTCTCAAAAAGAGTGCCGACTTGGTCAGCGAATCAAAAACAGAGTACTAGAAGGCCCAAGGGCGCGCTCTCGCCAGCGCCGATTATCCAAATAACTCCGCCGCCACGCGGTGTCTCCTGCCCCAGTCGATGTATCCCTTGTGTGACTTCATAAACTTGGTAAACGAAGCGAAGTCACGGGCGGGCTCTGGCCCGTCTGGAACCAGTTCCCCAACCCGCACTCCATCCTCGATGTGATACCGCATCTTGGTAGGTCGGTTGTCGACGAGAAAGTCGGGGAGGATCGTACCCTTAATGGTCTCAATCAGGTCCTTGAGCGAGTACCAGGCCATGTCCTTCACAGCTTGTGTGCACTGGTCCCTGGCGACCATGCCGGGTGTTATTCGGCGGAACAGCTTGGTCCAGATCAATTCGACGCGCTTGGAGTGACGCTTCAGGTCCGGGTCCTCGGCTGAGGCGAACGCGAATCCGTACTCGGAATCGTGCTTGTACTGTTTGTAAAGTCCGTTCCGCAGGTTGGCGAATTGGTCCAGATGGTTAAACGTATGCTCCCTGGCGGCATCGATTGCGCCCACGATGCTCTGCTTCATCGAGTCGATGGTCCCCTGCCGGATGTCACCGGGCTTGTTAAGGTTCTGCTCATATCCGCCCAACACATTGACTAACCCTCCCGTCACGCTGACACCAGCGCCGGTTACGGCCCAGCCTTCTATCGTGCCGACAACAAGCGTAGTGCCCGCGCCTGCCACTAGCGCGCCCGCCACGGGAACCACCGCTACCACAGTTCCAACCACCGCGAAAAAACTACCCGCAATTCCCACCTCGGCCCAAAACTGGTCAAAGTCTGTAGCCTGCTGGGCGGTGATGAGGCCGACGTTCGCAGAATTGATTGCCTCCTTGATAGCGTCGAGCGCGAACATTCTCACTTGTCCGAGTTCTGTCAAGAACTTCTCCAACAGTACGGATTCGTCTTTTTGTGAGAGCATAACCCTCCCCCACGCGTCGCTTCCTTCACAGCATGCCACGACGCGTTTTCAGAAAATACCACAAATTCCGTGCGCAAAAAGCGCATCTGAGCCAATACGTTCGCCTATCAATGCTTGGAACGCGCGAGGATCGCATCCAGCCCTTTCAGCGTGAATGTCTTATCTACATCAAGTGAGTCTGGGCGGCCCATGCGTCGACTGCGGAGATGTCGAAATTCGTCGGTAAGAGAACGAATTTCTGTGGGTTGCCCTGAAAATCCGTAGCTTTGAACTTGGCCGGATCGGTGATGCACTTGGCGACGATCCTCCCGTTCCAGGTGAACTTCGCCAGATCGTTTTGCCAATCGAGTCCGCGGCCGTCATTGTAGCCTGGCGACAAATGCGGAATACCCTGCCGCGGGCCGCCGTTTTCTCCCGTCGTCTTGAAGCGGACCAGAACGTTCCCTTTTTGCCAGAACAGTTGCCAGCCGGTAACGCCCTGGTCGGGCCCATAAGGTTCGGCTCGAATCAAATAGAAGCCGAAATCCTTGAGCCACCCGTCCAGATCCGCGAGATCCCGAGGCGAGACCTGGCGGTCGATCCGGCTCACCAGGTAGGGCAGAATCGCCTTCGCAGTCTCGATCGCGCTTTGCATTGCGGTCCGGGTTCCTGCCGCCACCCCTCCTTCAATCACTTTCGGTTCAAAGATGGAGATAGTCTGCGCGGCTACAGGCGCCGGAATGTCAACCGGGGGCGGAGGCTGGCCGCCTCCCGGAATCTTCGTTGGCCCATTCTTGTATCGTTCCTCAAGCCATCGGCTGTTTCGGGCAACCCAGTCGATCAATCGTGGACAGGTCTTGGCGAGAAGGGACGCATTCAGACGCGCAATGCGATCGGTCGGACCCTTTGTCAAGTACCTCAGAATGCCCATCAGTACCAGACCCATGAGGAGACCGAAGCCATCCGCCATCTCTTTCGCCGCCTGATCGACTAAACGCTCGCCCGAGTGAGGAGGCGCGTAGTACGCGATCCAGCAACCCTTGCCGATATGCTCCCCTACACCGCCGATTCGCGGAACGATGAAGTCCTTAATGAAAACGACGCCCATGTAAACCATGGCAATGTCGGCTACCAGGAGACCGACGGCGCGACCTGCGTTGGCGAGAATCGGAATCATTTCCGCTTGACCCGTCGCCGCAGTAACGATCATTCCCAGGCCCGTTCCTGCCAGTCCCCCACCAATCTGGCCGGCGATTGGAATCGCGAGAGCGGCCAGCAGGCCCGGGATAAGCGCGACCGCGAAATTCGCAAAATCGGGGGCGGTGTAATCGATCAGGGCGTCCCGGCAGTAGCCTTTGGTAAAAGCCAGGGTCCAAGCCGAACGGACGTTCTCTACACGATCGAGTATTTCCACAAGATCAATCTCCTAAGAAGGACCCGCATACTTAATGGCTATCTACCCCCGCCCGACTGGCTGGCCCTTCCCGCGCTAACTACCGCCTGTGTCGTATTCGCCAGCTTCCGTAACCGCTCGGCCTTGTCGAATACATCGTAAGGCCACTTGATGTGGTATTGCGCATATAGCCGTCGCAAATCGATCAGATCGACGTAGCTTATTTTTCCGTTGGGCTCAAAAAACAAAAATGTCTCATCCAGCTTCGGCTGCCGGCCCATGGTCCCGTCGACTTTGATGAAGAAGTCCTGCATCCCGTGCTGGACCTTATTCCCATAGGCGGGAAACATACGGCTCATGAACGCCACGATCCCGGGGTTATCGTTCAGGTCCTTGAAATCCAGATAAGGATTTCCGTTGCCGGCGTGATACATTCCCATGAAATCGTAGTCGGAATAATAGGCGATGCCATTGCGCGTGATCAGGCGATCCCCGGTTCGAGGACATGCGTGATCCATCAACTTGTACTCCGGCGACAGGCCCCTCAACCGCGTCACACCCTGCGCGTCCTTGTACGTTCGATCCGCAATCTGCTCCTTGCGCACCACGATGTAGCCGCTGTAGATGGAATCGTCGTGCGCCGTATGAAACGGGGCCAGTTCACACGGCTTGCCGTCGTTTAATACGTCACCCAGCCTGGCCTGGCTTTCTTTGGCCGTATAGCGAACGCATCCCACGGCGTTGTTGCGCACCGTGAACTCTTGCAGGTTCTTGGCGTCCTGTACCGCCATGCCGCCTTTCTCCGCTTGTTTCGCGACATCGGCTCCGGCAGTCGCCAGTTTGGCCGAACCTGCCGCGGAACGGGTGGCCGCGGCAAGATCCGTGGTTCCCTGGATCTCCTCACGAATTACGTTCCCTTCCAGGCGCATTTCCTGCGTAACCTTAGCGGACGATTGGATCGCTTCGAGCAGGTTTTTCAACCGCTGTGTCAGCCTGGCCAGCCGTCCGCTCGCCTGCGCCACCTTGGCGATCTCACACGCCTTCCCCACCACCGGGATGATGCCCAGCAGGCTCATCGCGCAGCCCACATAGTCGCCACGCCGCATCGCGTAGGCGGCCCCCGCGGCCGAGAGGACGCCGGTTGGATCGAGGATCGAAGTAGTGTCCAATCCAGCCTGAATTCCCATCTGGATAATTTCCTGCTGGATCTGATTGAACTTCGCGACAGTCGCCGCCAGCAGCATGTCCGTGATGATGGGCTGCCAGGAACTGTCTCTGCGGATTCCGCCTTTCGAACTGTCGGCCGCGGTCCAGTAATCGCCGAAGAAAAACCCTTTGTACCAGAAGCTCGCGTTCTTCTCCGGATCGGGCGGAAACGTCACGTCCTTGAGCCGGAACAGCACGCCACTACCATCGGCGTTCAGGCAATGGGTGAAGTCTCCCTGCTCGCCAAAAGTGTATTTCATGGACCTGGACCACGGTCCCTTATTACATCCTGAGTTCTGGATCCACCAGCCCGTGTGCTTGATCAGCCACCAGCCTTGATTCTCGTTTTCCGCGATGCCAATCACAGCCCGGTTGCCGTTCCAATTGATAGTGGCCTTAAAAAATCCGGCTGTATCTTCCATGTAAAAAACACTATCACGAGAAAGCCCGAAGCGAGTACAATTTTAGCGACCATGTCTGACCGTCCATTCCGTATCGCATTGGTGGGTAATTTCAGCGGACGGCGCGCCCGCTCCACGCCCATCCTGGTCGATCCCGACAATTTCGAGGAGGTTATGGAACGGCTGGACGTAACAGTAGAGCTTCCCGCCGGCGTGGTCCGCTTCCGCGAGCTGGACGACTTTCACCCTGACCATCTCTATCGCCAACTCGCCCTGTTTCAGTCGCTGCAAGACGCTCGCCAGGAAATCGAGCACGCCCCATCGCTACGTACCGCGCCGCAGGCCGCACGCCCGGAGCGTCCGCCCATGGCCTCGTCGGGAAGTCTTCTCGATCAGATTGCCGAGGCTTCCGAGCCGCAGCCTGTCTCCGCACGCGATGAGAGCGCCTGGGACGACGCCATTCGCAAAATCGTAGCGCCGCACGCCATTCCGGGTCCCGACCCGCGCCGCCTGGAACTGATGGCGCAGATCGACCGCGCGGCAGCCGAGCAAATGCGCGCCGTTCTCCATTGGCCGGCCTTCCAGTCCCTGGAAGCCGCGTGGCGATCTCTGTTCCTGCTTTTCCGTCAGGTCGAAACCGGCGTCGATTTGAAAGTCTATCTAATCGATCTCGCACAAGCCGATCTGCTCGAGGATCAAACCCACCTGGCTCGTCTGGTGGCGGACTTGCCGGCCGGCGAAGACCCTTGGTCGTTGATCTTGGGCTTGTACACCTTCTCTCCGCGCGAGCGCGATTGCCATGTCCTTGCCACTCTCGCCTCCATCGCCCGGAAAGCCGGCGCGCCGTTTTTATCGGCAATCGACGCGCGCCTGTTCGGATGCGAGTCTATCTCCGACACTCCCGATCCCGACGATTGGAACCAGCCGCTCAACGATAACGACCGTAGAGCCTGGCAGCAACTGCGCCTGACGGAGGATGCCGATTGGCTCGGCCTGGCACTGCCGCGTTTTCTGCTCCGCCTGCCGTACGGAAAACGGACCTCGCCCATCGAGTCGTTCGAGTTTGAGGAAATGCCGAAAGGGCCGGACCATGCCGCGTACCTGTGGGGCAACCCTGCCGTCGCTTGCGCCTGCCTGCTCGGTCAGGCCTTCAACCAGGATGGCTGGGATCTGCGTCCGGGCACTGTCTCGCGCCTGGACGGCTTGCCCGTTCACACCGATCCCTTGCGCGAGCCCACCCCGCAGGCCGAGATCTGGATGACCGAGCGGCTGGCGGCCAGCATGCTCGATCAAGGCGTCATGCCGCTGGCGTCCATCAAACATAGCGACGCCGCGCAGCTGCTGCGATTTCAATCCATCGCCGGAGAGCCCGGAGAACCGCGCGCGTTGGCCGGGCCGTGGTAAGTTTGGTTCTTCATGCGCATCCTTCAGCCGGTGATCTGGTCCAAAGGCACCTTTCTCAGCCCCCAGCATCTCCAGGTTCAGGATCGTTTCATCGAGAGCGCTCTCCAGTTCCGCACCGAAGCGCTGCAATTCCGGCCCTGGGGCTTTAGCAGTCTCAAGATCAATCACGAAGCGCTGGCGGGCGGATCCTTCGCCATTCACGAAGCCGCCGGCTTGTTTTCCGACGGCCTGCTGTTCGACATTCCCGGATCCGATCCCGCCCCCGCCGTAAAACCGCTGGCCGGATATTTCGAGCCGGACCAGAAGACCATGCTGGTCTACCTGGCGATCCCCAACCATTTAGTGAGCGGCATCAACCTGTCGCTGCGTGAGCGCGCGCTGGACACGCGCTTCCTGGCCGAAGTGACATCGTTCCGCGACGAGAACACCGGCGCGTCGGAAAAACCCGTGCAGCTGGCGCGCAAGAATTTCCGCCTGCTGGTGGAAGGGGAACCGCGCGGCGGCTGCGTCTCCATGCCGATCGCGCGATTGGAACGCACGGCGGGCGATAACATTCAACTGGATCCCAAATTCGCGCCCCCGCTGCTCGATTTCTCAGCTAACGAGTTTCTGGTTTCCATCGCGCGCCGGCTGGTCGAGATTCTTTCGGCCAAGAGCGGAATCCTGGCCGGAATGCGCCGCCAAAAGAATCAGAGCCTCGCGGAGTTCACCACCGCCGACATCGCCAATTTCTGGCTTCTCTACACCATTAATCTGCACTTTCCGGCCTTGCGCCATCTGTTCGAAACCAGGCACGGCCATCCCGAGGCGCTGTTCTCGACGATGCTCGCTCTCGCCTCGACTCTGACCACGTTCTCATTGCAGGTCCAGCCCCGGGATCTTCCCATTTACGATCATGAGCAACTGGGCGAATGTTTTTCGGAGCTCGACGAAAAGCTTCGGCATCTGCTCGAGACCGTCATCCCCAGCAACTTCGTCTCACTGCCGTTGAAGCCGATTCGCCCTTCGATTTATGCCACCTCGATTTTCGAGGACCGCTTCCTCCAAAACACGCGCATGTATCTGGCGATTCAGGCCGATTTGAATGAAGGCGAACTGATTGAAAAAGCGCCGCAGCTCATCAAGGTCTGCTCCGCCAGCCATGTCGAGCACCTGATCCGTCAAGCCCTGCCCGGCGTGCAGTTGACGCATGTCATGTCGCCGCCCACCGCAATCCCCGTCAAGCTGAATCACCAATATTTCAGCCTGAACCAATCGGGCCTGGCGTGGGAGGCAATTGGCCGGGCCCGCAACATAGCAGCGTACATCCCGGGCGATTTCGAAAACGCAATTGCCGAACTCATCGTGCTCTTGCCCGAATCACAATAGCGATTGGCGTGTGCCGTCCGCGCCGCGCCCCGCGCCTCTAGTGTCTTTTCACCAGCACCAGGATCGCGATAATGGTCGCCACCAGCAGCAGGCCGCCAATGGCCAGCACAATCGTCAGTCCATGCCGGGCCTCCTGCGGCGGGGGAGCCGGCGGCGGCGTGTTATTGCGAGCTGCCAGTTCCGCTTCGAGCTCGGCCCGCGAAGTGATCCGCGTGTACTCACCCGGTCCGGCGGTCTTGGTGGTAGGCGCGGGCGGTGCCGACGTGTTCTGTTTTACCTCTAACCGCGATCCAAATATTCCCGATGCCGAACCTACGCTGGTCACTGGAGATCGCGGCGCGCTGGTACCCGCCTCCGGACCGAATACCCGCGTAAATTCGCTGGGCGCCTGAAACGGACGGCTTTCCGGTTGCGCGGATCGAGCGGCCTGCGCCTGTTCCTCCTCAATATTAATCGCCTCCCCGGATGGTCCCGACCCGAACAGCCTGGTGAATTGTCCGGTTTCCTCATTGGGCGAAGGACTGGGCCAGCCCGGCTTCGCACTGGCTTGCGGCGACCGGGCAGGCCTGGGTGCGGGCACGCTGGGCGCACCGAAAAGCTCTTCGAACTCCTGACGATGCGGAGTGGGCTTGGACGGAGCGGGCGGCGACGAATCGAACCAGCGTGTAAACTCACCCGGCTCCTGCTTGGGCGGCGGCGCAGCCGGCCGCGGGGCATTGGGCGGAACATCGCTGAAAAATCGCGTGAACTCCCCTGGCTGCGCTGGTACTGGAGGCGCCTGCGCTGGAAATGGAAGCGCCTGCGGCGCTGGAACTGGAACCGGCTTGGGGGTCTCGAAAACCGTGGCGATTGGGTCCGTCGGAGGCAGCACCTTGCCATCAATGGCGTCCACCCATTCCCGTATTGTGGTAAACGGCTCGATGATTTCCGTCACCGCGTAGGGACTTCCCGCGAATTCACCCACTTCGATCAACGGAAGCTGTGGCTGGCCCGGCTTTCTTCCTAATTTCGACTCCAGTGCCGTCAAAATGGACCGTCCCGGAGGGCCAAAGAAGTGCAGGAATACGCGCCGGCCAGTCGCATTTTCAACCGCGAGAAATGTTTTCGCCTCGGCGTCCGCGATCAACCGCTCCAGCTCATATCTCTGGTAAAAACTCATGAATCCTAGTCCGTTGTAGCCTTCGCAGCCGCTGTAGTATCATGATGCCAACTTGGCTACGGAAGTCAATGGACGAATCCTACCGGCATGAAGAATCTATCGCGAGTGGTTTGGTCGGAGGGCATGTACCTAGGCCCGCATCATTTCCAGGCGCAGAACCGGTATTTCGAGGATTCCGTCCACTGGGCCACAACTAGTCTTTGGTTTCAACCGTTTGGACTGACCGGCTATGAATTGGACGCCGAAGCGCTCCGTAATGGTACCCTCGCGCTGATCCACGCCCGAGGTCTCTTTCCAGACGGCCTTAGTTTGCACATGCCCGAGTTCGACGAACTGCCCGAGCCGCGGCAGGTGGCGGAATTGTTTCCTCCCATGCAGGACAGCCTGGACTTTTATCTCGCCATTCAGGAGCGCAGCAGCGACGGTTCGAATTGCGCTCTGACCGAGATGGAGCGGACGCTTCCGGTCCGCTATATCGCCGAAGAAAAGCCGCTTCCCGACGAAAACACCGGCCGCGACGTAAAGTTCATCAGTTTGGGCCGCAAGAACATCCGCTTCCTGGTGGCGGGAGAGAAACAAGACGGGATGATCGTGATGCCGCTCGGCCGGATTCGCCGTCACGGAACCGGACAGTTTATTTTCGACGAGCGATTTGTGCCGCCAGTGCTTCAAATCAGCGCCGCGCCGCCGCTGATGTCGATGCTGCGCCGTCTCATTGCCGTAATGGACGAGAAGTGCAATACCATCGCGCGCCCCAAGGATCTCGGCAGCACGACCGTTTCCGGATTCTCCGCCGAAGGGATTGCCAACGCGTGGTTCCTGCACTGTATCAACTCGAGCGTCGCGACCTTGAGGCATCAGTGCATTTCAAAACGCGCCCACCCGGAAGAATTGTTTGTGGAGCTGTCACGCCTGGCCGGCGCGCTGTGCACCTTCGGTCTCGATTCCCATCCGAACACGCTTCCGCTGTACGATCATCTGCGTCTGGAAGAGTGCTTTGAGGCCCTCGACCGGCACATCCGCACGCACCTGGAGCTGATTGTTCCAAGCAACTGCGTGCGCATTCCTCTGTCCCAAGCAGCTACCTATTTTTGGGAAGGCAACATCGTGGACGAGCGTACGCTCAACCGCTCGCGCTGGATTTTTGGCATCCGCTGTAAAATCGGCGAGGCGGAGCTGATCGAGCGAACGCCGCGGCTGGTGAAGCTGTGCTCGCGGACGTTTGTTCCGAAGCTGGTAGAGCGGGCGCTGCCGGGAGTCAAATTGAGCCACATCCAGGTTCCTCCGCCGTCGCTTTCGCCGAAAATTGAGCACCAGTACTTCGCAATTGACAAGTCCGGTCCCTGTTGGGAGCATATGGTGAAGACTCGTGAACTAGGCGTCTATATTCCTGGAGAGCTGCCCGATCCGGAAATCGAGTTGTCGGTGATTTTGGAATCATAAGCGCCCGAAAGGACGGCAGGCGTGGCGGACCAGGCGGACAATCTCGCGCTCATTTTCCAGGAACTGTTTACGGCTATCGTGCGCCTGCGCGCCAACCGGCAGGAAGTGAGCGACGCCGAGGTGTTCCGCGGCCAGGTTTTGCAGGCCATTCGCGTGGCCAGCCAGAACGCGAAAGCCAGAGCTTATACCGACGAGGACATCCAACTGGGCGTTTTCGCGATGGCGGCGTTCCTGGACGAATCGATTTTGAACCTGCGCAAGCCGGTGTTTCAGGAGTGGGTGCGTAAGCCCCTGCAAGAGGAGTTATTCGGGCGGCACGTGGCGGGCGAATTGTTTTTCGAAAATCTCCAGCAGCTTCTGGGACGGCGCGACTCCCAGGAACTGGCCGACCTGCTGGAGGTCTATTATCTGTGCGTTTTGCTGGGATACCTGGGCAAATACAGCATCGCATCGAAGGGCGATTTGCGCGCCCTCATGGGCCAGACCGAAGACAAAATCAAGCGAATCCGCGGGGGCTGGACCGATCTGTCGCCGGCCTGGCGGCTTCCCGATGAGCTGGCGCCGGCCAGCGCCGATCCCTGGCTGCGCAGGCTGGTGATCGTCGCGGCAGCATGCGCCCTAGGGACCATCCTGTTGTTCGGTGCTTACGACATCGCTCTCAGCTCGAATGTAACCGCAGTTCAGACTCTATCCATGCGGGGGCAACGCTAGCCGAATATGGGTGGAACCGGCTACTACCTCGGCTCCGCCCTCATGATGGTGATGTGCCTGGGGATCTCCTGGTTCGTCACTGGCCTGCTCCATCTGCCGACGTCCGTCGAGATGGTGGTGCGCGTCCTTCTGATGGGCCTGGTGATGTGCGTGTTCGCTTTTGTGTACACGTTGCGCGTCCGCAAGGAGCAGCGCAAGGCGCAAGCGGCGCAACAAGCACAAGGCCAGGTTGCGACGGAAGAAAAAGAGATCGAAGTGTTCGTGCGCGACGCCGAGACCAGGCTGGCGCAATCCAGTCTGGGCCGGGAAGCCAAGCTTTCGCAACTGCCCGTGTTCTTTATCCTGGGTGAAATCGGCGCGGCGAAAACCTGTGTGTTCACAAATTCGGGAGTCGAGCCGGAGCTTTTGGCTGGACAGGTTTATCACGACAATGCGATTGCGCCCACGCGGCCGGTGAATATATGGCTGGCGCAGAAATCGGTGTTCGTCGAAGCGGGCGGGAAACTGACCGTCGATGCCGGACGCTGGACTACTCTCATCAAGCGGTTAAACCCTTCCCGGCGGTTGTTTCGCCGCAAGCCTCAGGCGGCGCGCGCAGCCATTGTGTGTGTCGACAGCGAAGCCTTTCTCAAATCCCACGCCGACGAAGCGCTGGCCCTGACCGCGCGGAACGTGCACGCCCGGCTGGGCGAGATTTCGCAGACCCTGGGGATCCGACTGCCCGTGTACGTGTTATTTACCAAGCTTGACCGTCTGGGATATTTCACGGACTTCGTCGCCACCCTTACCGGCGAAGAAGCCACGCAGGTATTCGGCGCCACGCTTCCGCTGCGCAACGAACGGGAGCAGGGCGGCGTGTACGCCGAAGAAGAATCGCGGCGATTGACAACCGCGTTCGATGGATTGTTCCATGCGCTGTGCGGCAAGCGGCTGCCGTTTCTGGCGCGCGAAAACGATCCGAACAAGCTGCCTGCCGTATACGAATTTCCGCGCGAATTTCGAAAAGTGCGTAACGCGGCGGTGCGATTCCTGGTGGACCTGGGACGGCCCAGCCAGTTGCGCGCCAATCCGTTTCTGCGCGGATTTTACTTTTCGGGCGTGCGGCCCGTGGTAGTGAAGGAAGCCGCGCCCGTGGCGCGCGTGGCCCCGGCCATGATGGACCCCCGGGCGGCCACCGGCATATTCAGCGCCGGGTCGCTGAAGGCTTCCGATAATCCGCTGGCCGAGCCGGGCGGCCACCGCCGCCGGGTACCGCAGTGGTTGTTCCTGGAGCATTTATTCAGCGACGTGGTGTTGCGAGATCGTGCCGCGATGGGCGCGAGCGGGCATAGCCTCCGGACCGAGCTCAGCCGGCGAATCCTGGCACTCTCAGTGGCGGCGCTGTGCGTGCTGTGGTCGATCGGGATGACGGTGTCGTTCTTCCGGAATCGTGCGCTCGAGGCGCGCGTGTCGGATGCGGTGCGCGGCATCGGGCGGGAAACCGGAGGCGCGGCGCAAGGATTGCCTTCCCTCGACGCGCTGCAACGGCTGGACACGCTCCGCGAAACGGTCCAGTTGCTTTCTAAGTATGAGCACGACGGCGCGCCCTGGAGTCTGCGCTGGGGATTATATGTCGGACACGAGATCTATCCCAGCGCGCGGCGTCTCTATTTCGCCAGCTTCCATCAACTTCTATTCGGACAGACGCAGCTCGCGCTGCTCGAATGGCTGCAAAAGCTGCCACCCAAGCCCGGCCCGAAGGACGAATACAGACCCACCTACGACACGCTGAAGGGATACCTGATTACGACGTCGCATCATGAGAAGACGACGCAGACGTTCCTGCCGCCGCTGCTGATGGACAAGTGGACGGCGGGCAGGCAGGTGGATTCGGATCGCGTGGCGCTGGCGCGCCGGCAGTTCAATTTTTACAGCGATGAGTTGTTGATCGCGAATCCGTTCTCGTCGGACAACGACACCGAAGCAGTGGAGCGCGCCCGGTCGTATCTGGCGCAGTTTAACGCGATAGAACCCATTTACCAGTTCATCATCTCGGAGGCCTCGCGCCAGAAACCCGCTGTGAATTTCAATCAGAAGTTTCCGGGCTCGGCCAACTACGTCGTCAATAATAAAGACGTCGCGGGGGCATTTTCGTCCGACGGCTGGAAATTTGTCGACAATGCGATCAACAATGTGAAGCTGTTTTTCGGCGGCGAAGCATGGGTGCTGGGCGATCATAACTATGGATCGCTCGATCCCACCGCGATCGGCCCGCAATTGAGAGAGCGGTATCACAAGGATTTCATCGCCAACTGGCGAGCCTATCTGGCGAACTCGCAGATCGCGCCGTACCGGGGAATCGGCGACGCTGCTCAAAAGCTGGCGCAGTTGTCGAGCAATCAATCCTATCTGCTGGCGCTATTTTGTCTGGCTTCGGTGAACATCGCGCCGGCCACCGGTGACGCCGCCGCTCCCTTTCAGCCTATTCAATATGTCACCCCGGCCAGTTGCGCGGATCGCTACGTTCAGGATCACAACAGCGCTTATGTGAGCGCGCTGACGAGTTTGCAAACTTCGCTCGACCGGGTGGCCAAGGCGGGCACCGACTTGCGGGACGACCTGATCTCGCAGACTGCCAGCGATGCGACCAACGCGTACAAAGTGACGCGGCAGATTGCCCAGAATTTCCGCATCGATAGCGAGGGCAACGTTCACGGAATGGTCGAAAAACTGATGGAGGACCCCATACGGCAGGCCGAGGCGCTGCTGGGGCGGCTGGGGCCGGGCCAGCTCAATGTGGAAGCGCAGAGGGTGTGCGGGGAGTTTTTCCAGCTGGCGAAAAAATATCCGTTCGATACCGGCTCGAAGGTGGATGCGACGCTCGATGACGTGAACGGAATCTTCCGACCGGGCGACGGGAAGCTTGCGACGTTTTACGAGAGCAGTCTAAAGAATTATCTTGAAAAGGCGGGCAGCGCGTACGTGGCCAAGCCCGACAGCCGCGTGAGGATCACGGACGCGTTTCTGCGGTTTTTCAATCGCGCGATGGCGTTCAGCGCCGCGATGTATAAACCCGGCGCTATGAATCCGAGTCTGAGCTACAGCATGAGCGCGCTACCGGCAGAGGGGCTGAAGAGCGTGACGCTGAGCCTCGACGGGCAGGTGCTCAAGTCCGGCCCGACCGGCGGGCAGTCGCAAGAGTTCACCTGGCCGGGCGCCTCGGTTCACGCAGCCAACCTTTCCGGCAACCTGGGCGGGACCGATTTGGGGTTCATCACCTATGACGGTCTGTGGGCCGCCTTCCGCTTCTTCGGCGACGCGGACCGCTTCCAGGCGTCGGGCAACGAGTACACGCTGCAATGGGTCCCTCGGCAGGGACAGGCCGGGCAATCCATCACGCTGCAGAGCGGAAAAACACTGACGCTTCCATTTCAACTTGATCTGAAAGGCGCGCCGCCCGTGTTTCAGAAGGGCTACCTTTCGGGCTTCCACTGCGTGTCGGACGCGGCTCGTTAGTGGACAAACGCGCCGTGGAGTGAGTCTGGAAAGGCGGGATACAATGGTGTTCCATGAACTTCTCGCGCCTTCGGATCGGCTGTATAGGGCTTTTCTTCCTAGCTGCACAGTTTACAACCCTGGCACAGCCGCCACCCTCGCCAAAGAAACCGGTTACTGACGTCTATAATGGCGTGTCCGTCACGGACGACTATCGCTGGCTCGAAAACTACTCGGACCCGGCTGTGCGCGCCTGGAGCGATGCGCAAAACAAGTACACCAGGAAGTATCTGGATTCGCTTTCCGTTCGCGCGACGCTCTTCGAGCAATTGAAACGCCTCTACTCGCAGCCTTCGGCCAGGTACTCAGACCTTCATGCGCGTGGCGGAGTGCTATTCGCTCTCAAGACCCAGCCGCCCCAGCAACAACCGCTCCTGGTCACTCTAAAGTCGGTCGACGACCTTGCATCCGAGCATGTAGTCCTCGATCCAAACCGATTGGACGCAAGCGGTGGAACCGAGATTGATTTCTACGTTCCGTCCAACGATGGAAAGTTCGTCGCAGTCTCGCTTTCGAAAGGCGGCAGCGAGAGCGGCGATGTGCACGTTTACGACGTATCGAGCGGCCAGGAAACTGGTGCGCCTGTCCCGGGAGTCAACGGCGGCACCGCTGGTGGGAGCGTGGCGTGGAATGCGGACGGATCGGGATTTTACTACACCCGCTATCCGCGCGCCGGCGAGCGCCCTGAAGCCGATCTGCATTTCTTTCAGCAGGTTTATTTTCACCGGCTCGGCGCCGATACCAAGCAGGATGCCTATTCGCTCGGCAAGGATTTTCCCCGCATCGCCGAGATTCAACTCCAGGCTACCGAGGACGGGCGCTATATCCTGGCCAGCATGGGCTATGGAGATGGCGGCGAGTTTGCGCACTATCTGATTGGTCCCGATGGGCAGTGGCATCAAATCGCCAGACTTTCGGACGAGATCTCCGGGGCGGGCTTCGGCGCGGATGGCTATTTATATCTGCTCTCGCATTTGAATGCCCCCAAGGGAAAAATTCTGCGAACTTCGCTCGAGCACCCGAGCGTGGCCGACGCACCTACGGTGGTTCCCGAAAGCCGAGCGGTTATCGAGCGATTCCTTCCGCTGGGCAATGCGCTGTATGTGCAGGATGTTCTGGGCGGTCCATCCCAGATCCGGATTTTTGACGCCTCGGGAAAGCCACCGAGCCAAGTGCCCCTCGCTCCGCTTTCCGCGGTGGAACAGATGGCGCGCGGCGCGAGCGGCGAGCTCTTATTCAAAAGCGAGACTTATCTCGAACCGGCGGCCTGGTATCGATACGATGCCTCGGCAGCAAAGGTGGCACGTACGGCCTTGTTCGATCAGGCGGCGGCCGATTTCAGCGACGCCGAAGTGGTGCGCGTGTTTGCGCTTTCCAAAGACGGAACCAGAATTCCATTGAACATCGTCCGCCGCAAAGGCACAAGGCTGGATGGAAAGAATCCGGTGCTTCTCACGGGGTATGGCGGCTATAGCATCAGCGTGTCCCCCGCTTATTCGCGCAGGCTCCGCGTGCTGCTAGACCATGGGTTCGTTTTCGCGGAAGCCAATCTTCGCGGCGGCGGCGAATATGGTGAAGCCTGGCATCAGGCCGGCATGCTGACCAAGAAGCAAAACGTGTTCGACGATTTCGCGGCTTGCGCCCGCTATCTGATCGATCACAAGTACACCACTCCCGCGAAACTGGGCATCGAAGGCGGCAGCAACGGCGGGTTGCTGATGGGCGCCGAATTCACCCAGCATCCGGAATTGTTCGGCGCCGTGATTTCGTACGTGGGCATCTACGACATGCTCCGCGTGGAACTGCAACCGAACGGCGCGTTTAATGTCACCGAGTTCGGAACAGTGAAGGAGGCGGACCAATTCAAAGCGCTGTACGCCTATTCGCCCTATCATCACGTCGTGGATGGAAGCAATTATCCGCCGATCCTGTTTTTGACCGGCGACAACGATCCGCGAGTGGACCCCTTGAACTCGCGCAAGATGACCGCGCGATTGCAGGCCAGCGGCACCGAACATCTGGTCCTGCTGCGGACCAGCGGCAATTCCGGGCACGGCATTGGCACCGCGCTCAGCGAGCGTGTGGCAGAACAGGCCGATGCACTGGCGTTTCTGTTCGACCAGCTTGGCGTCAAATAACTTTCGTCCCGACTTACGGTCAGCTCGCCGCTGCGCGCATCCAGCAAGGATAGTATTAGCTTGGAAAGCCGATGAATAAAGGGATTAAATTGAAGCGGAAGGCGGGCGGTTATGCCAAGCTGCCACTGCCGGAGCCTGGCCAATTCGAAAGCCTTTACGTATTCTCCATGGAACACTGCGGAGCCCTGCAGTTTTGGCAGCTCCTGGAGCGCCTCATGGCTGCGGCTGGTCGGCCGGTCTGTGCCGTCCATGAAGGCCTGGGGGAAGGAGGGTTGCGGCAAAACGGCGGTGGATTTGGCATTTTCTTCGAGGTCGATCCGGCGCTCAAGGAAATTGTGGTTGGGGAAAGCCACAAGCTACTATTTCTACGCGATCCCCGCACTATGCTCGTGGCCACTGCGCTGCAGGCGGGCCATCTTCGCGTGCCGGTAGCCAGCGCGCAGTCGCCGTTCGCCGAGTTTCTGCAATCGCCCGCGGTTGAAGGCGTGGCCCAACTCTATCGGGATTACGCTGCGATTTGGCGCCAAGAGCGCAACGTGACGTTACTGCGATACGAACATGCCCCTTCTGGCTGGCATGGGATTGCCGCGGAGATTGTGGCCACGCTCAAGTTGGCGATCGATCCGCTGACGGTGGCATCCATCGCCGCCGAAACGCCGCCCATCGGCGACCGCTTGTCGGGCCGTGGTGTTCCGCCCGCGGGGAGTCCGTTCTGGACGGAAATCGCCCATCTGGAAGCGCGGCTTGCGGACGTGGTGGCAGGCTTCGGCTACCCCCCCCGCCTCGAGCTGGATCATCGGCTCGGTCCAGCCCAGGTGCGAGGCAGCGATAGGGATACGGCTCAGGTAAACTCGATCGGCCCGCAGATGCAAGATACCCCGGAGCACACGCGAATTTCACCCCTGCTCGGCGCGATCTATGAGCGTGACCCGGTATTGTGGGCGCGCCTGAAACCGAATTCATCAGCCCAGATGGCCGTTCTCGGCCGAACGGTCATGCTGGATGTTGATGCGACGGGTTGCCGTCCTGTCATCGGGCAGCCGTCGGAAGGCGAAAGGACGCTGGCGGCTTATGGCTGTTCCTGTACCTATGGCTTTGCGATTCCGGCAGAGGAAACTTTCTGTTCGCTACTGCAAGCGATGTTCCCGGCTTGGCGGGTGCAGAACCATGGTGTCTCAGCTTATAGCACCTCGCAAAATGTAATCCAGCTAGAGCGCGAAACCCGCTGGAACAAACCGGAGTTAGTGACGTTCTGCTGGGTCGAATCTCATCTTCGCCGCAACGTTGCCGACATCTTCTGGGTGCAGATGTTAAGCGGGAGCCCGCCGGGATCCGCGCCCGCGCCCGGCGAAGGTCCAGAGCAGCGATTTCCTCGCGCGACGCTTGATCGAGACGGCGGTCTGCAAATGCGGTCGGTGCGGTTGCCGCGGCACGATATCAGTGGAATTGACCTTTCAGATTTTGCGTCCGACGACTATTATCTTGACCTGGTCGGCTTTCGCTTGTTTGAGCGCGCGAACGCGACTGTAACCGCGTATGGCGGGCATTTCTTTATCACGATCTTGCGCGGACAACTATCCGAAGTACTGCGGAAGCGGCTAGCGGACCATGGCATACCTGTTGTCGACGCGAGCCTCTCCGGCGACGAATACACCTGCCTGCCCGACGACCCACATCCGAACGCGCTTGCCAACCGGATTTACGCGGCACGAATCCGCGATTACCTTGTACAGTATACGGGCGAGCGGCCCACCGCCGATTAAGAGCATGGCGACGTCTAGCGATTTTGCGAGCTTTTACGTCTTCTCGATGGAATGTTCCGGAGCCTTGCAATTTTGGCAGCTCCTGGAGCGCCTTATGGCGGCGGCTGGTCGGCCGGTCCGCGCTGTCCATGAAGGCCTGGGCGAACCGGGGTTGCGGCAAAACGGTTGTGGGTTTGGCATTTTCTTCGAGGTCGATCCCGCGCTAAAGAAAATTTTTGTTGGAGAAAGCCGCAAGCTATTGTTTCTCCGCGATCCCCGCACTTTGCTTATGGCCGCTGCGCTGCATGCGGGCCATTTTCCCGTGCCGGCAGCCATGACGCCGGGATTGGCGCCAGCCGAGCAGGCCGCTCGCGCTGCTAAATCCGGAAGTTCGCCGTTCGCCAAGTTTCTGCAATCTCCTGCTGCCGAACGCGTAGCGCAGCGCTATCGGGATTACGCCGAGGTTTGGCGCCGCGAGCGCAACGTGACCTTACTTCGGTACGAGTATGCCGTTTCGGGTTGGCATGCGATTGCCGCGGAAATTGCGGCCACGCTCAAATTGGCGATCGATCCGCTGAGGGTAGCATCGATCGCGGCCGACGCACCGCCCCTCGGCGACCGCTTGCCGGGCCGTGGTAGTCCGCCCGCGGGGAGTCCGTTCTGGATGGAAATTGCCCAACTGGAAGCGCGACTAGCGGACGTGCTGGCGGCCTTTGGATACACCCCCCGCCTCGAACTGGATCATCGGCCCGGTCCGACCCCGGTGCGAAGCAACGATAATGCCCCCGAAGGCACGCGCATTTTACCCCCGCTCAGCGCGATCTATGAACGTGATCCGGTATTGTGGGCGCGCCTGAAACCGAATTCATCAACGCAGATGGAGGTGCTTGGCCGACGGGTCATCCTGAATGTCGACGCGATGGGTTGCCGTCCGGTCATCGGTCAACCGGCCGAAGGGGAAAAGACGCTGGCAGCCTATGGCTGTTCGTTTACCTATGGCCACCCGATCGCGGCTGAGGAAACTTTTTGTTCGCTGCTGCAAGGGATGTTCCCGGCTTGGCGAGTGGAGAATCATGGTGTCCCGGGTTATGGCACTGCGCAAAATCTAATCCAGTTGGAGCGAGAAACCCGCTGGAATAAAGCAGGGCTAGTAACCTTCTGCTGGATCGAGCACCACCTTAGACGCAACGTTGCCGACTTTTCCTGGATAGAGCGGTTAAGCTGGTCCGCCTTAAGCGAGGGTCCAGGGCGGCGGGTTCCTCGCGCCACGCTCGATCAAAACGGCGCTCTACAAATGCAGTCGGTGCGGTTGCCGCGGCCCGATTTCAGTGGAATCGACTTTTCCGACTTTGCGCCCGACAACTACTATCTTGACTTGGTCTGTTTTCGGTTGTTTGAACGCGCGAACGCGATCGTAATCGGGTGCGGGGGGCATTTCTTCATCACAACGTTGCAAGGGCAGCTATCGACAGGACTGCGGAAGCAGCTAGCGGACCATGGCATACCCGTGGTTGACGCGAGCCTCTCCGGCGACGAGTACACATGCCTGCCTTACGACTCACATCCGAACGCTCTTGCAAACCGGATTTACGCGGAACGAATCCGTGAATACCTTCTGAGTTATACGGGCGGGCAGCCTGCGCGCGATTGACCGTATGGCGACGATCATCGGTGTTTCGGGGCTCTATCATGACTCGGCAGCCGCGTTAGTGCGGGGAAGCGAAATCGTCGCGGCGGTGCAGGAAGAGCGTTTCAGCCGCCGCAAGCACGATCCGAGCTTCCCCGCTGCCGCACTGGATTATTGCATCGCTCAGGCCGGCGGCCCGGAGAAAATTGACGCGCTGGCATTCTACGAGGATCCGGCGCTTTCCTTCGACCGGGTGCTGCGCAACGCTATCGATCTCGCGCCCGAGAGCGAGCGGATGTGGCCCGAGATCGCGCACTCGCAACTCGGGCAGAAGCTGAGGGTGTTCGAGCGGCTGCAAGAAGTATTCGGCGCAAGCCTGGCGCGGGACGTCTTCATCGTCGACCATCACATGTCACACATGGCATCGGCTTTCTATCCTTCGCCGTTTCATGACGCTGCGATCGTAGTGGCCGATGGAGTTGGTGAGTGGGCGTCCACGACGATCGCCTCCGGGGCCGGCACTGAGTTGACGCCGATCACGCAAATCCACTTTCCGCATTCGCTTGGACTGTTCTACAGTGCCTTCACCTATCATTGCGGGCTGAAGGTGAACTCCGGCGAATACAAGCTGATGGGGCTTGCTCCGTATGGCACGCCCCGCTACGTCGATCTAATCTTGGACAATCTGATCGACCTGCGCGAGGACGGATCGTTTCAGCTCGACACGGCCTATTTCGGGTTTTTGACAAGCGATCGCGCTACCAACACTGCTTTCGAAAAGCTGTTTGGCAGTCCACGGCGGCACCCGGAGAGTCCACTGACGCCGGTCTATATGGATTTGGCGGCGTCGGCGCAGGCCGTGATCGATCAGGCGATGCTCGGCCTCACACGCCGGGCGTTGGCCGTAACTGGGCAGACCAATCTGTGTCTTGCCGGTGGGGTTGGACTCAACTGCGTCACCAACGGCAAGCTCCTGCGCGAAGTCGCAGGCCTGAAGGAACTGTGGGTACAACCAGCGGCCGGGGATGCCGGCGGAGCGTTAGGGGCGGCGCTGCACGTGGCCCATCGCCACTTCGGATGCGTACGGCATTCTGGTGTAGGACGAACGGATGGCCAGAAAGGGAGCCTGCTGGGGCCGGAGTTCTCGGACTTGCAAATCGAACAGGCGCTCGGTGACGCCGGCTTATCATGGCATTTCATAGAGGATCGGGAAGTGCATACGGGGCGTGTCGCAGAAGCACTGGCCGATGGCATGATCGTCGGGCGCTTCGACGGCGCCATGGAATTTGGTCCGCGTGCCTTGGGTAACCGCTCGATCCTGGCCGATGCCCGGCGGCCGGATGGACAAAGCTACATCAACCTCCGAATCAAGTTCCGCGAAAGCTGGCGGCCGTTCGCGCCCGCGGTTCTGGCCGATCAGATGGCGGCTTATTTCGACCTGCGGCAAGAAAGCCCGTACATGTTGTTGGTTGCCAACCTGCATGATGCATTGCGCCAGCCGGTGGACTGGTCAGGCTTTTTGGCCGGCGATCACGATCTGACAAAATTGGTGAATCAGGAGCGCTCTTCTATCTCCGCCGTGATCCATATCGACTACAGCGCGCGAATACAGACGGTGGATGTGGATCGCAATCCCGCGTTTCATCGCTTGCTGCAAAGATTCTTTGAAATAACCGGCTGCCCGGTAGTGATCAATACTTCGTTTAACGTGCGCGGCGAACCGATTGTTTGCACGCCAGCCGATGCCGTGAGGTGTTTCCTCGATACCGGAATCGATTTGCTGGCGATCGGCCAATTCCTGGTCTTCAAGCGGGAGCAACCCGCGACGATCCACGCGGTGGAGGGAGTTGTTTCGCATGAACTCGACTAAGCACAGAGCCGCCGCCATTTTCTTCGCCGAACTGTTGCTGCCGCTCCGGCTTGCGAATTTACGACGCGGCGTGGCCTATCTTGACCGTGGCCCGCGGCGGGAAAGCTACTGGGGAGAGGTCTTGTCCCGTGCCGGGGGTCTCGAGCGCCACTCGCATTCGGCCTGCGACGCGGCAACTCTGCTGGCCTCGCTCGGGAGCTACTGGGCGCGGCGGAACGAGCCAGACCTGTTGCAGCTTCTGCCGCATTTGGAGGCGCTCCGGAAGGAGCTCACCGGCGCGGCGCGAGTAGACGACCAGGCCAGGCAGGAGTTGACGGAGTTCAACTACCCGCTCTTCTGATTGCCGGTACTCTCGGCGACGCGAATTACTTGTTCTCGCTCTGAGGACGAGTGGGCGTTCGCGTGACTTTACCGGCTTTCGCCTCGTCAATGGAAACGTGGTTGGTTTCTAGCGTTGTGCCCAGGATCTCGTCGAGTGTGATTAGCGAGCTATTCCAACCGAGCTGAGCGCTGATCTCGAGATACTGGGCCACGGATAGGTCCCGCTGCACTTGCGTCACGGCGTAGCCCGTCGATTTTCCCACTGCATAGGCCTGCTGTTCAGAGTCGAGGAGCTGCTTCGCCAGGGTTCGATTCTTGACGGCGGCGTCATAACGAGCCTTGGCCTGTTGCAGCATAACCACGGAATTCATCAAGTCAACCTGCACCTGGCTGATGTCCTTCTGGTTGGAAAGCTGGCTCTGGCGAAGAGTAAGCTGATCGGCTCCATCATCTGCCTGCGCCTGCCGATTGTGAACGGGCACTTGAAGAGATGCTCCGATCCTATCCGCCGGAAAGTCCCGCCGGAACACTTGACCGAGGGCCGCGCCGGTGCCCCCAGCGAAAAGAGCGCTCGCTTCTTCCCGCGTTTTGCGGATGATAATCGTCCTCCGGGTTCCCGCTAATCCCGCATCGCTCTCGCCGCCGGATACTTGAAGGGCAGGCAGAAGTCCGTTCTTGGTTCCCACAGCCAACACTTCAGCGGCTTCGATATCCGCCTTTTCTATCGCCAGGTCGGCTCGATTTGCCAGCGCTTGCTGAACCATGGTTTGAATCGGCGGGAGCTCGTCGTTTTGGGGCACGGCAATTCGATCGATGGGGATGATTCGAACATCCCGCAGCACGGGATCCGCGGAGCCAGTCCGGCTGAGCAGGTTCTTGAATTGTATTTCCTGCTGCTGAAGACCGGTTTGCGCTATGATCAGGTCCCGCTGGCCGCCGGCCACTTGCGATTCCGCAAACGTCACGTCCAGCTGAGTCAAAGATCCGACCTGAAACTGCTTCTTGTTGTCCTCGTAGAGCGCCTGAGCCACTTCCAAGGCGCTCTGCTTGGTTTTGACATCTTCGTAGGCGGCGGCTAGGCCGTAGTACAGATGCAACGTTTGAGTGACTGCATTGATGACCTGCAATTTGAAAATCAGATCCGAAACTCGGCGGTTGATCTTGGCTACGTTGATGTAGCGGGAATTCACGGCCACTCCGAATCCGCGCAGAAGATTGTGTTGGAAGGAAAGCGACAGGCTGGGCGCCACGCTGGGATTCACGATGTCGGTGGGGGCGTTCTCGCTCAAATAGTGGTCGCTGTAGGTTGCCGAGATGCTTCCGCCGCTCAAAAAGCCCTGCTGCAGAACGCCGGTGGAGACGTGCGTGGTGGAGATCAACGCCGCAGTCTGGCTCAACGTGTCGTTCGATTGCGGCTGGGTCGTGTGGCTGACCACCGTCGCTTCCTGGAACAGGGGATCCGTGCTCTGGACGATCGGCCCGACCAGCGATGTACTTGAGTTGGAGCCCCGGCTGGAGGATGATGAGCTGGTTTGGCTCTGTGAGGACGCAGGGGTGGCGCCGGCGCCCGCTGACCCTTCACTGCCGGACACGCCCTGTCCCTCGGCCGTCGCACCAACCAGAGAGGCGGGGCTCGGCGGGTTCGACGATGATTGACCCGCTTCGGCGCGTTGCAGTTCCCATATAGCGGCGATCGGGCCGTAACGCGACACTTCGATGTCGATGTCGTTCTCCAGCACCAGCGCGATGGCATCCTGCACCGTCAAATACAGGCTGCCGGAGCGAATCAAATCTTTCATCCACGCAGAATTGTCGAGCCTTATCGGCGGCGTTTCCGGAGCGAGATATGGCCGAAACCAGACTGGCGCTTGTGGCTTCACCGGCTCGATGGCTGGCGATTGTGCGCAGGCGAATGTAGACCAAATGCCGCAGCACAATCCGGCGGCGATGGTTCGCCGCACGGTGTCAAAGACGCGGCGAAGGCGGGCGGTCATTGCTTTTCTCCCTGTGGCAAGTCGGAGGGAAGCGTGGACGGCCGCGACACGTGGCCCGACTGCGCTTCCTCGATCACGATATGGTTCACCTCGAGAGTTCTGCCCAAAGCGAGGTCTAAGGTAATGCGCGCGTGTGTATACATCGCCATGGCTTCAGTGAGCATGCTGGCCGCGGCTGCCACGTCACGCTGATCCTGTACCACCTGATAGAGGGTGCCCGCTCTCACCGCAACCTTGTTCACATCCCCTTGCAAGGTCAGCTGTTCGAGCTCCTTAGCCTTCACGGCCGCGTCGTAGCGCGCGCGTGCTTGCCGAAGACCGATTACGGCGTTATCCACGTCCACTCGAATCTGATTGATGTTCTTTTGCAGGGCTAATTCGCTCTGCCGGAGTTCCAGAAGACTGGTGACGTAATCGGCCTGTGCGGCGCGGTTGCGAATGGCGAAGTTCAGGCTAAAGCCCGCGGCATAATTGGGAAAATTTCGCCGCGCGATCTGCGCCAGCAGATTTCCGTAGCCGCCGACATTGTAGTCCCCCACTTTATCCTTGACGCCGAGCGCCGTGAGTTCTCCGGTCAAGCCGTTGTTTGCCACCTCGGCGAAGGCCTGAAAAGTGGGCTTCAAGGAATTCTTGACTCCGATGAGATTCTGCTTGGAACTATCCAGGTTGATGCGGCTTTCCGCGATTTCAATCCGCTTGTTGATGGCTTCCTGGACTAAATCCTCGGAGGATTGGAGCGACTCGTTGTCGGGAGCGGCGATCGAGTCGAGCGGAACGATATGCACGTCCGCCAGCGTGGGAATAGCGACACCGTTGCGGCTCAGCGCGTTCTTGAGAACGATCTCCTGCTGGAACAGGTTGGTCTGCGAGACAAGCAGGTCTTCCTGGCCAGCATAAAGCTGCGCCTCGGCGCGTGTCACTTCGATCGCCGGCAGCGCGCCGATGCTCACTTGTTTCTTGTTCTCATCGAGCAGCAGCTGCGCTGTTTCCACTTCGTGCTTTCGCGCTGCCAGATCGTCATGGAAGCTGACCAGGTCCCAGTACAGATTGAGAACGGCCGCTACCGTCGTTATCACCTGCAGCTTGAATTGAAGATCGGTGACCTTCATGTTGTTCTTCTGCACCCTGATGTAGCGATCGTTGACTGCTCGCCCGAAGCCTTGCAGGAGGTTTTGCGTGAGTTGCAGATCCAGGCTGCCGGTGGTGAATGGATTGAAATCGTAATTCGGGCTGTTTACCCTGATGTACTGGCTCGTGTAGGATAGTTGCGCGCTCAGGCCGAAGTCCCAGTTCTGGGTATACCCGCCCTGGTAACTTCGAGTTTGCTGAACGAGCGAGGTTGTTCCGACCAGGAAGGTGTTGCTCTCAGGCGTACTGGTATGCGCAAAACTCGCCATCAGAGAAAAGGTTGGATCGAACGACGGTACGGTAGGACCAAGCTCAGTGACAACACCGCCTCCCGAACCGACTCCCGAGCCGCCCGAACTGCTGCTTCCACCGCCCGAACCGCCGCCTCCACCGCCAGAACTGCCCCCGCCGCCCGAACTTCCCCCGCCGCCACTGGACGAACTTCCCCCTCCGCCAGACGAACTGCCGCCGCCACTGGACGAACTCCCCCCTCCTCCAGACAAACTGCCGCCTCCGCTGGAAGACGATGAGCCGGCGATATTCACACTGGCTCCTGGAACGCTCACGCTCTGGGGACCCGGGGCGACTGGCGCTCCAACGGATCGCAAACCTCCTCCACCCTCAGCGCGTCGCAGTATCTCTTTCGCCAAGAGCGGTCCGTAGCGCTGCACTTCGATGTCGATGTTATTCTCGATCGCCAGCGCGATTACGTCCTGCGCGGACAGATACAGATTTCCGGCACGAACCAACGAGTCCAGCCGTCCCGTATTGGACAAGTTGATGGGCGGGACGGATCTGGATCGATAAGCACCCGTCAGCCAGCTCAAGCGGCCAGTGGGCGCATCGATCCTGATTTCGCTTTGAGCCGCGGCCGGGACAACGAGAAGCGAGGCGTAGAGACAGTAGGTAAATCCTTGAAAAAATTTCATCGCCTTGAGGGTTGACCTTTCTATGATTTGTACACGCATCTATAGCGGGTCCCTAAGATTCCAACTCATTGCTAGAGTACAACGCGGGAAGCAAACGGATATTCCCCAAAGGCCGGCGCCTTCACATCTTCCCCGCGGCGATTCGCGATATCACGTTCTCCCCGCTGGCCAACCGCACGCACAAGGGGGCTATTGTGGTAAACATCGACAGTGGACTCGCCGCATCGGACGGCCGCCGCATGCGTTGCAAATGAAGCCTCTGGATGCAAATCCGAACGGCGTCACGGCCGGACCCAAGGTCGGGACCGAGGAAGCGCGGCGGATCGTCGGGCCCGCCGAAGTCGTACTCAATGCAGTGAAGTGGTTGAATCAGTTGGGCGCGACCTTCCTTGAGCACGAGCTGTTGCGGGCGGGCCCGGTCTCCAGCCCGGAGACTGCTTCTCGACCCATCCGCATCTTTATGGAAGCGGGTCTTCTCGATGAGGCCGAAGCGCTGTATCTCGCCATGGTGCAATCGTTTCCGCGCCATCCTGGCAGCTTTGTCGGTTTGGCGCAGATCGCCATGCGTCGGAGAAATTGGCGCGAGGCTTTGGAGCGTTGGGACAACATTATGGCGGCGTTTGGAGGGGCGCGCAACCCGAATTGGTTGAGCGGCCGCGCGATGGTCCTGTTGGAGCTCGGTCGCCACCAGGAAGCCACTGACACCCACGCCGATCTGGTCCGCGATTTTCCGGACGAGCCCGCGGGATACGTCGGGCTGGCGCAAATTGCCCTCCGGCAGCGCTTTTGGCCGGAAGCCTTGTCCCGGTGCGACGAAATTCTTGCGAGATTCGGCGCTCATGCCGCCGTGGATGGCTGGAGAGTGATGCGCGCGGGAGCGCTGCTGGAACTTGGCAAGGCAGGCGAGGCCGAGGCTATCGCCCGAGGAGCCGTCGACAGGTCCCCTGGGTCGCTAAACGCTCTCTTGTTCCTGCTTGGGCTGTATGCGACGACGGGCCGGCCGGAGATCGCGTTGAGGGTTTTAGACGCGAGTCCCCTTCGCGACATCGAAACGATCCCGCTTATCGAGAGGCGCCTCGATATCCTGATCCGTCTCAAGCGCTTTGAGACTTGGAGCGGGGCGCTCCCAAGTACAGTGCGGGCGTGCGTTGAGGTCGGCGCGAGATTTAATCGCCTGCTCGCGCAGGCCCGCAAGCCCGATGCGCTGAGCAGCCTTTTCGGCTTTGTCCCGTCGATTTACGAAGGTGGAGAACGCCAGCGAATCCTGAACATCCTCCTGGAACGCGCCGCGGCAATCCGGGACTCTCTGGAGTTGCCGGAGCGGGTTCCGTTGGGTATCCTCATTGCGCGAATTCGGCTCGCTCTTCGGGATAGGAAGGGCGTCGTCAATGCGATGCGGGATCTTGCCGAACAGCCATATCTCGGTGAACATGGCGAAACCTTGCGCCGCGTGGCAACCGTGCTGAGCGGGCCTCGTTATCCCGATTGTACGGAGCCAAAACTGTTCGGAATCGGACTTTCGAAAACCGGTACGACAACGCTGGCTTCCGCGCTGACTTTACTGGGCTTTAACACCCTGCATTGGCTTAATCCGCTCACTGGTGAAGTTATCTCGGACGATGATCTCTTCCTCTTCGACGCCTTTACCGATACACCAATCAGCGCAAGATTTGAATCTTTCTACGACCAGTTTCCCAATTCAAAATTCATTCTTACAACCCGGTCGTTTGACGGCTGGGTTAAGTCCATGTCACGCCACTGGCGCAGGCATCTCGGGATGTCGGATTTTGACGCGATCAAGGCTGCCATGAAAGAGCCGAGATCGTTTCACTATGGGATTGAGTTCCGCGACATCAATAGCAGACTGTACTTCGACTATGGTAGCTACCGCGAAGCGTTTGACGCTTACGAGCAGCGAGTGCGACGATTCTTTCGGAACAAGCCGGCTGATCGTTTCCTGGAACTGAATATTTTGGGGGGCGAAGGGTGGCCGAAGCTATGCGCGTTCGTTGGCCGGGACGTGCCTTCGGTAGCGTTCCCATGGGAGAACCGCGAACCCTCCGCGCGCGCTGCGGGATCCACAGAGCCTCCGGGGGTCCGTGGTTCTCAACAGGGCCATAGCCTCGGCTGACAGAGCCTATTCTTTGGGCTAACCTGGAAGGTGCGTTTGAGGTGATGCCCAGGGCAGACCTATGGATACCGGTAAGGCGGCAGGTATTTCTAGCGACGGCGACCGTCCCCTGAAATCCGGCGGCGATTACGTCGCCGGCGATTTCGAACGCGCATTAGCAAGAGCTCCGTACCAGCGCGAGAAGCTCCGCTCGTTTGCGGACGCGCTTCTCGGCAGCGGGCGTTTCGACGAAGCTAGAGCGGCCTATCGCCAAATCCTGAAACATGAGCCGACCGATATCAACGCGCAGGTGGCGCTGGGGCGCATCGAAAGGCGGTTCGGAAACCATGCGGCCGCATGCCACCATCTGCGCGCAGCGGTCTCGAGCGATCCCGACAATCTCCAGATATTGACCGAGCTTGCCACGGTTTTCCGCGACTTGAATCGACTCGAAGAGGCAGCCTCCATTTATCGGAGGATTCTTGCCGTAAACCCGGAGCATGCGCAATCGCACATGGGGTTGGGCTTGATGGCCAGCGCAACCCTCGACCATGAAGCCGCCTTCGCGCACTTCACTGCCGCGGTTAAACCTCTGCGTGCGGCGGCCGAGGCTGACCCACACAACCTCTTTATCCTGGCGCAACTGGCGACGGCGTTGCGCGAGTTGGATCGGCCGGAAGAGGCGACCTCGATTTATCAGAAAATTCTTGCTAGAAATCCAGAGCAAATGCAGTCGCACATGGGGTTGGGCTGGATCGCCTACAGGCGTGGCAACCATGAAGCGGCCCTGGCGCATTTCAAAGCTGCCGCCGAGCTGAACCCAATCGATCCGCAGGCGCGGATTACTCTTGCCAAGGTTCTCGCGCTCATGCATCGATTTGGGGAAGCCGAAGCGATTTATAAAAATGTGCTCTTGCAGGCCCCAAGCCATCTGCAGGTCCGCGCAGCTCTCGGGGCCTTGGCGCGGATCAAGCGAGACTGGGCCGGCGCATTAGAGCAATTTCGCGCGGCGGTGGCGTCCGATCCGCAGAATGTTCAGTTCCGCATCGATCTTGGCCGCACATTCTGCGACCTGTCGAAGTGGGACGATGCCGAGCGGACTTACCGAAGCATCCTGGAAGACTCGCCAGGGAACATCGAAGCCATGATGGGCCTGGCCGAGACGGCCAGGGCGCGCGGTGATACGCAGGCCGCTCTCACCTTGTTTGAGGATGCGGCGGCCGCGGCGCCGCACGATCTCCGTCCGAAGCAGGAGATCCGCCAGTTGAAGATGGCGCGAGGAGACTATGATTGGAGAACCGAAATAGAGGATGCCGTAGCCGCCGCCCATTCAACCAGCGCGTCTATCGAAACGCAAATTGAGGCGGCGAAGGTTCTGGTCGAATACGGCTTAACAGAGGTCGCACGTCCGCTCCTCTCCCGGTTGGAAGCTGGCGTTCCCGCCGCCCGTCAACTGCTTCTGACCGTTCGCCAGATCGAACGTCAAGGCCTTGCCCAGCCTGTTTCTGCGTCGTCGGCCGATCCGGCGGAAAGCCAGCTAGACTCCCTGCAGGGATTTCTCGAAATGCCCGTTCCGAATTCCGATACCCTTCTGATCGTATTCGCGGGGGCCAATAACCGAATTTCGATGACTTTCTCATTGATGCATAAGATCCTTCGGAAAACAGGAGCGAGTATCGTATACTGCCGGGATCTTCGACAGGAGTGGTACACGCGGGGCGTCATCGGACTGGGCCACGATTACCCATCGACAGTGGACGGTTTTCGAACACTGGCCATTCGATACGGCGCAAAACGCATCCTCACGCTGGGAAATTGCGTCGGCTGCCACGGAGCGCTTCGCTTCGGCTTGTCTCTGGGCGCCCAGGGAGTGCTCGCGCTGAGCCCTAGATTCCAGCTAGCAGATAGTCTGAAGCCCCACCAGAGAACTCGGCGTGCTGCCCTACGCGAAGGTCTGCCCGCCGACTACAAGAATATTCACACGGAGTATCTTGAAGCGGCCGCGCGGCCAAAGGTGGCTCTTATTTTCGGAGAGCATTATACCGTCGATGCCTCCGGCGTGCATTCCATGTCGGATGTTCCTGGCGTCACGATTACCGGCATTCCGGATTCGGCCGACCCAGTGAAGGACCTGCTGGTGCGTGGCCTGCTCGAGGCGCTTTTCAAACACTTCGTCGCCAACGGGACGGTTTCGCCGGAGCTTCTTACGCAGATCTCCACTTCCGTCAATCCGCAGTTCACCCATTGAGGGAACCGTGCGAAATCCAGAAGGATCGACAATCGGCGAGGTCTTATCCAGGCAGGCGGCGCACCGGCCGGATAAGCGGGCCTTCGTGTTACTCGAGCGTGGGGAGCGCGAGACTGGGTCACTGAGCTTCGCCGAGCTCGATCGCCGCGCCCGCGCGATCGCTCGGGTCTTACAACAAAATGAGCTGGGCGGCCAGCGCGTCATCCTGGCCTATCCCACATGTCTCGAATTTGTAGCCGCGCTCTTTGGGTGTTTCTTTGCCGGCGCAATCGCCGTGCCGGCGCCCGTCGCAAGCCACGGAAATTCATTCGATCGCATCCGCGCGATTTTGGCGGATGCCGAAGCCGCGGCGGTATTGTCGCTCCGATCGATCATCTGCAAGGAAAGGGACGGCCCACTCGGGATCACGGGGCTGCAAATTCCAGATGTGCTTTGCATTGCTACCGACGACATCCCAGATTCCGGGGGCGGCCAGCCGCGGCACGTCCGATCCGAGGATCTGGCGGTTCTGCAATACACCTCCGGTTCCACGGGCACTCCGCGTGGCGTGATGATCACCCACTCCAATCTCATGCACAACCAGCGGGTTCTTACCCGGGTGTTGAACACCGGGCCCGACGACAGTGCGGTGAGCTGGCTGCCGCTCTATCACGATATGGGGCTGGTGGGCGGCGTTCTGCATTCGGTGTACGCAGGCGGTCTCTGTGTTTTGATGCCGCCGCTGGCCTTTTTGCAAATGCCAATCCGCTGGTTGAAAGCTATCCACCGCTATCGCGCTACCGTAAGCATGGCGCCGTGCTTCGCCTACGATCTTTGTGCTCGCCGGTATGTTCCCGAACGCGATGGGGGTCTCGATATTTCCACTTGGCGAGCCGCGATTTGCGGCGGCGAAACTATTCGACCGCGGCTGCTGGAAAGATTCGCGGAAACATTCCGCCCTGCGGGTTTTGATCCTAACGCCCTATTGCCCGGCTATGGCCTCGCGGAGGCGACGCTTCTCGCGACGTCGTCCCCGGCGGGAAGCGGGCTTGCCACGGTCGAGGTGTTAGACTCGGCCGGCGAAGCGCGCGGCGAGGGGCATGCAGCGAGCAAACGGCTGGCCTCTTGCGGACACGCGTGGGAAGAACAGCGGGTTGCCGTTGTCGATCCGGATTCTTGCGTGCCTGTCCCGCCAGGGCAAGCTGGAGAAATTTGGCTGCAGGGTGCCAGTGTTGCGGCGGGATACTGGAACCGCAGCGATGAGACGCGAGCGACATTTCAGGCCAAGCTGTCCGGCGAAGCTGATTCGGGATACTGGTTGCGCACTGGAGATTTGGGATTTCTGAGCCCAGAGGGTTTGGTCGTGAGCGGGAGACGCAAAGAAATCATCGTGATACGCGGTGCGAATTACGACCCCCTCGACATTGAGACCGAAGCTTGCCACAGCCATCCTTCGCTGTCGTCAGGCGCTGCCGCGGCTTTTTCGATAGATCATGCTGACGGTGAAGGGCTGGTGCTAGCACTCGAAATCGAGCGTAGCGCTTTGAAAGGCTTGGACGTTGACGTTTTGGTCAGCAACGTGGTTTCGGCCGTGAGTCGCCGCTTCGGATTAACGATCTACGATCTTGTACTGCGTTCGGGAACACTCCCGCGAACAACCAGCGGAAAGATACAGCGCCACCTCTGCCAGGAACTATATCTCGCAGGTGAACTGGGGGCGCTTCCATCCATCGAACATCCTGCGCTCGGCCGGTGCCGGCCCCAAGCACATGAGGTGGCCTAATGCCGGCTCGAGTCTACGATCCGCTGCGCGAGTTAGGCCCGGCGAACCGCGAAAGGATATACGGGGAATTGCGCGAGCGAATGCCGGTGTACTGGAGTTCCGTACATGCTGCCTGGATTTTGACGCGCTACGCCGATGTCAGCGCAATTCTGCGGCATCCGGACGCGCTCGCGCTGGACGTAATGCCGTTCCTGCAGTCGCTTTGTCAGCGCGGCAACCTCGACTTGTCCAACCTGCTTGGCTTCAGCTCCTCACTCGCCTTGCTCACACGTCCGCCGCGTCACGAGACTATCCGCCGTCTGTTGGCCCAGGCGCTCGGCGAAATACGACGCATGAATCTCCCCAATCTGGTGGAACAGCGCGCGGATCTGCTGCTCACGTGCGGAGAACGCGATGGCGCCATCGATCTGGCCGGTGGTTACGGGAGAGCGCTAGCGCTCTTTGTCATCGGCTCCTTCCTGGGCGTTCCCGAGGACGATCTTCCAGAGCTGAGCGGAATGGCCGTGGATCTCATGGCAGTGTTCGAACGAATCCTGGCGTCGGTCAGTACGCTGATCAGGCTAGACCAGTCCGCCGCGGCGCTAATGGACTACTTCGCGCGTCTGATCGACTCGCGACGTCGAAACCCGACGGACGACGGCGCATCTCTGCTGGTGCGTCTGGCCGACGAACAGCTGGGATGCAGCAACGAGCAACTGGCCGGATGGTGCACATTTTTTTTCATCGCGGCGGACTCAATCACGGCTGCCGGCATATCGGAGGCGGTTCTCATGTTACTGCAACGCCCCGCGTGGCGCGCGCAACTTGCCGGCGATCCTGCGCGGATTCCACAAGCGGTCCGCGAGTTGCTACGATTGGCGTCGCCTGTGCAGTATGTTGCTCGGCAGTTGCGTGTCGATATTCAAATCTCAGGCCAACTCATTCGGGCGGGCGATGCGATCCTGCTGATGCTTGGCGCA